>JACCDU011421296.1_pt1 | contig 27863 bp, 22 predicted proteins | sample 7446081 | NCBI WGS metagenome assembly JACCDU01 (sample SAMN15323447, study PRJNA562643) | freshwater metagenome | isolation source: river surface water | place: USA:Blue River Watershed | collected 2017-08-17
ATAACCGCGTATTTCTAGCGTGTTTTTGTCGGTCATTTTTATGGTACAGCTGTAGGTACTTCCATTCAAAGGGTCGTAAATAGTTCCTTCATTCCATTCGTTATTTCCAGCGTAAACGAAGTCTTTCAAGTTTCTATATCCTTTCAAAGGCACATTTTGAAGTGCGGGATCCGGGTTGTTTTTATCGGTTTTTGGTTGTTTGGTAACGGGATCATTAGGTTCTTTTAACCAAACTATTTTACCGTAGTATTTAGATCCGATTTTTTCAACTTTAACGCGGGCTCTGCCGTTACTTGGTTCCCATACACCAATTAAACGATCGCCAGCTGCATCTTGATTTACAAAAGAAGTTAATAAGGTGGTAAGAGCCACCAACATAGTGAATAACAATGATTTTCTCATATCTGATTAAGTTTTAAATGTTTAAATAAATAGGGTTGTTTCAGGAATTTGTTCCCTTCTTCAACTGTGAATTGAAATTAAATTATAACGTTTCGATTATAGGTTGTTTTGAATTTTAATAAACAAACGTATATTTTAAATTATTTGTAGTTTACATCAAAAACCAAATCTGCTTTAAAAGTCATGTTGGCTTCGATGTCTTCTTTCAAGTCGGCGTCTAGAACGATGTAAAATTGTTTTTCAGCAAAGAAACCATCGGCTTTTGCTTCTGCAGAAGGCTTAAGTTCAACTGTTTTAGAAGAAGCGGGTACGGGATTCAGAAGTGCAAGTTCTTGCATTTTTACATCCTTATTGTCGGAAGCTAAACTCAATACAAATGAGTTAATTATATCGAAATTAGCTGCTGAATCTGTACTTGAAATTTTTGCACTTTTTAATGAAGCTGCTGAAATTTTACCCCCTTCCACGAATTGATCTCCCAAAAGAGATTTTAAATCAACTTGATAGGTATATTGAGCCGGATTGGATCCAGAATAAAGAGGACCTTCAAGAGTGAATTCAATGTTATTTAGGGTAACGGTTTGATTTTTTTCGTTGGATGAACAACTATTAAAAATCATAACACAAGCTACAAACGCAGCGATGGAAAGAAAAATGGAACTGTAAATTTTTTTCATAGGGGGCAATTTAAATGCAAGTTTTTAAATGCAAAAAGTTTGGATGTAAATTCTTTACGGAAAATTGCAAAAAGCTAAACAAAGATTACGGAAAAATACAAAATTCGGGGTTTGATGAATAAATTGATTCTCTGTGTACCTTTGTAGTTTAGAACAAATGCAAGATCAATTGAGGTTTTCAATTTCGGTTTCCAAGCCCGAAAATCTGCCAGATTATGAATTAATCGACTCGGGTAATTTTGAAAAATTGGAGCGTTTTGGTAAATGGATATTACGACGACCAGAACCTCAAGCTGTATGGGAAAAGAGTTTGAAAGACTCGGAATGGGAAAAACAAGCTCACGCATCGTTCTTTCGGAAAAATGCAGATCGAATGGATGCTGATGCAGGAAATTGGATTGTAAAAAAAGGCGTTCCTGACCGTTGGATAGTTCGATACAAATCCGCCAATTTGGATTTCAAAATGCGCTTAGCTATGACTTCGTTTAAACACGTGGGAATATTTCCCGAGCAAGCGAATAATTGGGATTTTATTTCGCGAAGAATTCAGGAAATGAAAGTAGGTGCTAATAAAACCGAAATCAAAGTCCTCAATTTATTTGCGTATACTGGCGGTGCTTCGCTAGCTGCTAAACAAGCTGGAGCGGATGTTACACACGTTGACAGTGTAAAACAGGTGGTTTCTTGGAGTCGAGAAAATATGGAAACTTCGGGATTGGACGGAATCCGTTGGGTAGTAGAAGATGCATTTAAGTTTGTTCAACGGGAAGTAAAACGAGGTAAAAAGTACCAAGGAATTATACTCGATCCACCCGCTTATGGAAGAGGGCCAGATGGTGAAAAATGGGTTTTAGAAAAGCAAATTAATGAACTTTTGAAAATGTGTTCAGAACTATTGGCACCGGGTGGTTTTTTTGTTATAAACCTATATTCTCTCGGATTTTCTGCTTTGATTACCCAAAATCTAATTCGGGCGCATTTCCCAGGTGTTAAGCAATTTGAAAGCGGGGAATTGTACCTTCAAGACAACTTTGGTAAAGCGTTACCTTTAGGTACTTACTTGCGTTTTTAATGCTTATTTTTATTTAGAATAATTAAAAATAAGGAAAATAATCCTTAAGTTTGCGGCTCCATGGGTCGCTTTGTGGTTAGTGAGTACATTCGAATAGTGGTTTTTCGGGGGATAGATGTTTCTGCTGAGAATCCAATTGCGGTTGAAGATTTTTCCAGTCCGAATCCCGTTGCCCAAATTAAAGTCCCAAAAAATGATTCCTTGCCTTCGATTTCGGCATTGTATCGAGAACAATTTCATTCAACGTCGTTTATTTTAGGAGAACGAGATGGTTGCTTGGAAATAGTATTTCGCGTACACCCTGATAATTTTTTATTTGATTTAGAAGGACGGTCGTATCAAATTCATGTGATTTTTGAACCCAGATATTTTTCGAAAAGAACTGAGTATCAAGGGGCATCACACCATTCCCTAAACCAATCTCACATCCCTCAGAACCGATCTAGCATCCCCCAAAATTTAAAAAATAATTACTACCAACCTTTGTATGTTTCATGCGAATCACAAGCAGTTTTATATCAGCTGATTCAATTGGAATGGATGGCATCTGCAGACGAAAAGTCAGAACTTGACTTAAAAATTCACATTCAAATGGAGTCAATTGCAATAAGGCTGTTGATGGATTGTTTGGAATTGAGTGAACGTATTGCGCCAATTTGCGATGCATGTAGTTTTTTGGACAAAAATGAGTCTTCAGATAAGGTTTTGGAAGCGATGAATTTCATTCAACGAAATTTCAGAGAGAGTATTACCATTCCTCAAATAGCCAAAGAAGTAGGTATTAATCAGTGCTATTTAAAGAAAGGATTTAAAGAAATGTATGGAAAAACCATTTACACAATGGTGCAATCCTTGCGAATGGAATTGGCGCATGAATTATTAAAAAAAGGGTCGTTGAATATTTTGGAAATCGCACTGGAAGTAGGTTATACAAATGCTGCATCCTTCAGCACAGCATTTAAGCAATTTTATGGATATTCGCCCCAGCAATTGCGAACACAATAGTGGAAAGCGGGTCTGTTTTCCCGATTTCCGAATCGATTTTCCCATTTGATAAAATAATAGGATAAATAACAGGATAATTTTGTATCGAATTATGAAATCACTAATTATTAAAAGTACGGTTACATTGCTGTTTGTAGTTTCATACAAAGCTAATGCGCAAAATGGACTGTCTGATACCATGCGATTCCAAACAGTGGATATTTTAACCCAAGCCAATCAATATAAGTTGGACTCAGGGTATGCTGTAGGTAAGATGATGCTGAAAGATTTAGACAATCCTCAGGTTTACAACACCATTTCTAAGAAAATACTAGCGGATCAGGTTGTAACAAATTTGAATGATGCGCTTAAGAATGCTACGGGTGTAGCTCGTTTGTGGGAATCAACGGGTCGCAGTGGTGACGGAGCTGAATATTACTCCATGCGAGGATTTTCCGTCCAACCAACCATGATTAACGGAATGCCCAGTTTGAATAATGGCTCAATAGATCCTGCAAATATTGAGAGTGTAGATGTAATCAAAGGTCCATCAGGTGCATTATACGGAGGAGCAGTGATTTCTTACGGCGGATTAATAAACATAAATACCAAGCAAGCTTTCGATCGTTTTTCGGGGGATGTAGGATTGGTTGCTGGAAGTTATGGGTTGCAAAGATTAACGATGGATGTAAACTTACCCCTGTCCAAAAAAATGTTTATTCGTTTGAATAGCAGTGTTCATAGTCAAGGTAGTTTCCAAGATGCTGGATTTCAAAAAAGTGTATTTGTGGCTCCTTCGGTTTTGTTTCAGGCTAACAAGCGTTTGACCTTTTATGTTAACGCAGAGTATAAAGAATCTCAGGCGGCTAATGCTCCTATGATTTTCTTTAATCGATATGCTCAATTGAGTTTCAACGACTCTAATATTTCAGAATTCGATCAAATTTATACGCGGAGTTTTACTTCTAACGATCTATCTATCAAGAATTCACATTTCATGATTCAGGGGAAAGCTCTGTATCAAATTTCTACAAACTGGAAGTCTCAAACCATAATTTCAAGCACACAAACTCAGTCGAATGGGTATTATCATTATTTATGGGATGCTAGCAACGGGGGTGATTTTACCCGTTATATTAGCAAAGCTACTGGTGAAACTCAAGCCTTAGGTATTCAACAAAATGTTAATGGTCAGTTTAAGTTAGGCTCTATCAAAAATAAGTTGCTCATCGGTTTGGATTATTTCCAACGTGAAGTAAAGAATTATGGTTACGCTTGGGTGGCAAATGGTAAAGTAAATGTAATAAAGGGTACTGATAGCGGAATTCTGAGTGCCGGATATGTAGATCAGTTGGTTAATGGGAGAAATCCTTCTATTTCAACCGTGAAGACTGAAACACGTAGTGCTTATATATCGGATGTCATTGAAATCGTACCAAGACTTTCCTTCTTAGGTTCATTGAGATTGGATCATTTCAGTGGTCAACCTACAATTTGGTCTACAGAAAAATTCAGTCAAACATCATTATCGCATCGATTAGGTTTTGTTTATCAGCCAATTAAAGATCAAATTTCTTTGTTTGGAAACTATATGAATGGATTTTCTCAGGTGGATCCGGCAATGGTTGCGGAGAAAGATGGAAGTAATCCGCGATTAAAGATATTCAAACCAGAGCAAGCCAATCAATATGAATTTGGTGTAAAAACGAATTGGTTAAACAAGCATTTAGCAACTACAATTAGTTACTACAATATTGATGTTACCAATGTAGTAATGCCAGATCCGGATAATCAGAATAACAGTGTACAAGGTGGCAGCATTAAAAGCAACGGAGTTGAAATCAGCTTAACGGGTAAAATATCGGAAAACTTGAATGTTGTTGCTGGTTATAGCATTAACCATGCAGAGGTAACCAATGATGATTCGTTTTCCGGGTATTTGAATATGCGTCCCGAAAGTGCTGGACCTTCTCAAATGGGGAATGTGTGGTTGCAATACAATTTCAATCAAGGTATTTTCAGAAATTGGGGTTTGGGAATTGGAGGAAATTATGCAAATCGTCATAAAACACTGAATCGCAGTAATATTGGTACCTACGAACTGCCTTCTTATGCTATTTGGAATGCTGCAATTTCGTATTCTGGTAACGGTTATAGTCTGGTGTTAAAAGGTGATAATCTTTTGAATACTAAGTATTTCAGTGGATGGTCAACAATAACTCCGCAACGTCTGAGAACTATTTCAATTGCCCTAAATGTTCGTTTTTAAGGCAGTTGGTTGCTTATAATGGGTCAATTTTATTTTGTGTTTTTCTAATTGTTATAAGAATATTAAGCCGAATATATATTAAGCCAAATACATTGATTTAAGTTTCTGTACTCGGCATAAATTCAAATAAAAGGCTTCTATCATTTAACTTTTAGGTTGTACAGATTACTTAAACAAATAGGTTGAAAAAGGTTCAATTGAAAAAATACTATAGATGGTTGCACGGCACGCTCGGATTGATATCCGGGCTGGTTGTGTTTGTCTTGGGTGTAACAGGCTTTTTGTATTCTTTTGAGAAGGAAATTCAAGAATATACTCAAGACTTTCGTTTTTTTGAAATTGCCAGTCCAGAATATCAAGGGGAGGAATTACTGCCTTCACAATTGATTGAAATAGCTCATAAGAAGTTGCCGAATCATGAAATTCATTCAGTTAAATACCTAAAATGGCAACCTGAATTGAATCTTCAACAACAAAAATGGAATCAAGGGGCTGCAGAAATAATTTTTTATCACAGTTCGCCTGATAGTACTTATTACTACAAGGTATTTGTGAATCCGTTTTCTGGAGAAGTATTGCAGGTTCATAATATGTTGGAAGGGTTCTTTGCGTGGGTTTTAAAGGGTCATTTTTATTTGTGGTTGCCCGCAGAAATAGGAAAAGTGGTAGTGTCTACAGCAACACTTCTATTTTTCCTGCTAATTTTTTTAGGGTTGATTTTATGGCTTCCAAAACGGTGGATGAAATTTAAAAATTGGAAGTCGCGTATTTGGCTTCAATGGAATAGTACAACAAGATGGCGACGTAAGAATTTTGACTTACACAGCGTTATTGGTTTTTATTCCTTTTTAGGGGCATTTATTTTATTTTTTACGGGATTGTATTATGTATATACCTGGTGGCCCGTGATGTATTACAAATTACTGGGAGGAGATAAGGAAGTCTTTTTTGAGGTACCTAAGGCAAATGAGACTGGGAATTTCATGAAAACAGAAATAGTCGATTCTAATGTCAACAGAAATGTATTAGATCATATTTATTCTAGATATAAATCTCGATTGGATACTGGTGTAGATGTTATGATGGAAATACATCCACAAGAAGAATTAAATAAGTGTATTGAGGTTAGTTTTAATTCATCGTTTGTTACTTATGGTGGATCGGATTACATATTTGTTCATCCAGAAAATCTTGAATCGCAAAAATTAGAAGCTGTTTATGGAAATAGAAAGGGTAGAACTTTTGCTGATAAAATGATGTTGTGGAATTACGATATTCATACAGGAGGAATTTGGGGATGGTGGGGTAAACTGATTATGGCTATTTTTAGTCTTTTGATAGCTACATTACCAATAACCGGGTTTTTGATGTGGTGGGGAAGGCAAAACAAGCCTTGATTTTTGGGAGTTTCGCGTATAACATTCATATACTTTTTTGTACTATTGGAATAATTAGATTCTTTAGGGATGTGTTTATTTTTTTTGTGAGGGATACCAAAGACTTTACGAAGCGAAGGGCGAACTTGATTTTTTGGCATTAGTTTTGCATTAGAGATTTTACGATTTATTAGGATTCTCTAACTGTTTGATTATGAAAAAAATACTTGTCTTTATTCTTGCTGTGACTTCCTTGATTACATCACAAGTTAATGGACAAGTGTCTACATATCTTGGTGGTGGAATTGGACTAGGAAGGTATCATGGTGAAATCGGTTACCACGATTATTTGATGATGGTTCCAATTAGTAGAACTAGCAGACCCTCATTTACGCTATTAGGAGGGTTAAAATTAGGTGAATATGTTCAGCTTGAGTTGAATGGAAACGTACAGGGTTACGCAGGTAATAATTTGTATTCATCTATTCCAGATTTTAAAAAATATTTGGAAGCAGAAGTACATGGAACAAGCGTACAGATTGGTGGTAATTTATTATTAAAGATAAAAAAATGGCCTTTTATAAAAATTGGAGGTGGGGCTTTTATGTCGTATAATAGCTATTCTACTCAGGGTAAATGGGCAAAAAATAAAGATGAATATATGTTGCAAGGTACCTCTCTTGCGGCGATTGCGAGTGTGCGATTGAAAAAGATGAGATATAATGATCAGCTAGAATTAAGATATAGATTACTTTATAATTTGAATGACAATATGGATGGTAAGGAATTTGGAGTTATGGGTGATCATATTGCTGAATTACAATTAATTTATTCAATTCCTACTCGTTTTATTCCGATGAAAATGAGAGGCTCACCAATTCGAAGACCTTCCAGAAGAGGAAGTAGTGAATGTCCAACGTTTTAATCTTTTTTTGACATTGAACTTTTGAGTTCAGAATAAATTTACTGTCAAGAAGGCAATAAAACTCAGATTAATTTACCAATATATCCAGTTTAGGTGTCAAAACTACACCGCTGTTTATCATTTCTATGAAACGGCGCATCAATTACCCCGAAAGGAACGTTTATTCCAGCGGAAAAACTAACCCAATGTCTTTACTATTTTTCCTGGAACGCCCATAACAACAGAATTTGGTGGAACGTCTTGAACCACCACACTGCCTGCACCAATAATTGAATTCTTACCTATAGTGAGTCCATCAATTACAGTGGCGCTAGCACCAATGGTTACATGGTCTTCAATGTTAATGCCTCCACAAATCGTGGAATTTGGGTTAATTGTACAAAAATCTCCGATTCGTGTATGATGACCAATACTGGAGTTGCGATTAATACTGCAAAAATTGCCAATATTTGAATGTCCAGCCATCACAACACCCGTATTGATCATGTTTCCTATTCCCAATCGAGTAGAAGCTGAAATTTCTAAATTTTTATGAAGGATGTTTGGCGAATGTGAGAGTAATTCATAAAATTGAGAGTGCATTTCTCTCTTAGAATTGGACCTATATACACCCATAAAAGGAAGAAATGTGTATTCTTTGATGAATAAATCAATTTCGGATTTTTCACCTATATCCTTTCGGATAACTTCAATGTGTGGGTGCCAAACGTCTTCGGTAGTAACTATTTCTTTGAGTTCGTTGTTTATCACCCATAATTTTTGATGGTACCCTTGGCTATGCAGATTATCCAAAATCATGGACATCATGTTTGGGCTGTAGCCAATTAGGAGAATTTGAGAATCGCCAAAAATCATCAGTTATTCTTAAAGTAAGCCTGTCGAAACTGAGATGGAGTAAACAACTGTTTATTGTTAATTTCCATGATTAAGTGAATTCTTTTGAGTAAATCCATGTTTGATGCAAGTTTTGTACGTTTATCATCGAACCATATATTATCCTCTAATCCAATTCGAATACCGAAATTATTGAGAATGGCGGTTTGGTTTGTTTTGAATTGATTAATTCCCAAACCGGCAAGTGAAATATATGTTTTTTCATCTTGCTTTATTTGATTGATAGCCGCTGACAAAGTACTTAAATCCGCTTGCATACCTGCAATATTTCCAAATAACAGATTCCAGTATTTTAAACCTTGAATAACACCTTTTTCAATTAAATAGTTGCCGTAGTTGATCATTCCTAAGTCGAAACATTCCAATTCAGGAACAACATTGTATTGATTCATTTTATCTAGCAATTGTCTGATTATATCGGGACTATTGATAGAGGCACTGTGCATGAAATTCAAAGATGAAAGAGTGAGTGAACACATATCTGGTTGCAATTCAATCACTTCGCTTCGAGACTGAAAATCCTGAACCAGTCTACCGCTTGAACTTGCACAAATAATTAAATCTGGACAATGTTTGCGAATGCCTTCAAATATTGGTTGATTTACGGATTTTAAATGAGTAGGTACACCGTGTTCATCGCGAGCATGAAGATGCGCAATTGTGATGCCTATTTCGTAAGCTTGGTGTACTTCTTCTATAATCTCGGAAACGGATATAGGAACATGTGGAGTCATGTTTTTGGTTGGAACCATTCCCGTAGGACAAAAATTTATAGCAGTGTGTGAAGAATTGATCATAAGTAAAAAAGTTATTTTTGAAAATGAAAAGTACTGATGGGCGTTCCAATTGAAATGTCCATTAGCGCAGTAGATCCTAATAAGGTTTCAAAATATTTTGGCTCTAGATCGCCGGCGGCTCTGAGAGTTTTTATATTTTGAGAACTGAATTTTTCTCCAGCTGCAATATTTCTTACTGCAAAAATATGCTTTCTGCGTTTTACATCCCCGGAACTAACTGAAAAAAATGATTCACCCATGGATTTTTCTGCATCTCGAATATTGTTAACCATGATTTTAAAGTCTGCCGGTAGCGTAGAAAACTGTTTATCAACGCTATCTATGTCGGTATTAAGAATAATATGCCGTTCGATAACTTTAGCTCCCATTCCAACTGCAATTGCTGGTATAATCAATGATTTACTATGATCAGATAATCCCACCTCGGTGTTGAATTTTTCTTTAAGAAATGGAATTCCTAACAAATTCATTTTCTCAATGGGTGCTGGATATTCTGAAGTACATTTAAGCAAGCAAATTTCTGAATTACTTGTTTCGCGAATGGTGCTTACACATAATTCTATATCTGATACGTTAGATAATCCGGTTGATATGATTATAGGTTTACCTGTTTTAGCCACCTTTTTGATTAACGGAATATCTGTGATTTCAAATGAAGAAATTTTATATTTAGGAACATTTAATTCTTCTAGAAAATCAACTCCTTCTAAATCAAATGCTGTTGAGAAAAAGTCAATATTCAGTCTTTTGGCTTCCTCTTGAATGGGTTTATGCCACTCATACGGCATTGAAGCTTTTGAGTAAAGATCCCAAGAAGTAAAACCTTTCCAGGCTCCGTATTCTCTTGGACCAAAACCTGGATATTGTGGGGGCAATGTAAGGCTGCCTGTGTGGAATGTTTGAACCTTTATTGCATTTGCACCCGATTCTGCCGCGGCACGAACAGTTTGAATGGCAATGTCTAAGTTTTGTCCGTGATTTGCCGACAATTCAGCAATTACATATACAGATGAAGCAAAAGTAGTTGGATTTAGCATTAATGAAGTTTGACGTTAATCGAGGTAGTACTTTTTTAAATGTTTTTGGATGGACTGCCAAATTAATGGTATTCCATAGTTCATTGAACGAGAATTATCTGAGGAATCCCTTTGAATAGTAATAGTGTTAAATTGAGATTTTTCCCGTGATGGATTTAAGTCAGATTCTGAAACACTATTTTTTATATTACTAAGAAAGTTCAGCAATTGTGCTGAATGTTCAGATGAAAATTGCTCGTGAGACTCCAATAGCAATTTATGGTCTGTCATTTTAACTAACCATCTAGCCGAAATAGATTCATCTGAAGAACCTGGGATTAATAGACAGCGTATGTTCAGTGAGTTTAATTCCCAAAAAGTTCCTCCTGATGCTGTAATCGCAGCCGTCATTTTGGGATATAATTTTATTAAGTCATGCGGCAGTACATTTCCATAGAAATTAAAAACTTCGGTTGCAGACTTTGAAACAGGCTGGTCGTGTGAATTTAAATAGAAGGAACGATTATTGATAGTTTCTAAGTTGTCAGGCAATGAGGGTAATGTGAAATGGTAGAATTTGCCATCATTAATTTTTGAAGACTCCTGTTTATTTGGCAAAATAATATGAAATGAAAATATGCGGTTATCCGAAATGGATTTTAGCGTTTGAATAATGGAAGGAATTCGATTTTGTGGATCCGTATTACCTGCAATAATTAGAATATTTATTTTATCAGATTTATCATCATTCGTATTTTCAAGTTCCCACAAATCCATGATTCCTTTAGAAAAAATTCTAAACTCAGGTCCAAGTAAGTAGAGTGTATTGCTTGAAGATTTTTTAAATGAATTTTGATCCTTGAAATAATTAGGATTTATATGAGCGGAAAAAGATAAATCACTAATATTATTTGTTTTATTGTAAAGACCAATTGTGTAAAACCAAGTTTTTAACTGGTTGATAGCCAATTTGTTGTTTTTATTAAATTGGTGATTGATATCAATAATTAAGAAAGGTTGAACCTCTTTTTGGGGAGATGTTTTTAAGGTTGTTGAAAATAAATATTCGTATGCTATTTCGAAATTCGTGAAGTGAGAAAAATATGTATTTTCTTTTTTATTTAATTCTGAAAAAAGGGGTTGATAATCTCCAAAGGAAATAATGTAAATACTTTTAATGGAAACTGATTCTAATGTTTGATTGATAAAGTTGGCTACCCGATACCAATGCCCCAGTCCTGACTGATAATTAGTTTCAACTAAACAAAATAATAATATTTCGGATTTCATGAAAAGTTGGAAAGTTAGAGCAAATAATAAAGATTGATTTCATTCTATTAGTAGCCAAAAATACATGCGTACTATTCTGCAAATATCATATTTTGCGCCATCAAAGTATTGCATTAACATTGATTTTCTAATATTATTACAATTTATTACAAGACTAATTCTTAAATGAGTAATTTTGAAACCCATATGTATCGTTTTTTACTCTTTTCATACCTTGTATTTTTTAGTAAAGTGGGTGCGTCCCAAGTTGTTTTGCAAAATTTGCGATCTTCTAAACCCGATATTGTAGTTTTCAAGGTTGAGCTAAAAGATTATCAACGATCATTAAATGCTACTCGAAAAGCAGCCAGTTCAAGTGAGTTGATAGAGCAAAAATCTTTGGATGATTATTGTCAGGACCGTTGCCTTAGAATGATCGATTTATTATCAGAAAACACAGAGAAAACACATGAGAATTTTCCAAGAATCTTTACCACAGAAGGACATAATGGAGCCAAGATTTCGGAAAACACTGTTTATTTACGCGAAAGTTTACCCGAACTTAAGCCAGAACAATTGAAGTCATTGAATTCTCAATCTGCTTTGAAATGGGTTCAAACTGGTGTTACAGAACGCTATATACTTTGCGATAAACTCAATCAAAAATACAATCAATCGCCAGGTCATTTAAAAAATCGAACCCAACCTGTGGCAACACAATTTGGTGAATGCACAGTTGCTGTTTTTTATTCTGTAAAAAATCCCAAATATGTTTCGGGAAATGGGCAGCCTGAAGTGATGGTTTACAAATTGATATTGAATTATGAATCTTTTCAATAAATAGATGTACTAAATAGTTGGGTTTGGGATTTTTCCGTAAAAAATAAATTCAAATTTGCATAATTCCTTTTTTTTTAGCGTGTTGACATACTTAGCTTCGCATGAAGTTGTTTTCAGAAATGTCAATTACATCATCATTCAATCAAAAGAGTAATCCAAATAGTTGGCCATTTTATCGTCGTTTCTGGCAGTATTTAAACGAGAGATTCCCGCTTCATTCCCATGGATTATTGATCGCGTCGTTCAGTTTTAGTGCTATTGGTTATAGTCGATTGTGCCAGAATTTGGAGGGATTTATTTCTTGGGATAAATATGCAGTGGCGGTATTTAATACGGTGACATTGTTTTTTCTATTGCGCGTATTTGATGAACATAAAGATGCCGAAGATGATGCAAAGTATCGAACTGAACTACCCGTACCTCGAGGATTAATCAGTTTGTTGGAATTGAGAAAAGTAGCGTGGATTGTATTTGTTTTTCAAGTGATTTTAACCGCAGTTACATTCCCAACAATGCTGATTTTGTATGCAATAGTAATTTTTTATCTGTTGCTAATGGGTAAAGAATTTTTTATAAAAAATTGGTTAAAAAAGCATCCCTTTTGGTATGTGACTTCTCATATGTTGATTATTCCTCTTGTAGATGTTTATGCAAGTGGATTTGACTGGAATTTATCGAATGCCCAAGCCCCGTTTGGTTTGGTGTACTTTTTTGGGGTTTCATTTTTGAATGGTGTTGTTTTGGAGGTGGGACGAAAGATTAGGAATCCTTCTGACGAAAAACCGGGTGTTGAAACATATTCTGCCATGCTTGGTCAAACCAAAGCCCTAATTTTATGGGTAGGGGTGCTTTTTTTAACTTTAGTATTTGCTTTGTTGGCGGCTGATTTTGCTCATTTCTCAGTCAATATTCAATACTGTTTGGTTGGGTATTTCACATTAACACTTTTCGCAGCACTATTGCATTTTAAAAATCCATCCTCCAAAACAGCTAAAGGAATTGAAATAGCGAGTGGAATTTGGACAATACTCATGTATCTTACTCTGGGAGGCATTGCAACCGTAATGCAGTGGTTTGTCTAGTATAATGTTTGTTATCGAATAAAGTATCCCCAAAATGGAGAAGTTAAAGTCAGACGAATGTTCAATATTTTCAAGTAATGATATTGAACCAGAATTCAAAAGTGTTAAATTTTTAGGCGGTAAGGGATTGAATTTGGTGAATTTGAGTTCTCATGGATTCAATGTACCTCCGTTTGTCATATTAAACGCGAATGACCTACATCGTCATTTTCAAAAGGAATCCGAAATAGATTCTGTATGGATAGAGAAAATCAAGTTCATTTTAGGTGATTACCGTTGGTTTTCTGTACGATCTTCAGCCATTCAAGAAGATAGTATACAATATAGTTTTGCTGGACAATTTAAAACAGAATTGTATGTGGGTTGGAATGATTTGTCTTACGCAATTCAACTTGTTTGGGATTCAATAAAATCACCCACTGTATTAACTTATTGCGAAGAACATAATTTAGAAGCGCCGGATCGTATGGCCATCATCATACAAGTAATGGTGAATTCGGAAATTTCTGGAGTTGCATTTGGGGTTAATCCTGTAAATGGCAGGAGAGATGAAATGATTATTTCTTCCGTTTATGGTTTAGGTGAAGGGATAGTAAGTGGAGAACTAAATGCGGATACATTTACAGTAACAGAAACTAGTAAAATCATCAGTGCTCAAACATCCCCTAAAAAGAAAAAACTTGTTCAGTTGCAGCAGGGTACTTTAGATCCTGCTTATGAAAATCAGACTACAACAGTTTGGGTAGATGTAGATCCGTCGATCCAAGAATCTCCATCGCTTTCTTCTGTGCAAATTGAAGAAATATCGGGTATTTTAAACAAACTAAAACGGATATATAAACGTCCTCAGGACATTGAATTTGCACTAGAAAAGGATCAGTTGTTTCTTTTACAAACTCGTCCAGTGACTACGTTAGGACAAATTGCGGATCCCACCGGTGAAATGATTTTATGGGATAATAGTAATATCATCGAATCGTATCCAGGAGTCACAACACCATTAACATTCAGTTTTATAATAAAGATGTATGAATCTGTTTACGTTCAATTATGTCGATTATTGGGTGTTAGTGAAGACGATTTAACCCAAAATAAAACCATTTTTGAGAATATGTTGGGATTAATTCAAGGTCGGGTTTATTACAATTTACTATCGTGGTATAAGGCACTTGCATTGCTTCCCGGATTCCATTTGAATGCGGAATTCATGGAGAAAATGATGGGAGTGAAGGAGCGATTTGAATTGAAAAATTTGCCCAAAAGAACCAAGTGGAATGAGCGCTTTCGAGTATTAATTATGCTCCGTTCTATGTGGAAAAACTTACGTGGATTACCACAAATGCGAATTAACTTTCAACGTGATTTTCAAGAGGTTTTAAATGAATACAACGCAATTGATTTAAAATCTAAATCGGCACATGAGTTAATGGAACTGTACCTCAATTTCGAACAAACATTGTTAAAAAAATGGAAAGCTCCTTTAGTTAACGACTTTTATGCAATGATTTACTTTGGAGTATTACAAAAATTGGTTGAAAAATATGAACTACCTCAAGGCATTCATAACGATTTATTGAGTGGCGCTGATGATATTATTTCTACTCAACCTATAAAACGAATGGAAAAAATGCGGGATTGGGTTTGGGAGCGACAAGATTTAACCCATCAGTTTAAACTGTTATCGGTAGCGGAGTTGATGCAGTATATTGAAAAATCGGTTCCCGATTTACAGTCGCAGTTTATGAATTATATTCAAGATTTTGGGGACCGTTGTGTTGGTGAACTTAAGTTAGAAACCATTACTTATCGACAAGATCCTGAAATGCTTATGCAGTTGCTTAAGATGTATGTTTGTAGTGAAAGGTTAGATCATAAATCGTTGAAATTGAGAGAAATAGCAGAGGATTTGGTGGATGCAGAGTTAAGAAAACATTCTGTAAAAAGAAAGATCTTTCAGTTTGTTCTGAAAAAGACGCGAATTTTGGTCAGTGCACGTGAGAATTTGAGATTTGAGCGGACACGAGGATTCGGAAAAGTTCGTGAAATATTTTTGGCTATAGGGGATGTGTTTTATTCCGAAGGAATCATTGAAAATCCGAGAGATATTTTCTACCTGACACAAAATGAGATATTTGACTTTATCAAAGGTACAGCAGTTACTCCCGAGCTGGCAGATTTAATTCAATTCAGAAAATCAAAATATTTATCCTACGAAAATCAAACTACAGCTGAGAGAATTCGGACCTTTGGAATGGTTTATCACGCAAATATTTTTAATGCGGTGTTGAATTCTGGGGTATTATCTGGCGATTTACAAGGAATTGGATGTTGCCCTGGATGGGTGAAAGCCCAAGTCCAAGTAGTTCATCATCCAAGCGAGATTACAGAATTGAAGGGAGATATTTTAGTTACAGCTTCCACTGATCCGGGTTGGGTAACCTTGTTCCCCAGTGCAGGTGGAATATTGGTGGAACGTGGTTCGCTATTGTCGCACAGTGCAATTGTATCAAGAGAATTGGGTAAACCGTGTATAGTTGGAATCACAGGATTGTTAAGTCGACTGAAAACTGGAGATTGGGTTGAAATGGATGGAAGTACAGGATGCGTAAAAATCATCCGTGAACCGGCAAATTAAATTTTGTATGGTGATCAAATTGAATTTACTCATGGTATTCGAATTTATGTTGTTTTCGAATCAAATTATCATCCCTCGAAAAGAAAAAAGGTGTCAAAAAAATAAGAACATTAAGTTCCATGAAGGCAGATTTTAATTTTATTCGATATGCGAATGTTTGGGAAGATCCCCGAGTGTTATTAAAGGCGATATATTCTAAACCGGGTAGTCGGTATTTAAGTGTAGCTTCAGCTGGTGATAATACTTTTGCTCTTCTAACCTTAGATCCTGAAAGAGTGGTTGCAGTGGATGTTAGTCCAGTTCAATTGTATTTAGTAGAGCTCAAAATGGCGGCAATTTCTGAATTAAATCGTGAAACTGTTTTGGCATTTTTGGGATTCTTGCCCTGTTCAAATCGGATTGAAATATTTCAAAATATAAAATCAAAAATGTCAGGGGAAGCACAAGATTATTTTGAAAAAAATATATCGGTTTGGTCTTCAATGGGTATAGTTCATGAAGGTAAATTCGAGAAGTATTTTCATTATTTTTCTAAATATATATTACCATTAATTCATTCGCGCAGAACCATTGAAAAGCTTTTTGCCGTAAAAAGCCCATCGGAACAACAGGAATTTTTCAAAACCACTTGGAATTCCTGGAGATGGCGAACATTGTTCAAAGTATTTTTTAGTAAATGGGTCATGGGGAGATTGGGGCGGGATCCCGAATTTTTGAAGCATGTTCAAGTGCCTGTTTCAGAATTTATTCTTAACCAAGCGGAAAGACAACTTTCATCGGTACAGGCACAATTCAATCCATTTTTACGCTATAATTTAACGGGAAGTTTTGGCGATATACTTCCATTTTACTTGGAAGAAGAACATTTTGAAACTATAAAAAGTCGAATTTCAAAGATCATCTTGTTTCAAGGATTTGCTCAAGATGCTATTGAGGTGTATGGGCCATTTGATGGGATGAATCTGAGCAACATTTTTGAATACATGCCTAAGGATTTGTTTCAAGAAACAGCCGAAAAATTGATTGGCGGATTGTCGGAATCGGGCAAAATGGTGTATTGGAATTTAATGGTTCGTAGACGTTGTTCTGAACTAAGCAACATCAAAAATTTAATCGAACAACATTCTCAAATGATGAAACTTCGCGATCAGGATTGGGGATATTTTTATGATTCTGTCGTTATCGATGAGAAGGTTCAAATCCATGAATTTACAATCGAAAATGGCACCTTTGCTGTGCGGAAGTTCGAAGATTCAACGAAATCGGCTTCATTAACGGCTTATGTAAATTCCCTAATCGGCGGTGGTAATGTCGTATTATTTGGAGATTATCATTGCAACATTCAACAATTGAAGATAGGTGAGTTGATTCTTGAATACGCCATTCAATGGGCAAAAAGACAAGGATTTACAGCCATCATCGGTCCAATGAATGGAAGCACTTGGGATTCTTATCGGTTTAAATTAAGTGGTCGTCGTAATTTTTTGGGGGATCTTTCTCTGAATTCAGAATATATAAAACAGTGGGAAAATGTTGGATTTGAAGTATTGTCCCGTTATTCATCGACTGAACTTAGGTATACCGAAAATGAATCCGAGAGGTATTTTCGACGCAAATTGCAATTAGAAAAAGCGGGTGTTGTATTTAGGCACATTGATATGAATCAATGGGAGGATGAACTCAAAAAGATTTATCAACTGAGTTTAGAATCCTTCAAGCATAACTTTTTATACACAGATATTTCTTGGGAAGTGTTTTTTAAGCAATATCAGCAATTAAAATCAAGTTTGGATCCAAAATGGATCTTGCTGGCGGAGAATAGTTTGAATCAAGAATTGGTTGGTTTTCTATTTGCATATCCTGATTTGCATTCGCGCAGAGATCAGCCAACATTAATTGTCAAAACAGTTGCTCGACAGGAATCGATTCGTTGGAGCGGTTTGGGTTTGGTGATGACGTTTATTATTCAAAAACAAGCGGTAAAACACGGAATGAACCATTTTATTCATGCCTTCATGCATGAGGATGCAGTTTCTGCGAATTGTTCTGATTCTATGAATGCTGAAGTTATTGCAGAATATGTTCTTTTAAGAAAAAAACTTTGAGTTTTTGTCACAGCCAATTAGATTTTTGGTAAATTGCCATTCATCTGATTCATTATGAAGCCCATCGAAATACCCGATTTACTGCAGCATGGTAATATCATTGAACATTTCGAATGGGCCGTTAAAAAAGTGCCAAACAAAACCGCAATCATTGACAAATCAAATTCCATAACATTTTTTGAATTGCATCAAAGAGTGATTAAAGCTCAACAAGAAATGTTGGTTTCGGGATTAAAGTCGGGTGATAGAGTCTTGGTTTTTGTACCTATGAGTATTGATTTGTATGTCGGAGTTTTAGCACTTTTTAGAATGGGTTGCACAGCGGTATTCTTAGACGAATGGTCGAAAATCAGTCGTTTGAGATTAGCATGTCAAATTGCTAAATGTCAAGGTTTTTTAGGATTTTCTTTAGCCCGTTTCTTGGGATGGTTTATTGGGGATATTCGTAAGATTCCCATTTGGATATCATCTCGAAATTTGGGACAAAAAGCGCCATACGGATCAAAATCATCTCAAGGATTGAATTCACATGAATATTCGAGGGGCAATGATGTGGGTTCAACTGAAATTCCATCCCCCGAAACCGAAAAGAATGATTTCGCAATCTCCAATTTTGTTGATGAACCGTTTAAAGAAAAAGTTGGAATTGAAAAAATTGGGACAGAAAACGAAACCGCATTAATTACTTTTACAACAGGCAGCACTGGAATTCCCAAAGCGGCAAAGCGGACGCATGAGTTTTTACATCAACAATTTATAGCGTTGCAGAAGTCACTAAAAACCAACGAATCTGTGGTGGATATGCCGGTTTTGCCCATTGTTTTATTGATTAATTTGGGACTTGGAGTAAGCAGTGTTTTAGCCAAATGGAATTCAAAGAAACCCCAAAAATTGAGTGTTCCTGAAGTTTTGGATCGGATAAATAGATTTGGTGTAAATCGAATAATTGCATCGCCATATTTTATTGAACGGGTTAGTGACTTTATTTTAGAGAATGAAATTAGAAATACAGGAATTACGCAGATTTTCAGCGGAGGAGCGCCTGTATTTCCGTCGTCTGCTAAGAATTGGGTATCTGCTTTTTCAAGTGCAGATATTCGGATAGTTTATGGCAGCACAGAAGCGGAACCGATTTCCATGATTTCCGCTGTGGAATTGTCTCAAACGGATGTCAGTCAATGCAATGGGTTATGTGTCGGAAATGTAGAGAATGTAACTCAAGTTCGTATTGTGAATTGGGAAAATGGAAGAATGGTTGACTCGGGGGAGGTGGGAGAGATTGTGGTAAGTGGTAAACATGTTTTGAAGGAATATTACGGCTCACATTCGTCGAAATGGGTGGCAGAATCCAAAATTTTTGAGGGAGATGTTTGTTGGCATAGAACTGGAGATGCCGGGTTTCTAGGTCAAGATGGAAGATTATATTTAGTTGGCCGTTGTTCGCAAGTAATTGAGCATGTTTCGAAACCAATTTATCCATTTTTAGTAGAGGAACAGCTACGGAATTTGGACGGCGTTTCAGGTGGAACGGTCATGAAGTTAGAAGGAAGCTTGATTTATTTTATAGAACTTAATGAAGAAGTTAAATTGAATGAATCGGTGCGTTTACAAATAGAGAGACAGATAGATGAGTTAAACTTGCCTCAAGGACTCGTTTTTTTTCTACAACTGCCTCGAGATCCCCGACATTTCAGCAAAATTGATTACGGTAAATTAAAACTAATGAGTCGGGGTTATTGAGTGAATTAGGGTATTGAACAATTAGTATCTAAAAAGTAATTTGAAGTTTAAGGTCATAAATTTAGGGGGAATTGGGGTAGTTACTTTATGTTGAATACTCGATGTCATTCTCGCCGAAGAGAATCAAAATTATTGATTTTTACTAAAATCTGATTTTGAATTACGGATTTTCCGTAATGTAAACCATTGATGAAGGGTTAGATTGCAACAATTATTCTATGAATCACTTGGCCAAACTTAACTTCAATGCACTTTTGAAATATTATCTGTTTGTTTCCTTGGGATTATTGACTTTTTCTTCTTGTTCTGTGGTAAATACTTTAGAAAGAGGAAATGGGAAAAATAGCCCAAGTTTTGCTGTGACTTCAACAAAACGAATTCATGGGGATCAGAAAATTGGAATTGAATCCAATAGTAAAAGGGGTTCGATTCAAACAAGATCGGATTCGAAAGAGTTGTGTGCTTCGACGCAAAATATACCTCAAACTCATAAAATATCTGAGCGCACATTCAAGGGGAAAGAAGAATGCGTGTCAAAAGAAATTCAATCGATTGAAAAACTCCCCCAAATTTACACAAATTCAAAAACGGGTAACCCAACGAGTTCGTCCTTTTTTGCAAAGTCAATGACGCGACGGATGAATATTAGAACAAAACAAATTCAGAAGCTGATTCCCATAAAATCTAATTTGTCAAATACTAATGCTGAAGGATTCCTGAAGTCATTTCCGCCCAATGGAAGAAGCAATTCCCTATTTGGTCCACAAGTTGAATTTTCTGAATTGGATACACAAGAAATCCTTAGAACCATAGGTTGGTTGTTTATTATCGGTGGACCATTACTTATGCTCCTAAGTATTGGGTACTTTGATTCTATGGATCTGTTTATTTATGGAATTCTCTTTTTTGTATTAATTGGACTGTTTTATTTTTGGGCGGCGAATTTATCTGAGAACTTGGATGAACATTGTGTTGCGTATAGAATTGGCTTTTGGTTAACTGTGATAACCTGGCCTTTAGGATTAACACTGATTTTAAGTATTCCATTGTGGATCATTGGTGCTATTTATGATGCCAATAATTAAAATATTTAGGGATGTTCAAATCTATCGAATAATTCATTTTTTTATTTAAATACAAATAGTTCAACTGTTTATTCTAAAAACCGTGAAAAAAAAGTTACAATTATCTTTTAGGCAGTTCTCAATTTTAATTCTTGGAATTACCATTTTATCTTCTTGTTCTTCAACAATGGTTAGCGAACGCGGTACAGCGGGGAACTTGCCAGCGAGAACCTATGCTAAGAATTCCTCCAAAGCCGGAATTACTACATTGCCCTTAATGCCGAATAGTATGGTGAAAGGCACTGAAGATGCTGAATCTACTCTTGATTTTAGTTCTAAAGAGACATTAAATCCGGAAATAAAAACAACCGCTAACAGAGAGTTAAATTTAAATACAACAGAGATGAATAAATCTGAGGCTGAATCTGACATTCAGCCCGAAATAATATCCTGCGAAAAAGCAAAGCCGATTGTACGTGATACTAGAAAGTCTCTTTCGGTGGGAAATCTTTATACCTCTAAGACAAAATTGAAATCTGGCTTTAAGAAAAGAATTCGAGTGGTTAATTCTTTTGTCCCTCGTAGAATAAAACAGTCAGGACGTATTGCAAAACGCAGTACAAAACAAGAATTTATCCCTGATTCCAGTTCCGATGCAGCTAAATGGTTACTATTCGCAATAGGGATTGGCTTGCTAATTATCATCGGAGGTTACGGTGCATTAATGGCTGTTTTTGCTGTAGGGTGGGGTGAGTCTGTTTCTTTCGCTTTGTCTATATTTTTGATTTCGTTGATACCTGGGTTGTTTTATCTATGGGCTTCCTATTTGTATGATAATTTAGAGGATCATAGCATTTTGTATCAGATTGGATTTTGGGGAACAATAACCATTTTACCAGCCATCATAGCCTTGCCTTTGTGGATTTTTGCAGCCATTCGCGATGCAATTAATGATGGAGACTTCGACGAAATTACCAGTTTAATCTTGAATGCATTCGCCTGGATTATTCTGATTTTTGGTGAAATATTTTCCATTGTAACCACAATGTATTACATTTATTGGGGATTTTAACTTGTTTATCCTGTACAGATTTTTAATCTTTTTTTGCTTGCTATATACAGATCTATTCAAATCAAAATCAGTCAAATTTTGTGGAAATAGCAATCTTTAACATCCTGAGTTGATTGGTCCATTTTTCCATGTCGATGATCATAAATTTTCGTTCAATAGTATTCAATCGGAGTTCTCCATTCAAAGAGTTTTGAACAGATAAAAAATGATCACACGCTAATTGACCCGCAGCAATAATTAAATTAATTTCTAATGTGAAATTTCTTTTACGTTTTTTGGGGATATTCAATCGCTGGATTAAATCATTTAGAACGCTTATTTCTTCATGGAATGCTTTAACTATGGGATTGAAGTCTGTTTCAAAATGATTAGAAAGTGTAACTAATCCTTTGTGATAATCGTCGTATAAATCAAAAATATCATCGATGAATTGACCCACAACTCCCAATTGAAAAAGCATTTTTGATTCTTCAGGAGAAAATGGATCTTGAATTAAACTCCTGAAAACCAATGCACTGTAACCCCCTTTGTCTTTAGAAATAGAAGTCGCCTGTTCTCTCGGAATATTCGCAAAACTCAGCTTTTTACTTTCCCATTGTGAGGTGTAAAGAAGATGGAAATAGGAATAAAAACGCTGTTTGTCATCCGTGTTTTTATAAACAACATTCAACAGATATTGGTAAGCTAGTTTTCCAGAATGGGAAGTAGTTGAATCAACTTCGGTTGCCTCAGAATCCATTAATACTGCTGTTGGACTTTCCTGCAGTAATTCGTGAATTTCGGATTCCGAATAATTGTATTCATCAAAAAAATCATCAAAAAATGGTCCTGAAGCGCAGGCGTGAATGGTGGCTGTGAATTCTTCTTTTGAAAGTTTTCGTCCTAAATATCGAGCAATGGACTCATTTAAAATTACATGTATCAGTGCATATTGAGTAACCCTATGTCGCACCTTTGGATGATTGAGTTTCGATTTTGCTTCTCGAGGGATGTAATTGTCGTTGAAAATCTTATTTAACTCAACATGGATTTTTCGAATCGTGAAAAACAATCGAGGAAAATAACTGAAATAAAAGCAAACAGTTCGCAAAAGTGAAAGCATCCCTCGAAATTATTGACAAATCAAAGGTAATGGATTTGAAAATAAATAAGAATTATTGTTGAATCAAAATTCTTGATGGATTGTTACTTTTGCATTATGACACTAAAAATTGGATATATTGCACCGGATTTTACATTAATTAATTCGGAAACTAAGGAAGTTTCGTTGAGTAGTTTTCGTGGTAAAAAAGTGATTTTGCATTTTTTCCCAGCGGCATTTACTGGAGTTTGTACTACTCAGCTTTGCACCGTTAGAGATGCCATTCATATGTACGAAAATGAATCAGCTACAGTTTTGGCGATTTCCGTGGATTTGCCATTTACATTGGCTAAGTTCAAAGAAGATCAAAAATTAAATTTTACATTGCTTTCCGATTTCAACAAAGAGGTTTCTCGTTCGTATGGCGCAATCTATGAAGATTGGATATTGGGATTAAAAGGAGTTTCTAAAAGAGCTGCCTTTGTAATCGATGAAGAAGGCAAGATTTCTTATGCTGAGGTGTTAGAAAACGCAGGTGAATTGCCCAATTTTGAGCACATTAATGCTGCATTAGCGAATTAAATTTAAAGTACATCGAGCATTATACCCACACAGATAGGCTAATCTATTGTGTGGGTATTTTTGTTTTAAGATTATTCCTTTATCCAGTTAGTTATTTATTATGTGCTTTTTTGAGTTATGATAGAATTTGTGCATGGCAAAAACGTGTGGAAAACTAATGCAAGAGATGAAAATGAATAGATATCCCCAAAAACCATCCGTTTCCCAAATGTTTAAATAATAAAGTATCCCCAGAAGTAAATATGCACCCAAACTAAAAGGAATGGCTTTTTTAAGTAGCTTCTGAAATGATCCAGAGTGGTTTTCAAAAATATCCCATGCGCTTTGAACACTGTGATTAAAAACAAAGAATATTCCAAATCCCTCGACAAGGGGTAAACTTAATGCCAAGATTAACCAAGACAATTCTAGAATAGTTAATAATCCCCGGCTCCATTGAGTTATTAATAAGGTCATTACCGATATCCCAAATGCAACAACAAAATTCATTTTTATGGGAAGAATTGACATTTCACTGAGTATAGAATTGAATTCAGCTGGATGTGAAAAGAGAAAAACTCCCAACAATGATAATCCCCAAAAAAAGCTTAAAATATTGGTGCGTTTGAATTCGGCTTCCCCAAAATGCCATGAAGAATATAGTATGAACACCAATAATGCTAATATTGGGTTAATCCACCAAACGATTCCCATTAGCATCATTTTGGTTACGTAACTCGTAATAAATGATAGTGTTATGGGAGAGTCTAATTTGTGTGTTTCGAATAAATGATCGACAGCCCCATGTGGAATACCAATAATTAAAAATCCCGAAATCAAAAATCCATAGCTTAGCCAATTGAGATTTAATGCGTGGCTAATGAATACCAATAGTACGGCCCCAAACGGAATGAGTTTTTTTCGAGAAATTCGAAGGAAAACATCATTTATTGCAGCCATCACAAACGTTAAAATTGGTAAACTAGACAGTAATTTTAGTTCATTCCATCCTCGTGTATCTTCTCTTAGAAATCGGATTACATTGGAAGTAGAGTTAGATTTGAATAATGATTCAAAGATATTTTTCCCTTTTTGGGGATGTTTATTCAGAATCGAGAGCAATAATCGATCGTAAAAGGCAAATCGAGTTTGATTTGCTGGTGCAATTCGACGCTTTTTCGACGATAGTTGTTTTTCAATCTCAATGGCATGTCGACAGCTATTTAAAAATGAATATCCGGTACTTGGTTTAATATTTCCTGCTCGGGCACCTGTTGGGAAATAGGATTCATGTGTGCTAATTCGTTTAATCTGCGCTGTACTCATTGGGATATTACCCGATTCTGTGGAAACGATTTTATATTTTCCATAGCGATTTTGGATCTCTAGGCTAAGTAATTTTTCAGCATATGTTTTTTGGATCGATTTTGAGCTGAATGCCGTAAGTTCCACCAAAGCTTGTTTGCTGGAATAGGGTAGGATGTATAAGAATTGAGTCGAATTATTTTGATCGATGGAAAAATCCATCATGACAAAAGTGTCAGGATCAAAGCAATGGTTTTCTGTTTCGATTATCCATCCCCAAAAGCTCTGAACCAAGGATACTTCATTTTTTCTGGGGAGATTGAATGTTGGTGGTCGACTATCAAATAAGCTACGAGCAGAGATTTGGGTATTTTCTAGTTGAAGGAATATTGGGTTGAAAGAATTTGCGCTTAGATATCTATTTGGACGATTTAGGGGATTAGTAATTGTACTGTGTTCCGGTTTTGATGGATTGAAAAGTTGTTGATCGGTTAGAGTTTCTCGAAAGTATTTTACAGTAAATTGTTCAATCACAGATTGGGTCTCTTGGTATAGATCAAGCCCGGAAATGTGATAATATTTGTACGGTGCAATGGACTCATTAAAACGAGAAGCTGAGGTGCTTTTTGACCAACTATGTGAAATTAAAGGCTCTAAGTTTAATCGTTTAATTTCTTCATCATAACTCCAGAAGCAAAAGGTTCTGTCGTTCGTTTGTTTGAGGTCAGGTTCGATGATGGCGATGCGTTTATTAAATAGGTTCCCACTTCGTGCGAGTTGCAAAAAAAGCAGGGAATTAGCAGCGCCCATGCCAATAAAAACCAAATCGAATTCTTCTACGAGCAAGTTTTTGGTTTTCATTGATTTAAAGAAACCAATGAGGGCAAGAAAATGTTTGGGTGTGTGATTTTAAATGGTGATCAATAGGTTAGTGCCATTTACCATTATTGCCGAGTCTTTGAATGGGTTTGTTGAATTCTAGATTCTCGATCTGCAAATTTTCGTAAAATGATTTTTTTGACTGATTAAAATAAAAATCGAGTAAGGATTTGTTATCATAATATTCCAGTTTCATGGTGTTTAAAAAATGTTCAATCCATTGTTTTTCTATGGTTGTTTGTGCTTCTTTTTGTCTATCTGTAAAAATGCTTACAATTAAAAAACTCAAAATGCTACCAATGCCGAATAAAAGTCGAAGATTCGCAATAATTTCAGATTCAGTTTCTCCATATAGATCAATCAGTAAAAAACAAATGAAAAGAATAAATAACGGAATAAATAATTTCTTATTTATTCGGACAAAGGTGCTTTGACTTTTTTTGAGATATAAATGATTCAGGTAATCAGAATCTAATTGTAGTTGAAGTTGAATAAATTCAAGTTCTAACTTATCAAGAATAAAAGGGGTAAATTCGACTTTTGTACTAGTGTTGATTCTGTAAACCGCCATGATTGACAAAATAAAGCGATATTATGGGTAGTACAAAATAAAAGGTGATTCGCGTGCCATATATAAAACAATACTGTTGGCTTCAGTTCTTTTGTTGTTTTTTGAGGATGTCGAACTAGCGTTTGCGCTGTTCTTTATGCAAATAGTTTATAAGTTACAGAGTCCGTTTACGGTAATAACACTTTAACATCAGTTTGTGAATAGTAATATTTTTAGTGCAATTTTTCATTTTATAACAATTTATACAATGATTAAAGCAAAAGTCCATCGTTACGCTCTGGCTTTTTCATGGCACATCTTTCGCGCTCAACCAAGCTCGACGCTTAGCTTTGCCACAAAAAAAGTCCCCAACCTTCTTGAGGACTTTTGCTTTTGATCGTGCACTCGTAGGGATTAGCTGCGTTGCACTTCGCTGAACCCTTCTGTTTAGTCCTGCAAGAGCAAAGTCCAACGCTGCGCGTTGGCTTTTTTTGTAACTTCTCACTCACTTACCCTGGCGGGCAGAGTCGTTAAAAGCCACAAAAAAAGTCCCCAACTTTCGTTGAGGACTTTTGCTTTTGATCGTGCACTCGTAGGGATTCGAACCCCAAACCTTCTGATCCGTAGTCAGATGCTCTATCCAATTGAGCTACGAATGCGTTTCCACGTTCGAGAAATCAAGGGTTGAGAACTTCCTCAAACGGGTTTGCAAAGGTAGTGAATATTTTATAAATCCCAAAAAAAATTGCAAAAAATGCAATCATAGCACCATTTTATGATGATTATTTGCGAATGTGACAAAAAACGCACACTCTTTTTTTGCATAGGGTTGTTCATCTTTAATGATTTACATTTTGAATTGTTATCTTTGCATTGTTAATTCTTTCTTATGAACTTTAAAAGCTTATTCACTTCAGCATTCGTTTACTGCACGGTTATAACGGCTTCTGCACAGGCCCTATATATTCCGTCGGGTGAAACGGTTTTTATATCCTCGGGCACCACGTTTTATTCAGAATCGGGGGCTACCACAATTAATTCTGGGGGAACACTAACCGTTAATGGAACGTATCAAAGCAAAGGTACTTTTACTAACTCTGGTACTTTAAACGCCACTACCGGTACTTTAGTGTTTTCGGGGACATCACAGCAAGTATCCATAAATACTACTGTGAAGAATATTACGGTCAACGGAAACTCCACCGTGAGTTTTCAAGCACCTGTTACCATTCAAGGTGGTTCAACGTTTGGTGTACTCACAGTTGAAT
>JACCDU010926445.1_pt1 | contig 27856 bp, 25 predicted proteins | sample 7446081 | NCBI WGS metagenome assembly JACCDU01 (sample SAMN15323447, study PRJNA562643) | freshwater metagenome | isolation source: river surface water | place: USA:Blue River Watershed | collected 2017-08-17
ACTTTAGAAGTGGGGTCAAAAGCCATAAAATGGTCAATTAACGCATCAGAAATTTGATCAGCTACTTTATCTGGGTGTCCTTCAGAAACCGACTCAGAGGTGAATAGATATGCCATGGGCGAATATTTGGTATTTAATTAATAATGAATGTAAGTGCACCTTTATCATTTACTTTTGGGGATAATCCAATAAAATTTGAAGATAAGACAACAAGATTTAACACTATTTATAAATCTTAAAACCCACTAAAACGGGTGTCGGGTTCCAACCAAAAGCTTTACGGGCCTTTGAGTCATTAAAAATCAATGTAGAAGTAATTTTGATTAACTTGTCAGAATTAATAGGAAACAAAGGGCTTAATTTATCTCCTAATAATGCTAATAATTTAGCTAGAAAAAATGGCAGATTGGGAACAAACCATTTATCTAATTGTTTTGATATATGATGACTTAATTCGAAGAAATTAGGATGACATCCGTCAGTAAGATTATAAATTCCACCAACTTCTGCCGCCCTCAGAACAAATTTAGAAATGTCTGTGGCTAATACCATTGATTTCCTTGCAGCGCCTCCACCAACATTAAAATAAAAACCCTTTTTAATCGCATTTATCATTGAGCCCAAATTTCCTGGTGGATTTGAACCTACCAATAACGGGAGCCGAAGAATGGTACAAATAATGTTATTTTTTTTACACCAATCTAAAATAATTAGTTCCGTGTCAATTTTACTTTTACCATAGGGATTAACAGCTTTTAAATCAAAAGTTTCATCTATTCCACATCCACTTTCTAAACCATAAACAGATACCGAACTAATAAAAACAAACCTCGAAGGCATTCCAGTAATTTCTAACCCTTTTAGTAAATTTTTGGTACCAGTTACATTGTTGTTTAAAAATTGCACTGACTCTAACTCACTAACAGGGACTTCGTGAGCTTTCCCTGCAGCATGAATAACTAAGTCTATTTTCTCTTTAAATAAAGGGACTGATGTACTTAAATCTATTTTATAACAAGCATCACTTCTATTTAACGTTATAATTTTATTAGATTCATTTTTCAAGTTTTCCAAAATAATTCCACCCAGAAAACCTGAGGAGCCAGTTAATAAAATATCCATTGACTAAATCGAATGTCTTCTATTTATTAATTTTAGTGAATGCCAAAGCAAAAATTTAATATAATTTAAAGCCCCAATAAATAATCCAAAATGTTTAAATGAGATATTATAAATTTCTTTTGCACGAATTCTTAATTTACTAAAATTAGGAATATTCTGAGAAATGCCACCAGATTCACACAAAGCAACAACTACATTACAATTTACTAATTTTGCTGTTTTTGCAATTGACAATTTTTGATCTATGTCTGAAGCTATAGGAAAACTTAGATCAAATGTATAAGCCAAATCCTTATAAATAACCATTGCTTGGTGAATCGGCAATCTTAATAACCAAGGCATGTAATTAATATAATCGAAAGACTTAATCTTATTATCCCAAACTACTTTTCCTGCAAAGCAATGACCAATCCTCAAGATTGAAACTAACTCCACCATGCCATCAACTATAATCTCATCTCCAGCATTCATAAAACAAACAAAATCTCCGGTGAATAGCTTAAGTCCTTTATTCATGGCATCATATATGCCATTATCTTTTTCACAAATCAAAATATCAATAATACTTCTATATTCATCAAAAATTTCGTTTGTGCCATCCGTAGAAAGTCCATCGATAACAACTAATTCTGAATTAGGATATTTTTTATTAAATGAAATGTAACTTTCAATGGTTCTATTTAGACCATTCTTATTATTTAGAGTAACGGTGATAAAGCTTATTTTGAACATTATTTGATGTTATAAAGAGAAATATATCGCTCAATAGATTTATTGAAATCGAATTGTTTTAAGATTCTATGCCGTGCATTAACACCTAATTGATAACTTTTTTTATCATCTTCTAATAATACTACTAAATTTTTTGCGAGCGATAAAGAATCATTGGGTGTAGATAAGAGTCCAGTAAAGCCGTCTAGAACAACCTCAGGAATACCCTCTACATTTGTAGAAACAACGGGTATTTCCATAAATCCAGCTTCTAAAAATACTAAGCCGAAAGCTTCATGAATTGATGGAATACAAAAAATGTCAGTATGTCTGTAAATATCCCATTTGTTATTAGTCCAAGGCATAAGTTGAACAACATTCAATAATTCATTATCAATAATAAATTGATTACATTGATTATATAAATCCCCATCTCCAACCATTTTAACAATTAAGTTATTAAATAAATGGAGGTGATTCGTACGAATAAAACAAATAGCTTTTAAAAGAGTTAATGGGTCTTTTTGCGCTTCAAATCTTGAAAGAAAAAGTATCCTCTTTTTATTAGACGCTTGCCTTTTGATGTCAATTGGACAATCCTGAAACAAAAGTCCGTTATAAATTACTTCAGTTTTATTATTGAATAACTTGAAATACTTTTTATAATAATTATTTACTAAAATGATTCGATCAGAAAAAATTGTACCCAAAATTTCTAACAAATAAAATACTCCTCTCTTTATTGGAGGCTGGCCTTTATGGAACGAAATACCATGTACAGTATGAAGGACTAATGGTACAAAACAAACCTTTGCAGCGATTCTACCAAAAAGACCAGGTTTACTCGAATTTGTATGTACAATATCAAATTTATATTTGAAAAAGATTGAAATTAAATTAAAAAAATATTGAAAATCAAGAAATGAAATATCCCTCACTTGATTTTCGATAATAATTAAATTAATATCATATTTATTACAAGTTTCTTTAAATATCTTAAAATTTAAATCATCTCGCCCACATATAATATACTTTTCATATAAGCATGAATCAAGCATTTTAAGTATAGAAATACTAACTAGCTGAGAACCACTAAGCTGAGAAATGTTATTAATATGTGCAATTTTAATTTTTTTCACGACACCAATAAAGAGCCAAATAATTTAATTATACCCAAGAAGGGATCAACAACTTTTCCATTTCCAATGAAAGAGATTACACCGATTCCACTATTTAACTCTCCACCTAACCTGAAGTAACCAACTAATAGTATAAACAAAAAAATTCCTATCAAAACATATTTTCTTCTAAATAGAATGGCCTTTCTAGCAATTAACGCTCCTATTAAAGGTATAGAAAAATTTATATAACGATCATATACACTGTTAAGTGATGGAATTGCTATAGGAAGCGTCAAACAAATTAAAATATATGTCAATAAAAAATAAAATAATGTTGAACCTTTCTCTAGCCATAGTAAAACCAAGGCCATGGCTACATAAATTGGGAGTAACATGAAAAATTGACTTTTGTCTGCACTAAATCCCTCAGCATAAAATAGAATTTTACTTAAATCCAAGTACCCTAATATTGTAATAACACCTTCAAATAAAATTTTTTCAAATATAACAAATGAGATAATTAACAAAAGAATATTCCATTTTGAAATGTTCCAAAATCTCCTGTAGCGCTCAAATATCAAAAAAATAATTGTATAAAAAATACTAGAAAGATGAACAAGAAACACAGTATAAATTAGAGCCTTTCCTGATTTTTTAAAAGTTGTTTCATAAAAACAAAATACCCCTAGATAAAATAATAAAACAGCAAATTGTTGTCTCCAAATGTGGGCAATATTATATAACGAAATTGGGAAAACAAAAAAATATCCTAACAATAATAATGAATGTCTTTTAGTAGTAAAATGACTAAAAACAAAGGATATAATAAAAAAATATACAAAACAATTAGCCCAGGCAATGAAATACTCATTTGAAAAAAACAAACTGATTGTCTTATAAAAAAGATGATATCCTATCTCTCCGCCAGAGGGATTATCTATAAAATATTGTAATAAATCTAAAAACGAACGATTGGGATAGGATTTGAAGATTGAGATATAATTCGCGGCATCATCAGTAGCTTCCATCCCATAAAACTCTACCCCGTATTCTCTTGAACTAAATAAAAGTGCAAATGATAGTGAAAAAACTAAACAAAATATTAATTTCTGAACTTTGCCTGTTAATGGCAAAAATACTGAAATAATTAATGCAATAAATGGATTAAAAATTAAAAATAAAATTAAAACTACCCCTAATAAATACCCTTCTTTTTTATGCATTTTTTTTGTAAAAAATAGCATCACACTGCAAAGTTCTACCAGAATTTTTATCAGTTAAACCATATTGAATAGACCATAATACAAAACCACATTCTTTTAAATAATCCACAATTTCTAACCAATTTTTCTGACCATTATATAGATTATCAAAAGATAATTCGCACAAAATCCCCTTAACATTTTTAATTGAGTTTTTTGCACCTAATAACACTTCCCATTCAAATCCCTGGGTGTCAATTTTCAAAAATGCTGACTTCCCTATTAAACTATTCCCATTGTCAAAAACACTATCTATACTTGTTATTTTAGTTTCTTCAGCTCCAATATAGGCAGAACTATTTGAGGCATTTAAATGAACATTGGAAATATCTAAAATTGATGAAGAAACAGAATTCCCGGAAATATTAATTTGAATTTTACCTTCATCATTTCCAATGGCAGCTCTTTCATAAACTTCCCAATTGCTATATTTCTTTGAGTACTTATTTAATTGATAATGTGCATCCGTTAAGGGCTCAAAGCTTATAATGTGTCCTTTAAATTGATTTTGTAACAGCTCTGATGCAAATTGTCCCACATTTGCACCAACATCTATCACATAATCAATATTAAAATATTTAAAAGTTGTTAATAATTGTTCTGTTGGATCAACTCCAGCATGTCTTTTTTGAAGATATAGATTAAAAATCTGCAATAAATTATTAATAGTATTTTTTAATTTTGTTGTTAACTTCATCTTATTTGTTTTAGAATTTTAAAAAGGAGTTGATATGGTGAAAGTGTTAGAATTCTTTTAATACGATTTATATTATTTATTCTTTTAATTTTTTTAAAAAATCTAACTGCGCTAGATCTTATTTCATATATTTCAGATACTTCTTCAGAAAATTCTGTTAAAAAATTGCTGGCTTTATTAATTGAATATGGTAAAGAATTGCCAGAATGAATCCCACTTCCATCAAATCCTATATTTTCAACTAGAGTTTTTGAAGGAAATAATGATAACTGATCATTTAAAAATAAGGTAGCAGCCCACCTTATTGCCCAAGAGTTATTTCTGCCAACAATATGATCTTTTAGCATCTTCATATGATAGCAACTATCATCATAATCAAATTTAGAAGTAAGCTTTTGTAATTTAATTTTTTCAAATAGTTTAAGGCTATCGTATTCAAAATTTTCCCAGGATCTTTTCCAAGTTGCCCAACCCCAGCAGGAATTATAATTCAAAAAATATGTTTCAGGTAAATCTCCTTCGAATTCAAATGGATAAGTATACGCACAGATTGCTCCTAGTTTAGGACTGTTTTTATAAAATAAAAGCGCATCATTAAAATACTTTAAACAATATGGGGTTAATACAATATCATCTTCAAGAACAATTACACTCCCATATAAATCACATACCTCAGTTACACCATTAATAATAGAATTTGCCAATCCAATATTATGCTTTCTTTCTAATATTTTAATATTTGGCAATCTAGTTTCATTGTTTATAACTTCACGTGTACGCTTAATTAATTCTAAATTCTCTTCAGATGAATCATTAGCAGGCCCATCTGCAAAAATATAAATAATTGAATCTTTTGCCTCGATGTTTTCTACAAGTGAATCTAATACCTTTTGTGTGTGAAGAGGCCTGTTGTATACAAAAAGACAAATTGGGGCTAACAATTAAAATATGATTTTAATGCGAAAATAACATCATTAACATCCAAATCTGGATAAAGTGGTAGACGAACCAATTTTTCAGAAATTGAGTCAGTAATAGGTAAATCATTGGAATATTTCCCAAACATTGCCCCTCCATCAGATGTATGGAGAGGAATGTAATGAAACGTAGTATTAATCCCAAAGATTTTCATTTCATTTATAAAGTGAGCTCTTTGTTCAATTGAATCTAATAAAAAATAAAATATATGCCCATTATGCATTGTATCATCTGGCACAAAAGGTAAATTAATTGAGTCTATTTTATCATTAAGAAACTTAAAATAAACATCCCAAATTAACTTCCTCTTGTTTATTATCTCCTCACATTTTTCAAGTTGCGCCCAGAGAAATGCTGCTGTAATTTCGCTAGGTAAAAAAGACGATCCAACATCGTACCAAGTATATTTATCCACTTGACCTCGAAAAAATTGAGACCTGTTTGTCCCTTTCTCCCTAATAATTTCAGCTCTTTCAATAAAATTAATGTCGTTAATTAAGAGAGCTCCGCCTTCTCCACTCTGTATGTTTTTAGTTTCGTGAAAACTTAAACAAGCTAAATGACCGATTGAGCCTAATTTACGTCCCTTATATTCTGACAATATTGCCTGAGCAGCATCTTCAACAACTATTAAATTATACTTTTGAGCGACTCTCATTATAGAATCCATTTCGCATGCTACACCTGCATAATGAACTACAACTATTGCCTTAGTTTTTGAAGTAATTGATTTTTCGATTAAATTCTCATCAATATTTTTGGTGTCAGCTCTAACATCTACGAAAACAGGGATTGCTCCTCTCAATACGAACGCATTTGCTGTTGAAACAAATGTAAAACTTGGCATAATTACCTCGTCACCTGGCTTTAAATTTAATAAAATTGCGCACATCTCTAACGCAGCAGTACATGACTGGGTTAATAGCGCTTTTTGAACATTTAATCTATCCTCTAGCCATTTGGAGCATAGTCTTGTAAAGGTACCATCACCTGCTAGGTGCTTGCCTTCTAATACTTTAGAAATATTATTTAACTCTTGACCAGTTAAAAATGGGGTATTAAATGGAATCATAAATTAGTTATTTAAAGGCAATTGCTATTACTCTCAAACGGCAAAAATCAAAATTCACCCAAGAAGGGCAGGGACCTATATTATCAATTTTAATTGACGTAAATCTAGCTCGCTCCAAGGCTTTTATTAATTTTTTATTCGAGTAATATCTTAAAATTGTAAGATCTGGTTTAAAAGACTTAAATAGGTTTATTGGAAATTGAAAGAATTTATACCACCAATTAGGAGTAACAATACTAATAGACCCACCAACAGCTAATACTCGATAAGCCTCATTCAAAATTTCATCCGGTGATTGAACATGCCCTATTACATGATGAATTATTACATGATCAAAAGTTGAATCATCAACCGGGAGCTTAAAGCCATCATATACAGAAAAAGACAAATTTGGGAAATTGTTTTTAGCAAGTTCTATTGCTGATAAATTAATATCAACACCCTGCCCAACTTTACTATTTAACAATTTTGATAAATAGTAAAGAGGCCTTCCTGTATTACAACCAATATCTAAAACCTTAGCTTTCAATTGACATTTCTCAGCAACCCAATTAATCTCTTCCTTGGAAATTTCATTTTGGGCATGAGAGTCCGCCTTTAAAGCATAATCATTATTATACAGCTTAGAATGTTTTTTCAAAGGAAAAAAAAGTTTCGAAAAATCTAATAAATTATTAATAATCATAACACAATACCTTCAATTATTTGGTTTAAATCTGATTCAAATTTCTTATTACTATGAATATTTGCAGCCCTTAGATGTCTTTCAGCTGGAGATGCCCACGTAGTAGGAATATTAAACAAAGCTGTAAAAGCTGCTTCAGCAAGTGATTTAGAATCATATAAAGGAACAACAAAGCCATCTACACCATTTTCAATAATATAACTAGCATTTCCTGAATCAAATGAAACGATCGGAATCCCACATAAAAGACATTCCGCCATCATCATAGGAGCAGCATCTGCAATTGAAGTAAATATTATTAAATCCATTTGTGAATAAAAATTGGCCAAATCTTTTTCATTTTTGAAAAATTGAAATTTTTCAAAAACAATATTTTGGAAGTTATACTTGCCGCTAAAATCTAAGTCTATTTCAAAGACTTTTATGGTAATAGTATCTGGAACTACTTTATCTAACTCAATCAAAGTTTCAAGGAAATATGAAGGCCCTTTTCGTGTATTAAACTTAGTAAACGCAGAGCCCAAAATATTAAAACAAATCTTCTTTAGTTTAGGGGCGAATTTTGGGAAAAATATTTTATTATTGTAAGGCAGAGTTAAATGATAATATTTGTCAAAATAAACAGTTGAATTTTTAGCATCATTATAATTTTGAGCACTAAAAGCAATTATTTCAGGTTTAAAAATTGATGAAAGACTATTTTTAACAATTAATTGGCTCTCCGCAAAATTAATTTTACCACTTAATGCGGGACAATTAAAACAAGAATTATGAAAGTTAGTGCACTCATTAGAATAATGACACCCCCCTGTGATAGACGCCATATCCATCATTGTAAAAATAACTCTACATTTAGTTTTGCTCCAAATATTATATATATCATAAAAATTAACAAATCCAGAAACCCAATGAACAAACAAAATATCAACTTCTCCGATGTTATTTACCAAATTTAAATTTAACCCAGATTTACGACATTCCTCAAATTGATAAAATGCATACTTATCTAATTTTGCGGACTTTCTGCTTAATATAAAATTAGAAATCATCGCAGGTAACACATTTCTAAGTGATAACTTTAATTTAAATAAAACTGAATTCGTCTTACTTTGAATAAATACGTTTTTATTACTTGAGCATTTGCTTTTACTTGAAGAATATTTACAATAAAAAAATGAATTGTGTCCAAGTTTATTACAAAGATTATGAATATTTAAAGCAGCTGAAAAAGCTCCTCCAAAATCAGACGTTGAAAGGTGTATTATTTTAATTTGATTCAAGTTTAATAATTGCTTTTCCTGTAATTGAATTTAATAAAGAATACTCTACGTCATAGTTCATAACAAATTCAATCCATTCATCTTCAGATTCTATATTTCTATATCTATTAATTATGTTTATTTCATCTTTGGAAATTGGTAAATCATCATCATATAGATTATGAATTGAATAGAATGAAAAAACTTCTTCTTTAACACATTCCCAATTAATTAATTTACGAACATTTAAAGGACTTTGAATCAAATTTTTAAATTCATCTAAAGTCGTAGCTGTATAACAAAAATTAAATGTTATATGAGGATTATCACCTGAACATAAAACTGGGATATTAAATAGGGGTAATTCATGAGCCACAGTTCCGTGATTTGTAATAGCTAAATCAAATCCTTCTTCAATTAATTTTTTTCCTGATATTTCCATTGGAATTAATTTAACAAAAGGAAACTTTATCAATATATCATTAATAATAGTAATTGTTTCGTTTGAAGAATTTGGGTGTAACTTCAAAAAATAATCATTATCGGTACAAATTGAACTTAATATGAAATAAAGCCATTCATAAAAATCTTCAAATAGTAACCATCTACGCACATGAGGACTATCATAAAAATCATGGACAAAAATTACCACCCTAGGTTTAGTAGAATTTATAAAAAACGGAGATTTAATAATATCTGAAAAATAACTACTATTTTTCATATAATGCGTCGCACTATCTTTAAACCCGTTAAATCTTAAATCGAGTAATTCTCTAGACTTATCTTTTAAAATTTCTAAATCAATATCATTAACTTTAGACAGACTTGATTTGTAATTAGTATAATCTTTCAAATGATAAGGAAAATTCTTGTTTATTTTGTTTAAAAAAATTTCGACTGCACCAAGACTATAAACAACAATACCTTTTGAAAGAGCAAATCGTACAGGAATGCCATGATGTAAATATGCAGTATATGAAGTATATAGCGCATCTGGTCTATTCACTGAAAAATATTTCTTAGATTTATCAAATATGAATAACGAAGAAATTATCAATCTAAAAAGGAAAAAATCTTTAATATCTAAAGTTGGTTTCGACCTATATCTTAAATATGAATCATAAATTAAATCTCCAATTAAAATTCCATCTATTTTAAAATCTAATAACTCTTTTTTTGATTTAATTGAAGTATAAATTACAAAAGCCTGTTTAATATAACACAGCCATTTAAATAACCCAAATTCAAAGTTAAGGATAATTTTTCCGCCCAAATTTGAATACAATTTCACCCACTTTAACCCGTAAGGTAAAATTTTCTTAATAAAATATGTAGACCCCGTTTTCTGATAATCTGTTCCAATTCTTATCCAATGAATTTGCAGATTGTGTTTTTTAGACAAATTCTCAATTAAACTCCTAAATGTTATTACATAAAAGTACTCCTCAGGCATTTGAAGAAGTATTTTCTTTGTATTATTATCGACATTTGGCGAAAATAATTGTTTAGAAATAAACAATTTATCATATTTAGATACGAAAATTTGATGCCTAAAATGATTAATTAAATAATTAATTTTAAGTAAATTAAACATCAGTATATAAATAATTATTAATGTTGGAAACTAAATTATTCAAATTTAATTCCCAATCAATTTCAGCTGTATTAAAGTAGATTTGGTCAATTGCACCGTGATAAAAATATTTTCTACTATAATTAATGAATTTAATGACATTTTCATCGCTTAAATTTAATCCTCCAGCCACTATTTTACTAAAAGCAGACTTCATCTCCGTATTATTTTTAACATAAAAGACCCCTTCTGCGTATTTGAAAAATATATTTCCCATTAATATAACAGGTATTTTATAACAAAATGCCTCCCATGCCGCTGTTCCGGTAATTGATGCAACTACTTTTGCATTTGTTACCATTCTTAAGCTTTCGGAGTTCTTTTTGACAAGTTTAACATTGGATAAACTTGAAATTAACTTATAGAAATCCAAAGATCTCCCATCGATTGTTTGACGAGGATGTTCTTTTATATAAATGACCCAGCCAGCTGGAGCATTAAAGCTCAACATTTTGATGGCAATTTCTTGATTAGAATATATACCTCCTTGTGGCGAGGTAGTCCTTTCAGGTTGAAAATGTAGAGGAAAATAAATGTAATCTTTTGATAAATCAGGATCAACTGCAACAGATTCATAAAATCTATTAATAATTTTAAATGCCTTAGAACCAAAATGATTTCTTTTATATAAAAAATCAATTATTGCATCAAATTTATAAAGCTTATTTATTTTTATAAATAATACTGCTTCTAATCCTCTTTTGTAGTAATTAGAAAATAGATTAATAAATCTTTCCCCCCAACTAAAATCAGGATCTATCATATAAAAAGGGACAAATGTAGGCTGCATTTGTTGCTGATAATATGAATTAATTATTGGATCTTCAATTGTAACTCCATTCTTTTCATTTTGATAATTAACTAACCTATTCTCATTAGAATATATATTATTAAATATTTGATAAAATTGATACATCTGAGTTTGTACCAAAAAACACCTTTTAATATTATAGTGTTCTCCCAAACTGTAGGCTATGTAATCTTGGGCCTCATGCGGCATGTCAGAAGAAATAATCAAGTCTACACTCTTTTGAATTAAAAGAGAGTTCCAAAATTCTAGGTGTGAAACAAACAATTCAAATCTACTTCTATATGTTATAAAGGTATATGAATCTGCTCGATCCATAATTTTAAATATCTCTAAACACTTTGGTGACATCAATTCAATTAAATCCTTATCAATTGGAAAAATGTCTATAATGTTACATGGATAATTTCCTTTATTAATTTCCACAAAATCTAATTGAATAAACTCAATATCTCTCTCAAATTTAAATGTAGAATTTTCATATGAAACAATTGTAATGACAGTATTTATATGTCTATTTTCATTGACATATTTTATCAAAAATTGCTTCGTCAATTCGGTACCTACACCTAAAAACAATAAAGTTTTCTCTGAGCTATTTTTCAAAATATTCTAACTTTAGTCTTGTTCCCTTCAATAAATCCCTGTTTGATTTTTTTCCAACAAAATCTTTCAAAAACTTTGGATGTAAGCCAAACCCTGGCCTAATTGATTTAATATTATTACTACTAAATAGTTCACCTTGTTTTATATCTGAAACAACATACAAAGAACGTGCAAACTCTTTCCCCTTTAATTGTTTCTCAGTTAACTGATAATTAATTTCTCCTAACGACTTTTCGGCTAAGCGAACGGATTTTACCATTTCTGTAAATTCAATTTCATTCATTGAAAATTCAGCATCAGGGCCTCCACTTGAACGGTCAATAATAAAATGCTTTTCAATTATCTTCGCTCCTAAAGCAGTAGCCACGATAGGTACTATTGAACCCATTGTATGATCTGAAAGACCAGATATAACATTATATTTATCCGCAAGGTCCTTAATCATCAATAAATTTGCTTCTTCTATCGGTGCTGGATAACTTGAGGTGCATTTCAATAAAGCAATGTTGTTATTTCCCATCCTATTACATGCATCTAAAGCTAGCTCAATATCTTCTTCTTGGGCAATACCTGTAGATAAAATAACAGGTTTCCCTTTTGAAGCAACATATTCAATTAATGGAATATCTGTAATTTCAAAAGATGCTATTTTATAAGCGGGAACATTTAACGATTCTAGAAAATCGACAGCACTTAAATCAAACGGAGAAGAAAAACTAATTAGGCCTTCCTCTTTAGCTACTTCAAAAAGCTTCGGAAACCATTCCCAAGGAGTATATGCTTCTCCATATAATTCATATAGATTTCGACCATCCCAAAGAGTGCCTTTAATTAGAAAATCGTCCTCATTACTATTTATTGTTATTGTATCAGGGGTATACGTTTGAAATTTAATACAGTCAGCTCCTGCCCTTTTGGCCGCCCTGATTGTTTCAATTGCTAACTCTAAACTACCATTGTGGTTTGCAGATAGTTCGGCTATAATAAAAACAGGTGAGCTACTAGAAATGTCAAAACTATCTATTTTCATATATTAATTTATTTAATTACGCTATTATCTCTTACATCAAAATTTAAATTGACTCCATTATTAATGACAACATTAAAACCTATTTTAATACCAAAAAACAATGTTGTATTCATCCCTATTAAAGAATTATCTTTCACAGAAATATTGGATGCTAAAACTGCTCCTGGCGCTATGTGAACATTGTTTGAAATAGAACAATCATGTGAAACTAACGCGTTATTATTAATGTAATTCAAATTCCCCAACTTGACAGAACTACCAACATTAGCACCAGCAAGAATTATATTCCCTTGACCCATTGTTACAGATTGCTCAACTATTGATTTAGGATGCAAAATATTGGGAAATTCTGCACCCCATTTAATCATTTTATTAAACAGATCCATACGAATATTTCTATGATCTATAACTCCAAATGCAAGTACAAATTTGTTGAAGCCAATCTCAATGAATTTTTTAACTAAATCCGTCCCCCCTAAAATAGGGTAACCGTACAGATATCTTTCTTTAGTAGAATCATCAAGCAATCCTAATATTTCAAACTTTTCGATATTAGAAATTGCATCAATACACATCTTACCTCCACCTTTTGCACCAATAATAATTACATATTTTTCCTTATTGGGAATATTTAAATAATCTTGAGGTATAAATTTATATTTACTTTCACTTATATATCTTAAAACATCATTTGAGTTAATTATATCCAATTCAAGGTCTTGGGCCTTTATATTGTTTTTTGTAAGAAGAATTTGTGCTTTTGATGAAATAAAAATACTTTCATCCACTAATTTTTCAACTTCAACATCTTGAATGATTTTAGTAATATCTGTTAATTGATGTGTATCATTAATCGAATAAAAATATTCATTTACATTAATTTTATCACCTTTATTTACTTTATAATAGATAAATCCTTCAATATCTGCTTCTATATCTATACTTGCCTTTGATGATTCAATTGAAAACAAAATTTCACCTTTTTTTACATAATCTCCAATGGTTTTATAAATATCGGTTACTAGAAAATTATCGTCTGATGCATTAAATTTCTCTACAAAAAAGTCTGCCATATAAATATTTATTTAAAACTTACAATTTCATTTAATATCCTCTCACTAGAAGGGAGTATTTTATTCTCCAATTTTCTATTGCTTGGTATGATAAAATTATTTGCAATTCTTTTAACTCTAAAAGAAGTGCCATTATTTTGGACAAGATTAGCAATAAGTTCTGAACTAAATGAAGCTATTGAACTACCTTCCTCTATAATTATCAATTTATTTGTATTCTCAATAGAATCTTGCAAACTAGGAATTACAAAGTTATTCAAATCAGAAACAATAAATACTTCTAATAAAATTTCATGATTAACAAATAGTGCTTCCATACATAAAAGCAACTCATTAACAATTCCACCGTAAACCACAATCGTAAAATCTGGCTGATGTGATTTGGGAATAATTTTAATAATTGGAATGCCTAAATTTGTGTTACATTGTAGAATTTTATATCCTTTGGGCATATTTTGATACTTTTTCAAAGTATACAAAATTTTATTTTCTACAATTAAACAAGGGGATTTTTGACTTGTCGCATGTTGATAAACAACTTTGGGGTCAATAAATTGATTCAGGCAATAAACTGAGAACCCTGGAATCCCCATAAAATGCTTTTCAATCGATTGGCTGTGAGTTGGCCCATAACCTCTAAATCCGCCCATCGGTGTTCTAATAATAAAAGGCAGATCTAAATCACGACCAAACATTAATTTGATTTTGGATGCATGTTGAAGAATTTGATCAAAAACAAGTGTAGAAAAATCTCCAAACATTATTTCAACAAATGAACTAATTCCAGAAATGGCTAAACCAATACCAATACCTGTAATTGCTTGTTCGCTAATTGGTGTATTTTTAACAAAACTTGGAAAAAGAATTGACATATCCTTAGTGACTTTGAAGGCTCCGCCATATTCTATTGGATTATACTCATTATTAGTTTCTATATCTTCTCCAATTAAGGTTGATTGATTTTTACTGAAATGATCCTTAAAGAAATCATAAATTAAATCATTATATCTTCCGTTGTTGTTATTAGCACTTAAATTAATATTTGAATAATTTCCAGAACTAAAATCGATATTTGTTTCAAATGAATTTTTGAAATTTAATATATCAAATTCAGAATCCGACATTGAAACTTCAACTGACTTATCTATAACAGGATCAAATTCATTATCCCATAATAATTTATAATCTGTGTCTATTATATTTTCAAAAAATACATTAAGTGGATCTTTATTAAATAATTCAGTAATTAATGCTTCAGATCTATTATCGTCACCTTTAGAATGTGAGTTTAATCTACCAACTTCAATATTCACAAAACATGGCGCACTACTTTCCCTAGCGGAGGCTACGGCTTCTTTAAGTGTATTGTCTAAACTTTCTAAATTATAAATTGTTGACTCAAAATATTTTAACCCGAATCCATTAATTCTTGAATTAATATCACCCGCGAAAGTTTGAAGAGAATTAGTACTTTGTGCAATTTTATTGTTTTCTAAAATAAAAATAATTGGCAAATTCCACTTTGAACATATATTAAAAGTTTCATAGATTATGCCCTCCCCTAAAGTACCATCTCCTAAAAAAGCAAAAGCAACATTTTTATTTTTTTTTAATTTATTTGCAAAAGCTATACCTGAAGCAATTGGAATCATTCCTCCCTGAATTCCATTGGACATAAATCCAATTTCATTATATAAATGTTGACTACCGCCGACTCCTTTAGATATTCCCGATTCTTTACCCAATAGCTCCGCAATAAGCCCGTCTAAATCTTTTGTAATAGATAAATAATGTCCGTGTCCTCTGTGATTTGAGACAACAAAATCTCCCTTTGAGAAATATTTAGAAACTAAAACTCCTGTATATTCCTGACCTACACAAGTGTGAACAGTTCCAGAAATCCTACCTAACTTAAATAATTCTAAAAATTTAGTTTCAACTTTACGAATAAAATAACTCTCTTTTAGTATGTCCAAAATATTGTTCATGGCAAAAATTAATCTTTAAATTTTGAGTAAATAACTACATCCACAAAACCCTTATCCCACTTAATATGATTTTTAAGTCTTGCTTCAAAATGAAAATCCATTTTAACTAATGCGGGGTATAATTTAGGTCTGATATCATAAGAATATGTAAAAATTTTATTGAGCATAATATCTTCAAATGCTACTTTTTCTATTAACTCTAGAAAAGCTCCCCAATAAATTTCAAAATTCTCGTCTTCCTTATTAGTATCAATCAAAAATGAAATTTCCGCATTCAAATCATTCCAATTAATATGCACGAGGCCTCCATAACCCACCACAATACTATTTTCCAAAAACGAGAAAAGAATTTGATTTGGGTTATCTAAAATAAATAATTCGCTAACAATATTTTCAAAATAATCGTCTTGTTCTTTTGACGATAGAACCGATTTTTGTCGAAGGTGGTAAATCTGATCATTTCTCCATTTCATAATAGTATACCTATCATCAAATCTAATTGGAACAATTTCAAAATTACCAATCTTTAACTCATTAATTTTCAGACATTTATATTTCAAAATCTTACTGGCTTCCCAATTTTTTGAAGCTCTAATTTTATGTCGTGAGGAGTAAATTGTGTAAAATGAAAGATGCTAGATGCCGCAACAGAATCACAATCAGTGTGAGTGAACAATTCTGTAAAATGACCAACATCTCCGGCTCCACCTGCCATAACAATTGGAAGATTAGTAAGTACACTAACTTCATTATATAAATCTATATCATATCCTTTCATAGTGCCATCTAAATCCACTGAATTCACAATAAGCTCCCCGGCACCCATTTCTGAAACGGTATTAATAAATTCATTTAATGGCAAAATTTTATCCGAATGATTAAAAATTAAGTAATCCCCATTTTGCCTGAATACATCAACGGCGATTGAAATACATTGAGCACCAAAAAATTCTGATGAATGTTTAATAAAAAAAGGATCGCTAATTGCTTTATTCTTGATCAGAACTTTATCAGCTCCCATTTTTAACAAATTATTTATATCATCAATAGTATCAATCCCGCCTCCAATCGTAACAGGCATATAACATTCTTTTATAACATCTTTAACAATTTTTGAATTTATTTTACGATTTTGCCTGCTAGCCATTATGTCAATAAAAACTAATTCATCTACTCTCCTACTATTATAAACTTTCGCGGCTTGGACTGGATTTCCTACCATCCTAGGCGATGAAAATTGTTTTGTTTTAACTAAAGCAAAACCATTAAATGTTAATATTGGAATAACTCTAACTTTTAACATTTTCAATAAATTTTTTAATTAAGAGTAAACCTTCTTCCTGACTTTTTTCAGGATGAAATTGAGTAGCATAAATATTTTCAAAATGAATTGCAGCTACCATGTTTGAACCATAATTGACGCTCGCCCCCAAATATTTGTCATCATCAAGCTTAAAATGAAAACTATGGATAAAGTAAAAATCTCTTTGATGAAAATCTAAAAAAAAATTAGAATTGTCGACAATTAATTGATTCCAACCAAGGTGGGGGACACGCAAATTAGTAGCATTAATAGGAAGTACTTTACCCGGAATCCAATTTAATCCTGCCTCATTACCTTGTTCTGTGCCCAATGTAGCTAATAATTGCATTCCAAGGCATATTCCTAAAAAAGGCTTTTTATCCAATAAAACATTCTTAGAAAGAATATCTATTAAATTAAAATCATCAAGATTTTTCATGCCCTGTTTAAAAGACCCTACACCAGGTAAAACAATAAAATCAGCACTATTTATTTGATCATGATCTCTAGTTATAGTGGTTTCTACTTTTAGATATTCGAATGATTTCTTAACAGACTCAACATTTCCCAATCCATAATCAATTATTACTCCTCTCATAATTAACGTACTTCATAATTTCTTATCAAATTCCCATCTAAGTCTTTTATAAATTCACCATTTTCATTTTGTAAGAATAAAATAGGATTTGTAAACGAATCAATAATTGAATCTATTTCTGCCTTATCCAAACCACTATACTTCACAAATTCTTCAATACTTTTATGAGGATATTTACCATCATACTTATTGACTAACTCAATGGCCTCATCTCTGTTTAATCTACCATTTCGGATATCTATTCCAACATGATCTGTCGTCCTTCCAAAACCATATTTAACAAATTTCAAATAATCATGTAACCCATGCATTTTTTCATCTAGGTTTTCATAGTTTGTATAGGTCCCTTCAACAGGTCCATCTTCTTTTACCGAAAATCCAAATTCAATTACTTTCTCTAATTGTTTCCTAGCATCCCAAAAAAAATAAGACCCTAAAAAAAGCCCCTTTACTCCAACTCGCTCAATATCTTCATCATTAGGATAAAAATATGGAGTCAAGTCTTTTTCAGTCATTCCATTAACGCCAATCATGTCTTGAATTCTATTCCCCAATAATCCACCAAACTCTTCTAACCATTTTCTGTTCAATATTGTATTCTTTATTGATTCTAAATTGGGCCCTCCATATTCTTGTTGAGAATTTTCACCCCAAATTATTAATGGAATATTAAACTTTACAGCAATGTGTACAGGTATTGTAAATATGCCTAAATGGTTTGGCCACATTTCATCTCCAACTCTTCTAAATCCCTCTATAACCATATTTTTGTAAACTTCATGATTTTTTTTAAAGTGAATAACATCAATTCCCATTTTAGAAATATTGTCTAAGTTTTTTGTTCCTAATTCTGTTACCGAAGTAGTTTCAAAACATACACATAATGGATTTAATCCACATTCATATTTCATAAAATACGCTTGATAGGTACTATCTTTGCCACCACTAACAGGGATTACACAATCATACCCTTTTTCCCCTTTTGGTAATTTATAAAAATCAATTATTTCAAAAAACTCTCTTTTCTTTTTCTCCCAATCAATATCCTTATATTTTTGAGAGGAAGAGACACAAGCTGAACAAATACCTTCTTCATTGAAGAATAAATCTGGTTTAGTTTCAGGAAACAAACATTTGGTGCAATAATTTAATTCCATGATATAAAAATTATAATGAATATTTAAAACGATATTTTAATTCTGCCATAGCCCAATCCTCCAAGTTATCAATATCTTGAACATCTAATTGACTCAAGATAATTCCACCAGAATTAAGAGAAACAATACTTTTATTTAATAAAAATTTCTCAACATTAATCCAATAAAATTGTCCCGCATCGAAATACGATTTTACAATATCTTGACTCCTATGGTTTTTAAACTCTGGCCAGTTATACTCAAGTTTACCATGAGAATTTAAATTAAAGGACCTTAAAATAGGGGCGGAAAATTCTGTAACAGGAAATACAGAATCGTATGAATCAGATAACATCAATTCAAGCCCCTTTTTTAAATTATTTACAGTAATCATAGGAGCAGTTGGATAAATACAACAAATATATTTGTACTTTCTTCCAATATTTCGTAAGTTTTCTAATACCTCTGTGAGAACATCTGAAGTTGTTGAGAAATCATCCGAATTACGAGAACTTCTTCTAAACGGCACTTTCGCTCCATATGTTAAAGAAACATTTTCTATCTCCGAACTATCTGTTGATACAATTACTTCTTCAAATAATTCAGACTCTAACGCCGCGTTTATAGAGTAAGAAATTATTGGTTTACCATTAAATAATTTTATGTTTTTATTAGGAATTCTTTTACTACCTCCTCTTGCGGTTATAATTGCACAACATTCATTTTTCATAAAATTCAATAACAGTGTTAATTACATGGACTTGCTCTTCACATGTTAGTGTTGGAAACATTGGTAAGCTTAAACATTTAGAATAATAAAACTTAGAGTTCGGTGTATCAGTTATAAAATTTTGGCTTGTTTTATAATAGGGCATTTCATTAACAGGAATATAATGAACTTGGCAATAAATTCCCTTGCTTTTTAAAAATTCATATAGTTTATCACGATTATCAACTAAAATTATATAAAGATGATATGCGTGGCCATCAACAATTCCTGATTGATTGATTATAAATTTTTTATCTTTAAAGGAATTAAAATATTTTTGGGCTATCTCTTGTCTTTTTCTAATTCCTAAATTTGCTCTCTTAAGTTGAGAAAGCCCGAGTGCTGCCTGAAAATCTGTAATTCTGTAATTAAAACCCAAAGACTGCATCTCGTAATACCACCCTCCATGATTTTCATGCAATATATCTGGATCCTTGGTTATGCCATGCGTGCGTAATTTTAAAATATTTTCGTACAAGAATTTGTTATTTGTAGTGATCATTCCTCCTTCGCCACAAGCAATATGTTTGACCGGATGAAATGAAAAAACGGAAAGGTCAGCAAAATTTCCATTTCCACTATATTGAACCACATCGTTTAAATCTTTAAAATAACCTCCAGGTGAATGACAAGCATCTTCAATAATCCATAACCCATTTTCATCAGCAATTTTACGAAGTTGCTCAAGATTGACTACTCTCCCAGCAAAATTTACTGGGATAATACCAGAAAAAGTTCCGGCTGGACTGTCGTCAATTAATTTTTTAACCCCATTCAGATTTATAAGAAATGTTTCAGGATCGATATCTGAAAAAACCACATCAGCATCACAGTATTTTACACAATTTGCTGATGCTGCAAATGTAATTGGAGTCGTAATCACCCTAGCACCTTTTGATAAATTTAGTGCTAAACAAGAAAGGTGTAAAGCTGCAGTACCATTTGAAACGGCAACTGCATACCGACTACCAACATATTTTGCAAATTCTCTTTCAAACTCTGCAATAATTGGCCCTTGAGTTAGATAATCCGATTTTAATGATTTAATTACTGCAGATATATCCTCGTCAGTAATATTTTGGCGCCCGTAAGGAATAACATTATCCATTGTTGTTATTTAAAATCTGAATATAGGTGTTGTTTTATTAAACCTCTAAGGCTGTCTATAGTTTCCCATTCTGAATTATCCCCTGAATTATAATTAAATCCTGTAGGAACTTTTGTTGCATTAAAATAATTTACAAAATCTTCAACTTTCCAATTCGGAACTGTCGGCAAAATTACGTAATATTTACCCAAATCATAAGTATTAAACGAATCACTAGATGTTATCATTTCCTCATGAATTTTTTCTCCTGGACGTATTCCAATTACTTTATGTTCACAATCAGGTCCTATTGCCATTGCCATATCAGTTATTCTGTAAGATGGAATTTTAGGAACAAAAATCTCCCCACCCCAAGCCTTTTCCAAAGCATGAAGTACCATATCAACACCTCCAGCCAAGGAGATATTAAATCTAGTCATATTAACATCTGTGATAGGCAATACTCCGCTTGTACGTTTAGACATATAAAATGGAATTACAGACCCATTTGACCCCATAACATTTCCGTAACGCACTACAGAGACCTTTATGTCTTGAGACCCTTTTATATTATTTGCCGCAATAAAAAGTTTATCAGATGCTAGCTTTGTTGCTCCATACAAATTAATAGGTGCACATGCCTTATCCGTTGAAAGTGCAACAACTTTTGATACATTCGTTGACAAACTTGCTTTTATGACATTTTCAGCACCTCCAATATTAGTTTTAACACATTCGTCAGGATTATATTCTGCAATATGAACATGCTTCATTGCTGCAGCATGAATAACATAATCAATTCCAGTAAATGCTCTTTTTAAACGATCAAGATCCCTTACGTCGCCAATAAAATACCTTATAGCTGGAAATTGCTCAATTGGAAATTCCTGAGCCATTTGAAACTGCTTTTGCTCGTCTCTAGAAAAAATTACTAACCTTTTAACATTTGGCCAGTTTGCCAAAATTGTTTTAGTTAACTCTTTCCCTAAGGAGCCTGTACCTCCTGTAATTAGAATTGATTTATTATTTAGCATATTTATTTTATTTTAAAATTAATTGAGGCTTATCGTCTTTTATAATAATTCCATTTTGAAGTTCTATAATTCGATCACATTTCTTTAATGTAGTTAATCGATGAGCAATTATCAAAATTGTCAATTCTCCACTCATTTTATAAATAGATTCCATTACTTCATTTTCTGTTCGATTATCAAGTGCACTTGTTGCTTCATCTAGAATTAGAATTTCAGGATTGTGATATAAAGCCCTAGCTATTCCTATGCGTTGCCTCTGGCCTCCTGATAATTTAACCCCTCTTTCCCCAACCGTAGTACTTAACCCATCAGGAAGATTAGAGATGAATTGATTCAATTGAGACTTATTAATAGCATCAAAAACTCTATCTAAATCAATTTCTTGATCATTAATTCCAAATGCAATATTATTTAAAAGAGTATCGTCCGTTAAAAAAATAGTTTGTGGTACATATCCAATTTTTTTATGCCATGAATCTAGATCTTCAATTATACTTACTCCATCAACAATAATTTCCCCCGAGTCAGGTACTAATAATCCCAAAATTAAGTCAATCAATGTACTTTTCCCTGATCCACTAGTTCCGATAAATCCCAATACTTCTCCTTTAACTATTTTTAAATTTATACCATCTAATACTAATTTAGATTTATTATAACCAAAAGACAGATTTTTTATTTCTAAAATAGAATCAAAACAAATACTCCCTTTTTTGATTATATCAACACGACTTTTAACTTCCCCTTCAATTAAATCAATCTCATTTAACAATTTTTCAAAAGTAATATCGGCATATTTAATTTGTTGCATAGATACCATTATCCGATTTACTGAAGGAATCATTCTAAAAGCAGCCGCAACGAAAATCCCTAATGATGGTAAAATTTTAGCAAGAGATTGGTTCTGGAATATCATAATTATAATTAATCCTAAGAGGCCGGCAACAGCTAATAATTCTAAATAATACCTAGGAAAATAGTTTAAAGTATTGACTTTAATGAAAATTTGAGCACTTTTATCATTAGAAAACTTATATTTGTTAATAAAAAAATATTCCCTATTGTAAATTTTTAAATCCTTGATTCCTCCAAATCCTTGGATTAAATTTTTGTTCGCATCCACTAATAATTGATGTCTTTCGGCCCCCCAGGAGATTAATTTTTTTTTGGAAAAGTTGTGAAATGTTAATACTGAAAGTCCAAAAAATACAATTAAGAATATTGTTCCAATTGGGAATATCCAAAATAATGTAACTAATACCCCAACTAAAACTGACATTTCAGTGAACAATTGAATAATTGCCTGAGTTACTGATGAAAATGAACTAATTTCATTTTGTATTATCGATAATGGGACAGAAGAATTCCTATCAAGATAATATTTATAAGGTAACATTAGGTATCCTGAAAATAATCTTTCTGATAATTCTGCAGATAAATTTGATGTAAATCTATTTTGTCGCCATGAAATATAGAGCAGATAAATTGTCTTTAAAATATAAATTAAGACAATTAAAGACAAGCCTACATATATAAGTGATTTACCACTCAATAACGGCAATTCTAAAATTACACTTGGCAATAAATTAGTAATAGAATTTGGATCAATTAGCAATCCAATAGCTGGTATTAAAATTGATAAGCCAATCATTTCAAAAGCTACACCGATTAGTAGCAGAATTGATAATTTAACTATTTCTCTTTTTTGGGAAATATTTAGCAATAAAAGGCCTCTTACAATAATATTCACAGTTTTAAATTAAGAAATTCCCAGAATTTTTTTAATTACAATTTTAAACCTAAGTTTTAAAGTTTCAAAAAAGAAACCAACTCTTTTATAATTCCTTCTTTTGCGATCATTTTTATACCTCTCATTGTCATAATTTTGGGCAAATCTCATATTATTTTTCAAAAAACTTTGATACTCTAATGTCAAACCTTCTGTTGCAAAGGCCGGAAGCGAATTAAAATATAAACTCGATGCAAATTCTAATTGCAACAATAATCTTTGACCTTCTAGTAATGGTTTTCCCTTATGAAAACCATTAGAATCTGTAATAATTATAGTTCCAGCTTCTCCAGTAAAAGAATTAAATCTTTCTGCAGAATATTTTGTCTTTAAATACTCATCAGAAAGCCTATCTGACATTTTATAATTTTCAGGTGTATTGTTTGAGTAGTCCTTGTGAGAGCCCGAAATATATTCGTGAGGTCCATTTTTTTCATCCACATCAGTTAAATAAATAAATATTTTTACAAACTTTATGAATTCTTTATCTTGATGAAATAACTGAGCACCATAATTCAAAGAAATATCATCCAATTTATTAAATTTACTCCACCATGAAGTAACACTTACATGAATTGGCTGACAGCCAAGATATTTTTCAATTGCTTTTAAAGTGTTTTTGTCTTGTATAATTTTCTGGACAATAGGTATTTCAAGTACTTTCTGATTATCAAATACCCAAAGTGTATTTGTATCAATATCTTTTAAATCTTTCTCGGATTCAATTTGATAAAGTTCGTGTGTAGGAGGGTTTTTTATAAACGAGCATTTGCTAATACCTGATTTTATTATTTCTATATCACCTGAATCTAATTTATCTGGGAATAAGAAAAATCCATTTTTTTCTAAAGATTCAAAAATTTCTTGCGCTTCTACTTTTTGAGAAATCATCGAAAAACCAACATTTTCTAAAGATAATGGAGGGTATATTAGTCCAATTATTCGAGAAATTTCCTTTGAAGTTTTATAATCAAATTTATCTTTTTGAATTTTAGTTTCTGAATAATGGTTCTCACTAAAGAATAATAATTCATTTTCAGCTTTAATTACATCACACAAAATATCCTTTTGTTTTTCATCAAGTGAAATTATTTCTTCTAAAATTTGGTTTAATAAACTTGTATTACCATTTAGAGCTATTAATAATTCATTTTGCAATCTTTCATTTTTCATAATTGAGGATTTTTAAAGATCTATTAATGTCGTGTTCAATCATTTCTTTTACAATTGATTTTAAATCATATTTTGGCTCCCAGCCTAGAATTTTTTTTGCCTTTCTTGGGTCGCCTAATAACAAATCTACTTCTGTGGGACGGTAGTATTTGGGGTCTACTTTTACAAGAATTAGACCTTTTTCAAGTTTATAATCTCCAGTACAATTAACTACAAATCCTATTTCATTTTCAGCTATCCCACTAAATCCAAGCTCTATCCCAACTTCTGCAAATGCTAAACGAACAAACTCTCTTATAGTTGTTGTAACTCCAGTTGCTAATACAAAATCCTCAGGTTTGGCTTGTTGTAAAATTCGCCACATTCCTTCAACATAATCCTTTGCATGCCCCCAATCTCGCTCAGAATTTAAGTTGCCTAAATACAAGCAATCTTCAAGTCCTAATACAATATTTGCTATTGCTCTGGTTATTTTCCTTGTAACAAAGGTTTCCCCCCGTTGCGGCGATTCATGGTTGAATAAAATTCCATTGCATGCAAACATATCATATGCTTCCCTATAATTAACTGTAATCCAATAAGCATAAAGTTTTGCTACAGCATAAGGCGATCTGGGATAAAATGGGGTAGTTTCAGATTGAGGCACTTCCTGAACCAAACCATACAGTTCTGATGTAGACGCCTGGTAAACTTTGGTTTTCTTTGTTAAATCAAGTAATCGAACAGCTTCCAAGATGCGTAAAGTGCCAATTCCATCTGCATTAGCGGTGTACTCTGGTTCCTCAAAACTTACCGCCACATGACTCATGGCTGCAAGATTATATATTTCTTCAGGCTGAACCTCTTGAATAATACGAATTAAGTTAGTACTATCAGTTAGGTCTCCATAATGTAAATGAAGATTTCGATCAGGGATGTGCGGATCTTGATACAAATGATCTATACGATGAGTATTTATCAGAGAGGATCTACGTTTAATTCCATGAACCTCATAACCTTTATTAAGAAGTAATTCTGCAAGATATGCACCATCTTGTCCCGTTATACCAGTAATTAATGCCTTTTTCAAAAAATAAATAATTTATCTACCTATACTATAATATTCTAATTCAGAGTTATTGAAATCGCATTTCGAATAAAGATTTCTACCATCAAAAATTGCTTTCCCCTCCATTAAACTTCCTATTCGACCAAAATCAGGCGTTCTAAACTCTGACCATTCAGTTGCAATAACTAAAGCATCAGCTTTTACTAACGCTTGATATTGATTTGAAGCGTATTGGATTTTGTCCCCTATCAACACTTTAACATTATTCATCGCCTCAGGGTCAAATGCTGCGACTGTAGCTCCTGAATTAAGTAAAGATTCAATCATATATAATGCGGGAGCCTCACGTATATCGTCAGTGTTTGGTTTAAAGGCCAATCCCCAAAAAGCAAAATGTTTGCCTTTTAAATCATAATTAAAGTGTGCTTCAATTTTAGGAATCAAATGTGTTTTTTGCATCTCATTTACCTTCTCAACTGATTTCAAAATCTGAAAATCATAGTCAACTTCTTCAGATGACTTAATTAAAGCTTGCACATCTTTTGGAAAACAGCTACCTCCATATCCAATACCAGGAAACAAGAATCTTTTACCTATACGATCATCACTTCCTATCCCACGTCGCACCATATCAACATCAGCTCCTAAACGTTCACACAACTGAGCAATCTCATTCATAAATGAAATTTTAGTTGCAAGAAATGAATTAGCAGCATACTTAGTTAATTCAGCACTTTTTTCATCCATAAATATGACTGGATTGCCCTGACGTACGAAAGGGGCATAAAGATCTCCCATCACTTTTTTCGCACGATCTGAGCTTGTACCTATCACCACACGATCAGGCTTCATAAAGTCTTCTACTGCAACACCCTCACGCAAAAATTCAGGATTACTAACCACATCAAATTCAACTTTGGCGTGTTTTGAAATTGCATCCTTAACTTTATCGGCAGTACCCACAGGGACGGTACTTTTATTAACAATAACCTTGTAATCTTCTAAAATCGGACCTAATTGATCCGCCACACTCAATACATATTTTAGGTCAGCGCTTCCATCCTCACCGGGAGGAGTAGGAAGTGCTAAAAAAACAATCTGTGCGCCTTCTATTCCTTTCTTTAAATCTGTTGTAAACTTTAAACGACCATCTCTCAGATTCTTAAGAAACATTTTCTCAAGACCTGGTTCATAAATGGTGATTTCTCCATGAGCCAATCGATCAATTTTACCTTGATTTATATCAACACAAGTCACGGCATTTCCCGTCTCAGCAAAACACGTTCCTGAAACTAAACCTACATAACCTGTACCTATAACTGCTATTTCCATTATACTGTCTCCACGGCTTCGCCAACCTGAGTCACATTTTCATGCCCTCAAAATATTAGAATTCGGAAACAAAGATACCCTCAATTTGGTTTAGCGCCAACTACAATTTATTTAAAGGGAATATTTCAAAATATATCCACCGAATTAATGGAAAAATCCTATTTTAATCACTAAGCGCTTTCCCCTTAGTTTCTGGTAAATAAATCGCGCCCACGATGACCGTTAAGGCCGCTAGGGCGATGGGATAGAACAATCCAGCGAAATTCGAGTGGGTGATTGATCCCAGCCAGGTAGCCACGAAAGGGGCACAGCCTCCGAACACCCCATTAGCAAAGTGATACGGGATGGAAAGGGAGGTGTAGCGGATTTTGGTAGGGAAAAGTTCGACTAGGAAGGCGGCGATCGGGCCGTAGGCCATCGCCGCGAAACTCACCAATAAGCTGCAAATGAAAGCTAATTCGAGCTTGCCCGTCCAAGTTAGGAAGATGGAGCCGTTGATTAAAGTGCCCTCTTCAGAGACGATGGTGGCCATCCAAGAGAAT
>JACCDU010959529.1_pt1 | contig 27831 bp, 29 predicted proteins | sample 7446081 | NCBI WGS metagenome assembly JACCDU01 (sample SAMN15323447, study PRJNA562643) | freshwater metagenome | isolation source: river surface water | place: USA:Blue River Watershed | collected 2017-08-17
AAATCCAAGCTGTCAAAGACCAATTTCCAAAGGCCTAAACCATGCCATTACGTCTACGCAGTGCAGGGGGTGGAGGTGTCACCCTTAATCCGCCAGTAGCTCTAGCTACTGAGGCGGCAATTGAAGTCCCTGCGTATGACGGGGCAAAGATGCTGACTGACAAGACACCGGGTACGGTTATTCAGGTTGCTCAAGGCACGGGTTCCGGCGGCGCAACCAGCACATCAACGTCTTATATTGACGATGGCTTAGAGGTTTCGCTGACTCCAAAGAAGGTTGGAAACCGCATTGTCATCATGGTTCAAAGCGGATGCAGCGTTGCTAATGGATATGCGTATTTCCGAATTCTTGAAGCGGTGTCTGGGCAAGCAGTACACGCTGGAGAAATTCCTTGGGGCAATTTCTCGGGATCACCACAACAACTGAGTGGGCTCAACATACTGGCTTCGTATCTGGTACCGGATTTAAGCGCTCGGACGTTTAAGCTGCAAGGTAAATGTACTGCTGGTATTCGGTACCTCAATTACAGCGCAAACGGTTTGATTGTTGCTATGGAGATTGCACAATGAGTCGCCTTCAAACAAATGCAATCCGCCATCTGGGCTCTACCGTTGACAACTTGACGTTGGACAATGCTGGTCGTGTGTTGCTGCCTAATCAGCCTGCTGTATGTGCGTATAAAAGCTCTACCCACGGTAGCAATGGTGCGTCAGCCACAACTGTTTTGTGGGACACCGTTGGCTTAAATAATGGCAACTGCTACAACCCATCAACTGGTTTATTCACATGCCCTGTAGCAGGGCGCTATCGCATTACTGCACACGGAATTAACGCTGTAGCGACGAACAATGGCATTTTCACTTACAACCAGCTGTACGTAAACAAAAATGGTGGCGGGTATGGTGGTGCGACCTACGCGTACACAGATGGGTACGCATCGTGTGCTGGTACTTGGCTGGTCAACTGCGCTGCGGGGGATACGCTTGCTATTACAGCAAGTTCGTTTTACCCATCGCTTAATGGCATGACAATTGAGTATGTCGGCTAAGGAGAACACATGAGCATCGCACGTTATCTTTCAAAATTTGCTGCACTACTGGGCAGTGACGGCAAAGTGCCCGCTACTGGTTTAGCTACGGGTGCTTCTGCTTCGAACCTTGGATTTAACCCAATGGTTGGTGATGGCGTTTACACGAGTGACCTAAACAACTGCATTACATCTGGCGCTTATAGGATTCAGCCATCGGCTACAAATCTCCCAACAGGCGCAAACCCTTATGGCCAGCTGTTTGTATCTAGGGGCGCGTTTTCGGACACCATCACGCAAATTTACGGTGATTATGCGAACGGAGCGCTGTATACGCGATCAGGAAACCCGCCGAGCGTCAACGGTTCTGGGACGTGGTCTTCATGGCACGCAGTAACAGGTCTTGGTACTGCTGGTCAATCTTGGTCAGACCTCACCGGAAGTCGCGCAAATAACACAACGTACACAAACACAACTGGAAGGCCTATTGCAATCAATATTGCGAAGAGCGCAAACGGGGCTGGCAATTTGTATGTGAATGGCTCAAATATGGGTTACTACTATGCAAACAGCAACGACTTCTCCTTGTTTGCAATCGTACCTGCTGGCGCAACATATCAGGCAGCATTTTCTGGTATTGCAAGATGGAGCGAGCTTCGTTAAGGATTGAATATGAAACACTACAAAGACCCCGAGACAAACGAGCTGTACGCATACGAAGCAGACGGCTCGCAAGATGAGTTCATCAAAGAAGGGCTTGTGTCTGTTTCCGATGCGGAGGCTGATGCGATTCGCGCAGCAGCAGTGGTAGCAGCACACGCTGCGCTCACATACGCAGAGAAACGCGCTGCTGAATACCCCCCGATCACTGACTACCTCGATGGCGTGGTAAAGGGCGACCAAGCGCAGATTGACGCTTACATTGCAGCCTGCCAAGCGGTAAAATTGAAGTACCCCAAACCGGAGTAACCCATGCCATCAGTCCTTTTTTCCAATAATGCGTCGGGAGCCTTGGCTTCGTCGATCACTACAACATCGACCACCATTACGCTGACTACGGGTGCTGGTGCGCAGTTTCCTGCTATCTCTGGCAGCAACTACTTCTACGCGACATTGACCGACTCATCCAACAACTTGGAAGTTGTCAAGGTCACCGCTCGCGCTGCTGACGTGCTGACTGTCGTGCGTGGTCAAGAAGGTACAACTCCACGAGCTTACGCTCCTGCTGACAAGCTTGAGCTTCGCGTTACTGCTGCTGTGATGAACGCCCTGCCTCAATTAGCAGCTGACCAAACCTTCACTGGTGCAAACACGTTCAACAACGCTCCAGTCCTTGGTGCTCCCTTGGCCGTCACTTCCGGTGGCACCGGGGTAACAACCGCTACTGGTACAGGCGCAGGCGTCCATGCTGAGAGCCCGACAATCAACAACCCAACGCTGACGGCTCCGGCCCTTGGCATTCCAGCTTCCGGCACCCTGACAAACTGTAACGGCATCGCCCCATTGTTGACCGCAGGTAAGGCGCAAGAGCTGAACATGTTGTCATGGCGCGTGCTTGAGTCGGGCGGCAAGCTGTACTTCCTATATGGCGGCGTTGGCAAGATGACTTTGGATTCGTCGGGCAACCTCGTTGTTTCTGGGAACATCACTGGATTCGGTACGCCCGGCACACCTACCCCCTAAGGAGTTACTATGGCTCTACCAGCTCAAGGCTCTCCGATTTCTTTTGCAGACCTGCGAACTATGTTCGGTGGGTCAGGCGCGGTCTCGCTTAACTCGCTCTACGCAGGTGGTGGCAAGGTGCAAGCTCGCGCTCAGGGCAAGCCAAACAACACGAGAACAAACATCCCAACGAGCGGGACGATTTCGATCAACAACTTCTGTTCCGCACAGCATATCCCCACAACCACGTTTGAGTACACGGCCACCGGTATGGGTTGGACGTATCCGACCTCAACGACCAGCTTCACCTCAGATATTGGTGGTAACGGCTTTGGTATCAACGAGCTCCATATCGTTGCATGGGGCGGTGGCGGTGCAGGCGCTCAGTGGCCTAACTACGCTCCCGGCGGTAACGGCGGCGGCGGCCTTCGCATCTCGTTCTACCGTGGCTACGCATGGTGGATGGATGACTTGTTGGACACGTTCAGCAGCTTCTATGGCTCGGTTGGCGACCAAGGTAGCTACCAGATGGGGCGTCTCCCTGACGTACGCCGCGCTGGCGGCCCCGGTGGTACAACTACGGTCTATGGCGGCAGCACCATGATTGCCACCGTACGCGGCGGTAACGGCTCACAAGGCTACTGGCCGAACAACGACTCAACATCCTACACCCCCTACCATGCTGGCGTGGTTGGCGATGATGGCGCTGGCTGGGGCGGTAATGCTACTTACGGTGGCGGTGGCGGCGGTTCTCCCGGTACAGCAGCAGGCACTTCAGTCTATGGCGGTAATGGCGGCCACCCCGGCTACACCCCTGCAGGTGGCGGTACAGGCGTGGACAACGGCTGGGACCAAAATGTGGTTGGTGGCCAAGGTCGCGTTCGCATCTACGTTAACACTGGAGCACCCTTCTGATGCAGATTCGATGCACTCCTGAAAATATGTTTGACGGCCCCCTCAGTAAAACCGAGGTGGACGCGGTCGCGCCTGAGGTTGTGAAGACTTGGTTCGCTACACTTGGCCTAGTGTCTACTACGACGCAGCATGTGTTGGCGCAATCCATCGCCATTCCTGAGGTCTACGACTGGTTCCAAGACGCGTTGTTTTTGCCAGAAGGCAGCTTGTACTACATCTAAGCTGATGTGGACCCGATCAGCCTCTTCCTAATGGCGCAAAGCGCAGCCGCTGCGATAAGCAAGGGCTGCCAAATGTTGTCCGAGGGTAAGGCAGAGATCGACAAGTTCAAGAAGCAGGTTGAGGGCGGCGTTAAGAACGCGCAAGCAATCTACAAGGAAGTAACGGGGCTGTGGGCGTGGTTAACCGGGTTGTTCGGACCACCCAAAGCCGTAAAGAAAATTGAGGTTCCAGCTGAGGCCATCGTCAAGAAGCCTGAAGCGAAGAAGGCTAAGAAGGAAGCCGAGCCAGAGCTGAGCTACGAAGAATACCAAGCGCGTCAGGTCCATGAAATCTGCGAGAATCTTAAGGTCTACTTCGAAGCGATGCGACAGCTCAAAGCTCATTGTGAAGAACTGGAGCAGCAAGCGTTAACTACCGACCGAGTGGCCGATAGTGCGATTGATCGAATTGAGATTGAGTGGCAAATGGCGCAGCTCTCCAATCAGGTGAGTCAGGCCATGATCTACCAGACACCGCAGGCTCTAGGGCTGGGCGACCTGTACAAAAACTTTTTGCGGACGTACAACCAAATCCTTGAGGAGCAGGAGTACGACCGGATGTTGAAACGAAAGAACGAACGGGACGCCCAATGGCAACGCGAGCAAATCAGATACCTTCAGGTAGACCTGCTGGTAGCAGCGGTGGCAACCCTGATAGTCAACTACGTGCTTTGGTCCGTTTTGTCGAGTATCTCTACAAGGCTGTCCTGACACTAACCTGTATTTTGTTCACGCTCTGGATTCTCACGGTTCCAGTCATGTTCAAGATGTACACAGACGTAAAACGTGCTGTGGCGATTTGTGAATCAAAGGAGAAGTAAATGTTACCAATCGTAGCTGGCATCGTAGCCAACCTGATCAACAACGGCATGCACAAGGTCGCTGACCAAGTCATGGAGCAAGGCGTCGACGCCGTGCAAAAGAAACTCGGTATGGAGCTCAAGCCCGAAGGCGAAGCTACGCCTGAGTACAACGCCAAACTCCAAGAGGAAGCAAACCGCCACTCTGAGTTCATGGCTCAACTGGATGAAAAATCCACACAACGCGCAACGGACATGTACATGCAAGATGAGGGCACGCGCAAGTTCAGCCAATCCTACGCATGGTTCCTGACAGGCGCTTCGTTCCTGTACTTCTTCTTGGTGTCGTTTATGCCCATCGAGAACCGCAATCGCGACTTCATCAACATTATCTTGGGCTTCTTGATCGGCACTGCGGTGAACAGCTTGATTCGCTTCTTCTACGGCTCAAGCAACAAGAGCCAAGAGGACGTGGACAAGAAGCAAAAAGAAATGGCAGGTGACAAATGACACCAACGCTAGCTGACCTCCAAGCGGCCAAGATTAAGAACCCTGAGAAGTGGCTCGATGCCATCGTAGCCACCTGTGAAGAATTTGAGATCAACACGCCCCAGCGCATCGCTGGTTTCTTGGCCCAGACTTCGCACGAGTCTGGCGGTTATACGATGTTGTCTGAGAACCTTAACTACCGCGCTGCGACTCTTGCTGCTTGTTGGCCTAATCGTTTTGCTGTGCTTGGCGCGGACAAGAAGCCCATTAAAGAAAACGGGAAGTTAGTCCCTACAGCCGTGGCGAACGCCATAGCCGGTAAGCCGGAGCTTATCGCCAACTTGGTTTACTCGAGCCGTATGGGCAACGGACCTGCTGAGTCTGGTGAGGGGTGGGCGTTCCGAGGCAGAGGTCTGAAGCAATTGACGGGCAAGGACAATTACACCCGCTGTGGGGCGGCCCTCGGCGTTGACTTGGTCGCCAACCCCGATCTGTTGCTTGAGCCAATCTATGCTGCTCGTTCCGCTGGCTGGTTCTGGAAGGTCAACAAACTGTCCGACTTCGCCGACGCTGGCGACATCAAGGGTATGACCAAGAAGATCAATGGCGGCTACATCGGGCTTGAAGCACGCCAAGCTTTATACGATGCTTGCTATGGACAATGCCGCCGTATGGCGTAAACTCGGGGGTGTGTTTAACCCCTCTGGAGAAAGAAAATGGCTTTAAGCTTTGAAAAATTTATGGAGCTGTCCGGCGCTGACTTGGTAGCTGGCAACATCATCGTGGGCATCATGGCTGACCGTAAAAAAGTCGGTACTTTGGGCGATGACGGTGTGTTCAACTTGAACGACGAAGGCAAGGCATTGGCTGAAGAACTGGAAGCTCCTAAGGCTGCCAAAGCTCCTAAGGCCAAGAAGGCCGACGAGCCTGTCGCTGACGCAAAAGCTGCTGAGTAATACGTAGGGGGCGATATGCCATTTCTGAAGCTAGATAACTTCTCTGGGCTTTCGCCCCGTACTGGGCCGACTAATCTTGCACCGAATCAGGCGCAGATTGCGAAGAACGTCAAACTACAGTCAGGGGAAATCCGCCCTTGGCAAAACCCAGCTTTAGTCTACACGCCGGGCACATCCGATGTGCACTCTATTTACCTGTTGGAGAACACCACGCTGGGCACCAGCGCTTGGCTTGAGTGGCACCAAGATGTGGACGTCGTCCCCGGCCCTGTGGCCGACACCACCGACTTCCGTGTTTACTACACAGACGGTACAGCCCCCAAGAAGACAAATTGGGCTATGGCCACCACTGGTGGCGTAGGCGTCAAGCCGTTCCCCAACAAAGAACTCCAAATGGGTGTGCCTGCGCCCGTTGCTGCCCCAACGCTGTCGTCAGCTGGCGGCTCTGGCACGACAGAAACCCGTGCCTATGTGTACACGTATGTCAGCACTTTTGGCTCTGTACTTGAGGAATCTGCCCCTAGCCCAGCCGCATCGGTAAGCACATACCCAACAGGGGCCACAGTAACAGTCAATGGTTTCAGCACCGCCCCCAATGCTGCTGCCGGGTACAACATCACGGCGATTCGAGTCTATCGTTCCGTTACGAGCGCGTCGAGTGCACAGTACCTGTTTGTCGGTGAAGTCGCAGTAAACCCAACTACGGGCGCTGCGGCTGGGCCACTCTCAGACACTGTTGTTGCTGCCAATCTCGGTGTTCCAATCCCGTCTCTCGCATACCTCCCGCCTCCAGCTGGATTGAAAGGTTTGATCGCCATGCCTAACGGCATTTTGGCGGGCTTTACTGATAACCAAGTATGGTTCTGTGAGCCATATCTACCTCACGCGTGGCCAGTGGCTTACATGATGACCGTAGGCGCTCCAATCGTTGGCCTCGGTGTGTTCGGGCAAACACTTGTTGTATGCACAACACAGTCCCCCTACCTGCTGACAGGCTCTCAGCCCGGCGCGATGACACAGGAAAAAGTGCCTCTGCCCGAACCCTGCGTAGCTAAGAAGTCCATTACTTCAGATCAGTTTGGTGTGCTGTACGCTAGCCCGAACGGTATTGTGTCGATTGCTCCCGGCTCACAAGATGTGATTAGCCGTCAGCTGTTTACCCGCGACGAGTGGCAGGCTTACATCCCCACCAGCATGGTAGGGGTCATCTACCAGAACATGTATTTGGCTTTCTATCAAGCTGGAGATACTAAGTCAGCCCTCGTTGTCATGCGAGGCGATACACCTCCGCTCGTCAACCTCGAAGTGGCTGCTCAGGCTGTGTATGTGGCTCGTTCTACTGCCAGCGTGTACGTGGTGAACCCATACGACAACAAGATTTACCAGCTTGACGCTGACCCTGTGAACAGTATGTTCTACGAGTGGCAGTCTAAGAAGTTCGTGCTATCTGAGCCAACAAACTTCGCGGTTATGAAAGCTCAGGCAGACTGGAATGCAATTGACAGTGTAGCCGCCTACAACGCCGTGGTCGCAGAGATCATTGCCGCCAATCAAGCTTATTGGGCTACGGGGGCTACTCGCTCTAGTACTTTGAATCGTCATACGCTGAACGGTATGCGCTTAAATGGCAGCGTGCTGGAGCCTATCCCATCTGCACAAGACGTGAGCAATATTCAAATTTTGTTGTTTGCCAATGGGGTGCAGGTGTATGCGCAAGGTGTAACAAGCCAAGAGCCACAGCGCCTCCCAGCCACCGACAAAGAGTACATCTGGGAAGTGAAGATCACCGGCAACGTCGGGCTGCGTGAGTTCCGTATGGCCACTTCAATCGGGGAGCTTCGTCAGATATGAGAAAGCCAGCTATTCCCGGCACTGGTAGCCTTCCGCTGAACTTGGCGCAGGTTATCGAGCCAATGAAACAAAACATCGAAATGGTGACCGGGGCCCGCCCCGGTGCTGTGTCTATTAACCCGTTGCCGCCAACAGCTACCTTAGCAGATTGCATCAATCAGTTGAATTTAATTCTTTCGCGTATTGAGCACTCAGGGTAAACTACGCGCCTATGAAAACAATGGTATATGGCCAAGATGAGCGGGTTCGCAACTGGGTTGCTGAACGCATCGGGGAAAGCCTCGACGACGCTACGGCAGCCATTGGGGTCGAAGAAGATGGTGAATTGATTGCAGGCGTTGCGTACAACATGTACACCGGCGCTTCTATCTGTATGAATGTGGCTGCGGAGCCGGGTAAACGCTGGACAACAAAAGAGTTCATGTACGCGTTCTTTGCCTATCCATTCGTGCAGCTGAACTGCAATCGAGTAACAGGCTTGGTACGCCGAAGCAACTCGGTAGCCAGAAAATTTGATGAGCATGTTGGGTTCGTCCAAGAAGGCGTAATCCGGCAGGCATTTGAAGACGGCGAGGATGCCATCCTGTACGGGATGCTCAAGTCCGAATGCAAGTGGATTAGGAGTTAAACATGGGAAAGTCATCCGTCAGTAGCCCAGCGCCAGACGCAAACATCGGTATCGCTCAACGCGAACTGTCTGCGCTTGCCAAGGAACAGTGGAACAAATTCACTACCGATATCTACCCTGAGATGCTGAAACAGTCTCAGCAACAAGAAGCTCGTGCCGACGAACAATGGGGGATGACGAAAGAAGTCACCCAAACACAACTTGGGCAAGCCAAGAAAGCGTACGAACGGTACGAGCAAGGGGCCATTCCAGCAATGGAGAAGCTCAAGGCCGATGCTGACCAGTACAACGAGGCTGCCTATCAAGAACAACTGGCTCAAAGTGCCAAGGCTGACATTTCTTCAGCTATGGAGAATCAACGCCAGCAACAAACTATGCGCCAGCGTGCCTTTGGTATCGACCCGACATCTGGTACAGCTCAGATGGCTTCCGCTGGTGTTAGCGCTGGCCAAGCTCTCCTCGAAGCACAGGCGATGAACCAAACCCGTCAGGCCGCCAAAGACGTGGGTCTGCAAAAGCAAGCCAACGTGTACAACATGTACGCTGGTCTGCCAGCTCAAGGCAACGCTTCTACTGGCATCGCTCTGGGTGCCACGGGTCAAGGTTTTGCAGGTGGTAATGCCTCAATCGCCAACTTTGGCCAGACAGGTTCTGCGCTCAACGCAGGCGCAAGTACAGCAGGCAACATGTGGAACAGTGTGGGCAACCTCGGTGTTGGCGCTACGAACGCTGCTAACCAAGCTGCGGCTAACCAAGCGTCTGCGGCAAACGCAAGTGCATCCGGTCTTGGCTCCGCTATTGGTACTGGTGCAGCCCTCTACATGTCCTAAGATGCTGGCCGACGTATTCGCCCGCCACGAGAAGGTTGCGCTGATGTATTCAGGTGGCAAGGATTCCCTTGCCTGTCTGTACTTGGCCAAAGAGTATCTCGACCGGGCATACGTTGTATGGGTGGATACCCAAGCCAATTTTCCTGAGATTGAGGGAGCCATGCTGGCGCTCCAGCTGCCGAACTTAGTCCGTGTTGTGTCCAACCAGCCTGCGTCAATTGAAGCTAATGGATACCCCGTGGACGTTGTCCCCGTGGACTACACGAAGCACGGACAGGAATACTCAAACACGGCTAAGTCGATCATGCTCCGCAACTATATGGAGTGCTGCTCGGAAAACATCTGGGCCCCAGCTGCCAGTGCACTTAAAGAACTGGGCGTCACCGCTATCATTCGCGGCCAACGGGCGGACGAGTCACACGGCGCACCGATTACCTCTGGTTATGTAGAAGACGGCGTCGAGCATGTGTTCCCCCTTGAAAGCTGGACGCAGCAAGAAGTACTGGATTTCTTACAGGCTGAAGGCGTAGATGTGTCTGGTCGCTTAAGCATGGCACACTCTTCTTTGGACTGCTGGAACTGCACTGCGTACTGCAACCACAGCAAAGAACGCATGGACTACATCAAGGCTAACCACCCAGAGAAGCACGTCCAAGTTGTGGCGCTGCTCAAACAGATTGATAATGCAGTAACTGAACAAATGAGCGGCGTACGCGCTTTGCTCGCGGAGGAAAATCATGGGCTTTAATTTTGGCGCATTCGCTGGTGGCTTAGCCAAGGGTGGTATGGAAACATACCAAATGATGGAGGCTATCGAGTCTCAGAAGAAACGCGACGAGCTGGTCGCTCTCCAAACTCAAGAAGCCAAAGCTGCACTTGCGGAAAAAGAGGCACTCCGTGGCGCTGCCGACGTGTATAACAAAGTTGGTGGGCAAGACTACGCCCCTGAACTCCAACGCACTGCGGGTATTGGTGCTCAACAGGCCCAAGGTTTGGCTGTTAATACAGGCGCTGGCGGAGAAGAATTTGACCGTGCTGTGAATGAGTCCACTCAAGGTGTACTTCGAGAAACCGCTGCTCGCCAAGGTGCAGCTCTGCCAGCTGAAGCAGCGATGAAGCCCACTGCATACACTCGTGAGCAAGCTGACGCTGACTATCTAGCCAAGGTTCGAGGCATCAACCCAGAACGTGCTTTGGACGTTGAAGGTAAGCAGATGACCGTACAAGCGGGTCGTCGTGAGCAGAAGTTTAACGAAGAGTTCGACGCTGAAAAGAACAAGTGGAACCAGAAAACTGCTGACCTGATGACTCGTTTTGACACTGCCCTTACCAAAGACGGTGCAAACGGTGTGATTAAAGATATTGGCCCTGAGTTCAAGGCAATCACAGGTAAGCAAATCGCATTGGTTGGCAACGACATCGTGGTCGGCACAGGTAAGGACGCAGAGCGAATCCCAGCCAAAGACCTGCGCGGCGCGTTCGAATCAGCTATGCAGCACCACTACACCAATGGCTTTGCTGAGTCTCTGGTGAAGAAAGGCATGTTCAAGAACGCCAGTGACGCTATGTCCTACTGGCAAAAGAACCAAGAAATCAGCATTGCTGAACGCGGCGTGGCTGTTAAAGAAGCTGTCGCTCCTTCCGAAATTGCCAAGAACTACGGCGCTGCTGCTATGTATAAAGGCGGCGGTCGCGGCGCAGGCGGCGGCACTGCTGGTAAAGCTGCTATTGCCCAACAAATGGTGGACGATGGCTCTGCCCCGGATTTGGCTACGGCCTACCGCATCATGGCTGCCAAAGGTGATCGTTCAACGATTGACCAAGAATGGGGAAAAACACGCCTTGAGCTGGTAAAAGCTGGCGTGCCTCAGCCCGAAATTGCTAGGCAGAAGGACATGTTCTATTCTGAGCAAGGCTTCGCACCCGCTGCTATTGCTGATGCTATCCAAACAGGCATTGACCCACGCACTGGTAAAGCGTTCTCTGTTGCCGACGCAGACAAGATCATTGCTGACTTCAACCGCAAGTACCCAGCATCCAAAGTGGAAAAAGCTGAGCTACCTTGGGCGAAGAAGGCTGAAGACAAGCAGGAGAAACCCGCCTCGGCAATCCCAGAAAAGCAGACCAAAGGGTCGACTAACTTCTACTCCAAGGAGTCTGCAGACGCTCGTAAAGCCGAACGTGCCGCCCGAGATGCTGCCGCTGCTGAGGAAGAACGTAAAAAACGTGAGGCGGAAGAAGCTCAATCTGCTAAGATGCGTTCTGCAATTGCCACCGACTTCGCTAGCAAGTACGGGCGTTAACGCAGGGACTACACAATCATGGCTAACTTTTGGGACGACTACGAACGCGACCTGTACTCCGAAAAGAAGAAAAAGGATGAACGCCCTGCGTCTTCTAACATCTGGGACGAGGTAGAGCAGGAACACTTCAACCCAAAAGCCAAGCCCGGGCTGACCTCCAGCCAAGTATCTTCCTCTATTGACCGCTACCAAGCAGGCCTTTATGGCGTGGCTGAAGCTGCTGCCGAAGGCCTTGGTGCAACAGACTCCGCTGAATGGCTCAAATCTAAGCGCGAAGAAAACGAGCGTCTAGCCGATAAGGCTTCCCAACGTGCTCGTGATTTGGGTGCTGTTGACCAATGGAAAGATGTCCACGGTATCGGCGACTTTGGCAGCTACGCAAAAGGCTTGGCCATCCAATCTCTGCCATATGCAGGTGAAGCTCTCGCAGGTGGTCTGATCGCTCGCGGCGCAATGACTGGCACTCGTGCTGCTCTCGCTGGTGCAAAAACAACGGAAGAGGCTGTTGCGGCTAAACGCGCCCTTGATGTCGGCTCACAGGCTGGCGCTGTTGCCGCCTCCTACCCATCTGCTGTTGGTGACGTCCTGAGCAGCCAGCGTGAGCAAGCTGACGGAGAAACCCGTGGCGGTGTTGCAGCTGCATTAGCTGTTCCCTACGCTGCTCTGAACGCATTTGGTGTCGAGGGTGCATTGGCCAAAGGTTCTGCATTTAAGAACACAGTCAACATCCTTGACCGAGGCACTGGCTTGACTGGTGCTGCTGCTCGTACTGCTGCCACTGCCGCTGGTACGGCACTTAAGGAAGGCGCATCTGAAACTGGCCAAGAGATGGTCAATCAGATTGGCCGTATGTCGGTTGACTCAAACGAAGCTTTCCTCAGCGCCGCAGCACAAGAGCGGTTCAAAGAATCATTCATCGGTGGTGCTGCCCTTGGCGGCGTGATAGGTGGCGCAGCTGGTGGCTGGCGTCGTAGCTCCGCTGGTGGGAACGATATTTCTCAGGCTATTGGTGGAAAAGATGCTACCCAGCCTGACATCTCAACCACAGACTTCCAACCACGTGACGTGTCTCCTGACCTCATGGCTGGCTTGGTAGGCCGTGGTGGCAACCCACTCGCTGGTCGCTCTGCGCTGTATGGCGGCGAAGCTCCCGAAGCGCCTGCTCCTGTTGCAACAACACAACAGACTCGTGAAGTCATCACAGAAGATGGCGAAATCATTCAGGTGCCTGTTACACCAGCAGTAGCTGGCGGCTCCACCGAGATTGCCCAAGCGCAGCAACAAGCTCAGGCTGCTCAGCAGCAACAGCAGGCACAAGCCCAACAGACTCAGGCCGCCGAGCAAGCTGCTCAGCAGTTTGGCGTGGTCAATCCTCAGAACCCATCTGTGGGTAGTGCCTTCGGCCAAAAGATTTACGGCCCGAACATCCCAGCCGTGGCTAACGCCATCGCTACGTTCACATCCAAGATGCCGCAGCAGCAAGTACAGCTTGCGCAAGCCATCACTCAAGCTAACGCCGAAACAGGCGGCCAACTGATTAAGTTCAAGTTCAACGCCAACGACGTCATGTCGTCGGTACAAAAGGGCTTTGAAGCAGTGAACAAAGTGGCTAACCAACTCCAGATCGCCCATGTGCAATCTGTGGACGAGGCTGCCCAAATCCTGAACGATCAATCCGAGCAAGTCAAAGGCGACAAGCTGGAGCAGCTCAATGCGATCTTCCAAGCCCTGACTGGGCAGAACACCAACGGCTACGAAGCCGCTCAACTTGCACAACTAGCTAAAGGAGCTAAAGATGACAAACTGCAACTGCAAAACGATGCCGGGCTTCGAGAAGTTCCAGTCACAGGCGGAGCAACAGAAGCAATCACTGGCGGAGATGGGGGTGTACGACCCACTGAAGTTCAACCCATCGGAGCAACAAGTGTCGGAGCGGGACCGATTGACGTCGAAGCTGGACAGCTACCAGCAGGCGGAGTACGGCCAAGCGCCGGAGATGTACCCAATGTTGGCGGTGGCCAAGCCCCGTCGTCGCAAGTAAGCGAGGCTGCAAATGTCCAAGAAACCCCAACAAGCACCGAAACTGGTGCGCGTGGCGGGCAAGCTAATGAACCTAGCGAAGCCCGCAAGTCCGATGTGGTTGAAACAGTTTCAACAGGCAGCGGCGGGCCACGTATCTACCGCACCCCAACCGAGTACTACAACTCGGACATGATGCACATTCGCCCTGAGCGACGCAGCGCTATTGTTAGTGCTCTGTTCGGGGCGGTGCTTCACACCTCTAGCAAGAAGGCTACTACCGACAAACGAGTGAGCATTGTTGAAATGTCCCTCATGGAAGGTATGACCGCCAAACAGATTGCTAAGGAACTCAACCTGACCGAGGCAGCAGTAGATAAGCAGCGCGGACGTATGGGCCTGAAAGAGGCTGATGACGGTACGATGCAGTTTGACACTAGCACCAAGGAAGGTAAGGAATTCTTGGAGGCGCTCGTCGCGGCTGCTGCTGACTTCCGTTCGCCAGAATTTCCAGACGGTATCGGCCCGATGGAGTTTATGGGTCTGTACGCAGCCAAAGACTTGTACTTTGACAACGGTGTGTTCACCCACGAGGGTGAGCTTGTCTATGAAGAAGAGCAAGAAGGCCGTGCAGGAGCTAAGCTAGCCGAAGAACTCTACAACGCTGACACGGGCGAAACCCGCACAATGGGCACTATCGGTTCAATCGGTGGCAGCCAAGGTGCTGTGGATGAGTTCGGTGGTGCTGAAGAGGAAGCAATCTACGCCAAGATCGGCAAGCTCAACGCCATGTTGGATATCGCCAAAGAATCCAATGATGAGGCGGGCGTAGCTAACATCGAGAAACAACTCCAAGCTGAGTGGGCCAAGTTCGGCAAACGACAAGCCAAACGTGTAGGCGTTGGCGAGGAAGAAGTTAAAGTCAAAGCAGACACTGAAGCTGGTCTGTCAGGCAAGCCCTTGTTCGCAGAAGGCGAGCAGGAAGAAACCGTGGGAGAAGAAGATGCCGTTCAAGAGCCAAGCGCAGAGGAAGTACCTGTTCGCAAACGAGCCAAAGGTGGCAAAGCAGTGGGCAAAGGAAACGCCAAAGGGGGCAAAGCTGCCACCGAAGGTGAAGCCAAAGTCGAAGAGCCCAAGCAAGAAGTAAAGACTCCTAAGGAGCAGTATGAGGCTCTGGCCGCTCAAGTTCCGGGGCTGCCTGCCTATGACTCCTTAGAAAAAGCTGAGCTCACCAAGATTGAAGACCAAGCGCACCAAGATGCGGGACTTACTCTTGCCTCACTGCAAACCATGTTTGGGGAAAGCCCTAAGTTTGTCGACGGGGTCAAATTGGCCAGCAAGAGTGCTCCATCTCAGTTCATGTCGTTTGACGAGGCTGGTGACCAGCTCATGGGTTTGGACTTGGTGCGTGAACAGTTGGAAGAAGCCGGTATTGGTAACGCGGTTGACCTAGTTGCTGACTGGGAAATAACCAACGACCCCTCTGAAGATGCAGAACACGGTTCACTCCGCACGGTGCAAGGCCGCTACGTCGGCACATTAAATATGGCCAAGCTGATGGATGCAGGCTACGCCGCTGAAGTCGCTCGTCACGAGATTGCTCACGCGATTGACATGGGCCCACACGGCGGTATCTACTCTGCTCAGCCAGAGATGGGTGTGTCTGTGGTCAACGGCAAGATCAGCGCCGAAGGTCCAGTGGCCAAAGAACTGTTCAACCTGTACCAGACCAATGACAAATGGAAGGCTTTCTTGGCCTACCCGTTTGACTCTACGAAGCACCCCGAGCTGAATAACCGTACAAAGGTGCAGCTTGAGCTGTTTGCACAGGCGTTCTCCATCTACACTACCCCCGAAGGCCGTGCCATTTTGGAAGCGCAAGCTCCAGTCACAGCCGCGTACTTCAAAGAGGTCATCCAAGATGTCAAGTCTACAAAGCCGCTTCAAATCCAAAAGGCAGAAATTGCAGCGCTCCGCGCCGCAGTTCTCTACACTCGTCGTGAATCCAAAGGCGATCGAGGCCCGTCTAAACTTCTTGGCTTCGATGAAAGAGTCGACGAACTCCTCGCAAGCCGAAGCGAAAAAAGCAACCTAAGCCAACCCGCAGGCATCTTCGCCAAAGCGGGCGAATGGCTGGACGGCGCACTGACCAGCCCGAAAGAAACCTTCCGTAAGCTGAAGCTCGGTTTCCTCACGCTCGACCAACTAGCTGAACTTGATAAGACCCCCGGCCAAGTGGTTCGTGGGTACTCCGACGTCATGACTGCTATGCAGAAATTGTCCAAGGACATGATCTACAAGGCATCCCAGATTGACCAGCTGTGGGCAAAGCTCAGCACCAAAGACAGCGACGCTGTGTCGCAGGTTATGCGCGACGCTACCCGTGCACAGTTTGACCCGTCGCTCAGTGGCTCGCCAAAGAACCAGACTGAAGTGGACATCGCCTACGCTTACCGCGCTCTGCCTGACAACGCTAAGGACGTCTACGGCAAGGTCAAGAAGTACTACGAGGACGCGTTCCAAACTCGCTTGTCCATCATGGAAGAAGCGGCAGCCAAGTTGGGCGGCAAGGAACTCAAAGACATCCAAGAGATGTATTCGAAGCTCAAGGGTCCTTACTTCCCACTGGGTCGCACTGGCCGCTACTATGCCGTCGGTATGTCGCCTCGCGTGGCTGAGCTGTCTGCCAAGAAAGAATCCGAAGGCCTGACCAATGCTGAGTCTATCGAACTGAAAGACCTGCGCAAGAAGGCTGACCAGTACCGCACTAGCTCATTCAACACGCTATACGAAGCCAAGAAGGCATCTGAGGCGTTCAAGAAAGAGCTCGGTAGCAGCTACTACAACGAAGTCGAGGAGAACATCGAGACAGCAATGTCCAAGATGCCGAACTTCGCCAAGCTGGAGGAATCCATCACAGCTAAGCTGGGTGGTGAGACTCGCGCCGAAGTCAAGAACATGTTGTCTCAACTCATGTTTGACGCGCTGCCAGAGCACCATGCGCTGAAGAACCAGATGCGCCGCGAAGGCATCTATGGTGAGAACGAGGACATGCGCCAAGTGTTCGCGCAGACTTCTATCAGCCAAGCGCATTACATTAGCCGTCTGAAGTTTGGTGGTGAGCTGAACAACGCCATGCTGGCCGTCGCTAAGACAGCCCGTCAAGACATCGAGATGCGCCAGATTCAGAACGAACTGAAGCTGCGTACCAAGCTGTCAATGGACAACACGCAGTCTGCTCTGACCGATGCAATGGTTAACGCCAGCTATTTTGCCCACCTTGGCTTGTCTCCAGCGTTCTTGCTGACCAACATGACACAGGTGCCAATGATTACGGCCCCTTGGCTCGGCTCTCGCCACGGCATGGGCGCTACCAAACGTGCGATGGCTATGGCTTTGGCTGACACCGCCAAGATCATCAAGTCTTCATTTAAAGACGGCGACTGGCGCAGTGAGATTGACTGGACTGAACTGTTCCCCGCTGGTTCCAACGAAGACCGCATGTTCCGTGATCTGCTCGACCGCAACGTGTTGGACATCACGATGGAGCACGACTTGGCTGCCGTGGCTTCTGCCCAGAAGGGTCTGTTCGACGACAAGATTTCTAAAGCTACCAACAATAAGCTGGGCGGTATGAGCGACGTGATTAAGCTGGTGAACACACCAGTGCGTATCACTGAATTGGCCAACCGTGCCGTTACCGCTTTGTCTGCCTACCGCTTAAAGATGGAAGCTCTGGCCTCCGCCCAGATGACTGCTGAAGAACGCCACACTGCTGCCGTTAACTACGCGGCTCGTGCTGTGTCCGAGACTCAGCTGAACTACTCTGAATTGAACGCCCCACGCCATATGCGTCAGGTGTTTGGCTCGAAGCCGCTGGCCAAGATGATCTTCCAGTTCCGCAAGTACCAACAGGGCATGCTGTACCTGATTGCCAAGAACATCTCGGACTCGATGCCCGGCAGCAACGTCTCTAAGGAAGACCGCCGCATCGCCCGCCGCACCATCGCTGGCTTATACATGACTACTGGCTTGATGGCTGGTACGACTGGCATGCCTCTGATGGGCACTGTGGGTGTGGCTGGTATCGCCAACCTGATTGCTGCTGCTTTTGGCGATGAGGATGACCCTTGGGATTTCGAGACCGAGTACCGCAACTTCTTGGCTGACTGGCTGGGCCACGATATGGCATTGTTGGTAGCCAAGGGCTTGCCAGCTTACCTCGGTGCTGACCTCTCTGCTCGTGTTGGCATGGGTGAGATTGCTAACCCAATCCCATTTGTCCAACGTGGCGCAACTGGCCAATCTACTGTGGCCAACGTCCTGTATGCTGGTCTCGGTGCCCCAGTTGGTATGGTTGGCACAATGTACGACGGTATCGTGGCTATGGCCAACGGTGATGTGGCCAAGGGTATGGAGAAGGTTATCCCAGTCAAGGCTGTGAAGGACGCTCTGCGCACATATCGCTACGCCGATGAAGGCATGACTGACAAGCGCGGCAACGTGATTCTGGCTCCTGAGAAGTTTGACGCATGGGACTTGACCCTGCGCGGTATGGGCTTCACGCCAACCAAAGAGTCTGAGTACTACGCAGCTAACGCAGCCCTACAAGAAGCCAAGATGGCTGCTACCGATGTTCGTACACGCTTGTTGCGCGAATACTCTGAAGCCAAACTCAAAGGCGAGCCCACTGACGAGGTGGATGCCAAGATTGCCGAGTTCAACGAGCGCCACCCAGAGAAGGGTGTGAAAATTGATATGAGCACAAAGCTCAAATCAGTCCAAGCTCGACGTAAAATGGCAGCCGAACGAACCGAGTCCGGCCTCCGTGTCGGCAAATACGAAAAACCATTCGCAGGCGCAGCGCGTTTTGCAGAGGAGCAGTGATGGCTAAGACACCAGCATGGCAGCGTAAAGAAGGCAAGAATCCTGAAGGCGGACTAAACGCCAAGGGTCGCGCCTCCTACAACAAGGCTAACCCCGGCAAGCCCGGTTTGAAAGCGCCGCAGCCTGAGGGTGGCAAACGCCGCGACTCGTTCTGTGCTCGCATGGAAGGCATGAAGAAAAAGCTGACCAGTGAGAAGACGGCCAAAGACCCGAACTCTCGCATCAACAAATCACTTCGCGCTTGGAACTGCTGATATGGACTACACGCTTTGGAACTTAGTCCTGTCAGGACTGATTGGTATTTTGGGTTGGATGCTTCGTGAGAAGGCTGCCGAACTCACTCGCCTTGGCATCTTGTTAAACAAGACCCGCGAAGAAGTGGCCAAAGAATATGTCACCAAAGTAGAGGTGCATGCAGATATAAATCGAGTGCTGGACCGCCTTGACCGCCTCGATGTTAAGTTAGATAGGCTAATGGAAAACCGTAAGGGCGATTAAAAAGCTCCCCGGTTTTTACGCCGGGGAGAAGTCCCTCGTCTGGAGATACCAGCAACTGCGTTACTGGCCAGCGGATGATACCGCAGCGGTCTCCAAACTGACAACTGATGGACCACTTGTTTTCTCAGCCGCGCCTTCCATAGCAGCGAAGTCAAAGCAGTAACAAACGCAAGCGCCTGTTGAGTGTGCCGTGCCACGACCAATATTGAATCGCTCGGAGTTCTTGGCAACCCACTTTTTCTCCTGTGCATACTTCAGCACTTCTTTGGGCTCCATACGATTCTTGGCGCACCAGTCGAAGAAGTCCTTCTTGGCGATGAACAGCTTACCAACCAACTTGGGGTCAACAGTCTCGCCAGAGTTCTTGTGTGGTGAACCCAGTATGCGACGGCCAACCGCCACGCCACGTATGCGGGACAAAGATTCCTCAGGGCCACGAGCGTCTGTACGAACGTCGCGATAACCAACAGTCACCAAGATGCGGTCAGACATCTCGCGCACCATACGGCTCACAGCTTCGCCCGGGTCAGTCACGTTGCCCTTGGACACCGCAGCAGTCAGGTCAGTCATCAAAGTCACAGTGAAGTCTTCAAGCTTCTGGTAGTCGAAGTCCACGATGTTGTGGTCAATCAGAATCTTGGCTGCCACCAATGTACAAGTCGCATGGCTACGGAAGAAACGATATTCAGACTGCGGCATCAAGCGACTCATCTTGCCTTCGATCTTGGCGTACAGGTCAGCCACTTCCTGTTGGTGTGTCACGATGTACTTAACAAACTCATGCCCTGCATTGCCCATGTTCTCACGCATGGTGTCAATAGCGTTGGACACTTCGACCGCTGGGTCAATGATTGGCACGTTGTATGTGGCGAAGTTGATGCCGATCATACGAACAGCTTCAGCTTGAGTGTTAGCGTTGTGGCTAGCCAGCTTGGAGTGCATGTCTTCGTTGGCAGTCAAACCAACCACAGTCTTCCAAGTGTGCTGCTCCGCGAAGCCAACCTTACCGCCAGCAGAAGTCAGACGGGCACGGTCAGTACCTTGAGACGTTGTGTAGGCCATAGCCGACACTTCCGCTGCATCCATATCGGTCATCTCGTCGAACACCACGGGGATGTTCTTATGCGCACCGACGATTGCCCAGCGGGCATTGCGAGTCGCACCTTCCTTACCAGCGAAGATCATCTTGTTGGCATCGCACAGACCGTACAACGCAGAACGCCACACAGAAGTCTTGCCCTTGCCAGATGCACCAGAGTTCACGGCGACAAGTGCACCGTTATAACTGTCTTCTCCGAAGGGTGTGATGAGTGAACCATAGACGTTACAGAACACGTATTGAGCGGCTTGGCTGTTTTCTCGGTTGTAGATGTAATTAACAGCAGCGGAATAAGCACCAAGAGTCCCACGAGGCTCAGGATAAGCAGCGCGGTGATCTGCGGCTGCACCGCCAATAAACACCTTACGAATTGAACCATCCTTGTGATAGAGCCTGTCTCCAAGTAGCACCCCACTCATGTTGTCTCGCCAGCCAAACGAGGTTAATGTATCTGTTTCGCGCTGCTCGGCCATCAGCTTGTGGATGGAGTCGCGGATGTACGCTGTCATGTGCATCGTTGCGTCCTTGTTGTTGGAAGGCATCAGCTCGAACTTAGACAATGCTTTGAGCAAGTCAGTCGAAGACGCCAGTGCAGAGGTATCCACCTCGAAGTCACGCACCCGTTGGTCGGGCAAGTGCATACGAATAGTGAAGGCAAACGCGCCATCAGATTTGCGGATACGTTGGATTGGGTAGAACAGTGTGCGGCAGAACGTGTACGGCTGCATCACTCCATCTTTGTCGCGCAAGAAGCGCAGCATGTGTTCTGACTGGTACTCATAGCCCTCTGGCATTGGAGGCACGGTGGCTTCCAAAACTGTATCGGGTGCGGCCTCGTCGATTACCTCAACGGTTGATTCGGCGGGTTCAGGCAGAAGTCGTCCCAGCACGATTGGTGATTTGATGTTTCCTTTATGAACGCAGCCATCGCAGGTGGACGGGTTACAGCGTTGAAAATATTCACAAGTAGCAGGGCCGCTATCCCAAGTGTTATAACGGGTATCAACATCCACATTAGAGTGGCCAGTAGCCGCTCGCAGTTCACTCCACTCGTGTGCAAGAGGTTCACCTTCGACACAGTGTTTGATGATTCCGATGATGCCGCGCCATGATTCATAGTCAACGTCTCCTTTGGTGTCACGCATCTTGCCGACCTGAGCGCAATGGTTAGCTACTTCGTGGGCAGATGATTCGATTTGAGGGCCGAGGTGACCAATGAGGTCGTCGTTCAAGCCAGCCACGGGGGCACGGCTGAGCGGTTGTTGAGGGATAACGTCGTACTTGGCGAGTCCTGCTTGGACTGCTGCGTAGAAAGCCTTGGCCGTAGTGACCGCGCCTTCGCGTACAACCTTTACCTGCCGGGTAGGGCGATTTGCTTTCCGGTTGTGGCTACCCACCGGGCGAAGGACGGAAGACAAATCTGCAGTACGAGTAGGGTCAACCAGCAGACCGGCAGAAGCCAGAATGGACTTGAATCCTGAAGCCATCGTGCGCCAGCTGTTGGGTCCAACAGAATTTTCCAACACCCAATAACAGTGTATGCCACCACCAGAATCAACCAGCATAGGAAGGCTAAAACCATGTTCGTGACAGAAAGTGAGGATTGCTCGTGCTGCATCAGTCTTTGTTGCATAGCCTTTGCCTTCTGCTGCCTTTGACTCACCACAGTCGATATCCGCCCAAAACGCTTTGGCCTTGTACCAGTTGGGTTCTCCACGATATTTCCTTTTTGTTTCTCCGTTAACGACGACCTCGTATGAGGCCTCCTTGTACGCAGCACATGCGTGGTAGACGGTTAAGTTTTCTTGTTTGTCGTAGGACTCGACGGCCTTGGCCATCAGCTCCAGAGATTCGTACGCCTTGTGGGCAATGCCGGGGTTCCCGGCTCGGCTCAGACCAACGAACTTATACCCCTCTTCCGGCAAGATCAATTTGAGGAAGCTGAGCGTGTCCATGTTTATGCCTGTGCGATGATTGATTTACCTGTGGCGTGTGAGCCAACTGTGATGGTGCGGTCGATGTGGGCCATTGCCACCTTCACCAACTCACCTGCTTGGATGCTAGTGTCCGATGCTTCGACGATTACACGGGCCAGCAGTTCTGCCAGACCGATGATGATTTCACCGTGATTGAAGTCCTTGTTGCTGAGGGCTAGGTTTGCTTCGACGACTACACCAGCTACTTTGCGCTGGTCGATTTGATATGACATAGATAGGTACTCCGAGTGAAAGGGGCGAGGGTACTGGGCCTGTGCGTCACTTCTATGCTATGGGCATAGCGACTTTCCTTTGACAGCCTTTCCCCTCAAAAGAGGGAGGGGGACTACTACTGTAGCGTGGGCGGGATTGCCCGTAGCCCCCCAAAAACCATTAGTCGTCGAAGTTCAAGTCGTCGAGATTGAGACCGGGAATTTCAACGTCAGCAGCCGCAACAGGCACTGGCTCAGGCTTGGGTTCAGCCTTTGGCTTTGGTGCAGCTTTGGGTTTCTCAGCCACGGGTGCTGGGGCAGCCTTGACTTCCACAACTGGCAGGTCGTCTTCAGCGGCAGCAGGAGCAGCTTCAGCAGCGGCAGCGGCGATACCCTCAGAGCCGAGGATGGCTTGCACGACATCAGATGCCATGACTTCTTGGACTTGGGCGTAGCCAGCGTCGCTCAACAAACCTGTTGGCTTGAAGGTCAGCTTAGGAGTGGGAGACTCCATGTCAAAGCCAATGCGGGTAACAACCATGTTGTAGCCAACGCCGCGCTTGGCGAGCATCTTGCCGTACTCGCCCAAAGACTTGATGGATGCTGGTGGCACACGCAACAGGTATGGGTCGTTAATCAAATCAGCAGTGGCGATGGCCATACGGACTGAGTCTTGGCAAGCCTTGCCTTTACCGCCGTTGTCGCCGATCTTGCTACCCCATTGGTTGTGCGGGCAAGCAGCGCAGGACTTGCACTGTGGTTCAGCCACGGATGGGTCAGGACGATCGCCAGTGTTAGAGAAGCAGTCAGGCTTCTGGTTCTCAGCGCCCTCTTGGTAGCCCTTGAGGTAGAACACTTTGGATGTGCCCTTGTTGGCTTTGACCAACACGACTTCGATCGAAGGCACTGCGATCTTCTCGCCGTCCACTTCTTTGGTCAGGACAGTGCGCTCACCATCACGAACCACGGTGAAGTTCTTGCCCTTGATGGACATGACGGGGAAGCCTGTGCCAGCGTGAGCTGTCAAGTCATCGTTGACTACTGCACGGTTAGGTTGCTTGAGGTATGCGGGAAGGTTGCCAGAGGCGGTGTCGAAAGGGATGATGTTGCTCATCATGTACTCCATTGGTTGAGGGATTAAGAACGACGGATGTTGACCACTCGCTCCGAGCGCCAGTTGATACCGGGTGGGAGGTCTTGGTGTTCATCCTTGTATTGTTGGATGGCAGTCTTAGAAGCGCGAACTTCCATCAGATGCCAATCTTCACGCGACTTCACGAATGACATGAAAGCGTCTTTGTCGGCTACCGAAGCAGTGCTGCGTTCAGTAGTATAGGCCGTACCAAACTCGGTCTTGACCGAGTCCATGCCTGTGGTCTCGAACGTCTTAAGTAGTGTGGACTCAATCTTTTCCAAGACTTCATCCAATTTAGCTACCTTGGCGTCGTACTCGTTTTTGAACTCTGCTTTTTTGTCACGGAGCTCAATGTACTTGGCTACAAGTTCTGAAATTTTCATTGTGTATTTCCAGTGAGGGGGACGGAGGTTACCATCAAATTAGTGAGTGTGTATAGTGGTTTTTTACTGGTCGCTCTCAATTCCTTTCATAATGTCTAGCAGAGTGCCTTGCAGCTTCTGTTTACCCTGCAATCGCTTATAAATACGTCGTTCAACATCACTGCCAGCTATATGGGCGATGACTGTTGTGCGTGTTTGGCCGGGTCGGCGTACTCGGGCGCAAGCCTGTTCGTACACGTCGTTGCTGTGAATGGGTGCGTACCAGATGATGGTCGTTGCCGCAGTCAGCGTTAAGCCGTGGGACATAGTGGATGGGTTGGCCACGATCACACGGTAGCGATCAGTCTTTTGGAAGTCGCCAAAGATTTGATCTCGGTCAGTCTTAGATGTACCGCCATGAATGGCAGCGCACTCCCAGTCTGTACTGAGTTCTTCCATCAGATGCTCAAGCACACCAGTGAGGGGCACGAACACAAGCACCTTGCCTTCGGACTCTTCAATGATCTCTTTCAGCACGTCGATGCGTGGTTTGTTCGGAATATGGATGTACTCACCGTTGGCTCCATACGCCACGCCGCAAGCGATCTGCACCAGCTTGTTAGCCTTCACAGCCTCGTTCACAGCAAGCACTTGGCCGCCCTCGTATTCCATCTTGAGCTTGTCCAGCATATTCTTGTACGCTGTCTTCTGCTCAGGTGTCATCTCCACATCTCGGGTCACGAACGTCTGCTCGGGCAAGTCGATACAGTCGTCCAATGAGAACCGTACAGCAGGCTGCATGATGGACTTCACAGTCTCCACAGCATCTGCACGAGGACTCCACTTGAACTGCGTGATCTGCTTCATCACCATGTCGCGGAACTTACCAAAGTATTTGGGTACTGAGGGGCTCGCTGGAACGATGATGCGGCATTGTGCCCAAGCGTCTGTTGGTTCATGCGGTGTTGGTGCACCAGTCAACCCCCATGCTCGGCGAGGTGTCTGCTTGTTGACGATGGTGTTCAAAGTCTTCCAGCGGTCAGTGCCTGAGTTGCGGAACATGGCTATCTCATCCACGATGACGAGGTTGATGTCGTCACGCATGGCTAAGTCTTCCATGATGGTCTTGATGCCGTCAGTGTTGATGATGTACACATCAGCGTCTTGCTTGAGCAGTTTCCTACGGCGCTCACGAGTGCCATAAAGAACAGCCGCGTTGAGGTGCGGGAAGGTCTTAAAGACTTCATCCGCCCATGTGCGCTCCATCGTAGACAGAGGGCAGACAATCAAAGCCTTCTTCACTAGCTTGCACTCACGCATGTAGTCGTAAGCCCACAGCGACGTAACTGTCTTACCCAAACCCATAGAGTTGAGGCAGAAGGCACGGTCGTGCATAGCTAGGAAGTTGGCGGTCTCCACCTGCGCGGCGAATGGCTTGAACCGTCCCGGCCATTGGTAGTAGTACTCCATCGGGTCTGGCGGGTTGAACCCCAGATTGCGAAGCACCTTAACTTCTTCAGGTCGGTGTGGCACAGCCACCAGCACGTCCCCCTCATGAGAAACCATACGTGCCGTTGGAATGACAGTGGTAACTCTTGAAGGGTTGCGCAGTTTGAGGACGAGGGCTTTTTTGTCTTTTCTAATTAGCATGTGAGTCTCATTGCAGCGAGCACAGCCAGAATGTTTTCTTCGGTGATGTGTGGCAAGTCCATCGTGTGGATGTCAGGGTCGCCCTTGACGCGCCAGCGGACAACTTTGATGTCGTTCATGAGGTCATCACGAACTTCCACTGCTGTCACGTTCTGCGGGACTGGGTAGCCCCACATCGTATATACGTTGGTGTCGACCTTGCGGACTGGTTCACTTACCGTATTTATCGCCATTGGTTTTGCGCCAACCACGGTTGGCAGTTTGGCTAACCACCCGTAGGTTGCCTTTGTTGTTTGAACCACCGCCATCAAGCATCTGTTTATGGTCGACATCTTTGCCATCACCTTTCTTTACTTTGCCCTCCCGCATCAGCTCAGCGCGGGCTGCGTTTCGCTTCTCACGGTTATTGACTTGCTCGGGCCGAGCGTTGTAAGCCTTGTCATAGGCTGCTTTCTTTGGGCCACCTTTATTCATGTGGAGTCCTTTCATTCAAATATTCAATCAGTTGGGCGACGTCGTCAACCACTATGGCCATGCCCCAGTGATCTTTGATGTCTGCGATTACTCGCTCTTGGTTCGCAGTTGTGTCGCCCCTCTTGCCGGGGGCCTTTGTTTCAATCGCTAGGAACTTACCCTCCCAGCAGCAGACGAAGTCAGGGATACCTACAACACCAAAGCCATTTTGCATTGGCATGAAGAACCAGATGTCACGCTTGCGCAGTTCTTTCTTGACTGCGTCTTTGACCTTGCCTTCGGGGGTGCTAGCCATTACTTCTTGTCCTTGTAAAAATCACATGTCTTGACCGGGCACCAGCCACGGCATAGTCCCGATGGGCGGCACGGCCATGCGTCTCTCTCATACGCCAGCTCCAGCTTGCGAACACGAGGTAGGAAGCCATTCCAGATAGCGCCGACTTGGTCGCGATGATAGGTGGCCTTGTCGATCTTCTTGTCGCGCAGCCACACGAACCCCGTCGTCACATAGTTCACCTCAGGATATGTTGCGAACGTGTAGCCAACATAAAGTTCGAGCTGCTCAGTCAGCTTGCGCTTACCAGTCTTGTAGTCAAACACACCAGCGCGGTCACCGTGGATAACCAACAAGTCAGCGATACCTCGTGACCATGCGTCGCCCCAGTCAGCAGGCTGGAAGTTTTTGTCCACTGCCATCTGCTCTTCGCAGAGCTTCTTGCCGGGTAAGGCTGCGAACTTAGCCGCGATACCTTCCCATTGCTCCATGCCTTCGGGGAGCGGTGTGCCCTCCTTAACACGGTACTCCATCGCAGTGTGCACCTTCTCGCCCCACATCGTTGCCTCAGTGGGTGGCTCCTTCACGTCCTTCAAAACCCGAACGTGGTAGAACTGTTTAGGGCAGGTCTCGAACTTGTCGAGCTGGCTGTATGTCCAAGCGGGGATTTTCATATTATTTTGCGTCAGCGTAGTTCTTGCCAATGTCGCCTTCGCAGGAGACGGGCAGGTCAGAGCACCACTTAGGTGGAACTTTCATGACCTCAAGCATGAAGTCTAAGCACCACTTAGCGGCTGGATTCGGTACGACAGATACTACCTCATCGTGTACGGTCAGTGCAACCTTATATCGACGGTCAGCATCAGGGTTGTCGTTCTTGCGCAACTCAATGTCGATCTTGGCCATCTGGTCAAACACAACGATGCGAGCCAAAGCCTGCACGATGTTCTCAACCATCTTACCGCCATAGATTTTAACTGGGCCGTAGCGTCCATCATACTCGTAGCCTTCGCCGTTGCTGCGTAGATTGGGGTACAGAATCATCGTGCCGTTTGGCAGATGTACGCCCTCTGGTGTACACCGCAAGGAGATACCCACACCAACCTCGGTCTCGAAGCCGCTGGCCATCTTCTTCAATGCGTTGTTGCAGTCCTTCCAAATCTGAGCGATCTTGTCGTACTTGGCACGGTACACGGACACGGTGCGCTGTGCGTCCTCGATGGGCATGTCCACAGAGATACCGCCCATACCGATCTTGAGCGTGGCCTTGAACTTCTCAGCCCCCATGCCGTAGCCTAGACCCAAGATACAGGTCTTACCAACGAAGCCCTCAACCTTGTCTGGGTTGTACTCTTTGCCGTTCTCGTCAATCGCTTTGGCTTTGCGGTCAACCTTGCGTCCATACACCACTGAGGCAAACGACGAATAGATGTCCACGTTGTTGCGGAAGTCTTCGACCAAGTCATCTTGGCCAGCCCACCATGCAACGACACGGGCTTCAATCTGTGCAGAGTCAACCGCTAC
>JACCDU011021600.1_pt1 | contig 27761 bp, 32 predicted proteins | sample 7446081 | NCBI WGS metagenome assembly JACCDU01 (sample SAMN15323447, study PRJNA562643) | freshwater metagenome | isolation source: river surface water | place: USA:Blue River Watershed | collected 2017-08-17
ACATGCGTAAACAATCCATTCTCTACAAGACCCTGTGCCGTGCGCTCTCCATCAAGCGCCCACATGAGGGCAAGGGCGTAGCCAAGTTCACCAAGTGGATCAAGGACAACGTCCCTGCGCACCTCAGAGCATCCACCGACAAGGTGGGCAACATCCACATCGACGCTCGGCGTGGTGACAGCAGCAGAACGCTGTTCGTTGCGCACGTTGACACTGTGCACCGTGCCGATGGCCCCAACAAGTTCATCAAGGCGCACGGCATGTGGTATGCCAAGGGTGCACCTCTCGGCGCTGACGATGGCGCAGGCTGTGCCATGCTCATGCACTTGCTGCACGCAGGCGTGCCCGGCTACTACGTCTTCACACAGGGAGAAGAATGCGGCGGCATCGGCGCTAAGTATCTGGCCAAGCAGCACGAGCACCTGCTCAGTGAGTTCGACCGCGCCATCGCGTTCGACCGCAGGGGTATCGACTCAGTCATCACGCACCAGGGCTGGGGTCGCTGCTGCTCCGATGCGTTTGCCGACGCACTGTCTGCTGCGCTCAATGTCGATGAGCGCTTGATGTACCTGCCCGATAGCACTGGCGTGTACACCGACACCGCAGAGTTCACTGACATCATCCCCGAGTGCACCAACATCAGCGTAGGCTATGACCACGAGCACTCCGATAAAGAGTCGCTCAACATCTACCACTTCATGGCGCTGGCTGACCGCGTCATTGATATTGACTGGGACAGCCTGCCTACCAGCCGTGACCCGTCGGTGGTCGAGGGCAAGTGGGACACCGTGTCGCACGGGGCGTGGGCGACGACCAGTGTCTCCTCTTTTGTTAACAACGACTTCGGCTACGCAGAGTACTCAGACGAAGAGCTTGAGCTGCACGACCTGACGGATGCGATCTACGATGCGCAGTGCGGCTACCCTGGCTGGCTCATTGAGATGATGTGCGAGTCGGTGTACCCCGAGGACCCCGAGCTTGCGCAGCGGTTCGTAGACAAGCGCAAGATATGCGATGAGGCTCTGCTCAAGCAGGCGCTGGGCTGGACGCGCACACTCGACGCTGCTACTGCGCTGGCTACGCTGTTCGACAGTGTGTATCGGGAACACGCATAACCGTTGTTATTGTCCAACGCTTGACACTCTACGGAGTGTCAGGCATCATTTGCAAACAAGGAGAAAGCAAAATGAATACACGAATGCTGCGCCATGTGCGCCAGATGTGGAACGTAGATCACGTTTCGCAGGAGATCAATCGCGCCAACCAGCGCAAGTGGGTCAGGTCTGTTCGCCGCTTAGGCGACAAATGGTTGTTGGCTAAACACATTGAAAGGAAGGAGCTCGCCCGTGCCGTATCGTAGGAAGCGTCACCCACACAGAAACCACAATCCCACAGGCAGCATCAAGCCACTAAACCCCAGCACCGTCGAGCAGATTCTCTACGGCGCACCACTGCCTGACATACACGCTAAGCAACGATTGGAAGAAGCAAGAAGCACCATTGCAAAGGAGAAAGAAAAAATGCCTGATATACAAACCGCACTGGCCGTAGCCCTGCAAAAGCAGCAACAGCAGACAGCGCTGAACAAAGTCCTCGACGAGTGGGCAGACGACGACAAGCCCACCACCAAGCAAGCACAACCACAACCACAGGAGAAACCTACCATGACTGCATCATTCGGATCGTTCAACATCACCAACAACGTCAGCCGCGTCACTTTCAACTACGTGCGCGATAACCCAGGCCGTAAGTACCGCGAGATTCTCGATGCGCTTGTGGCGCAGGGGTTCAACGAGGCGTCGGTGACTTCCCTACTGTCGCAGTTCCGCAGGTGCGGCATCATGGTGCGTGACGATGCGATGCGCTTTACTACAACTACGAACGATTACGCGACCCCGAGTCATTCCAAACTCAAAGCAGTCAAGAAAGCCCGGCAAGCCCAGAAGGCTGCCAAACACAAAGCACCAACGATGCCGCTGCCGCCGCTCACACTGCCGGAGAACACACCGCACCCAGCCGCTGGCCTTGCCGCGCTCAATCCGCAGCCTATGCAGCCTATGCAGCCTATCATTGTGACCAACGAGGTCGAGCACATCCTCAACACGCTGCCAATCAAGCAGGCCCGCGCCTTGTACGAGGAGCTCAAGAAACTCTTTGGGGGTTGAGATGAGCTGGCCGTTCCCACCACCGGGCGGGCCAGTGCCCTGGACGCCCAGGCAGCTCAAAGAGTACCAACGCAAGCAACGAGAGAAAGAAGAGCCAGCACCATGGTGAAGATAGAAAAAGGCATCCCGCTGCCTTCCAAGTTTCCGTTCGAGCAGATGCAGGTGGGGGACAGCTTCTTGATCCCGCCAGATACACAACGCACAGCGGTCAACGTCGCCGCAAGGCGCTATGGGGACAAGCACGGGATGAAGTTCACCGTGCGCAGTACGCCGCTTGGCTTTCGCTGCTGGAGGATTGCATGAACAACAACCCATTCGACTGGCGCAACTACACGCCGATCCTGAGCATGAAGGACTTGGACAAAGCTAGGAAGAACAGCTTTCAGCAGAGCACCGTCATCAACAGCAGGCGGGCAAAGGGCATCGAGCCATCGATCCCGTACAGCGAGAAGGGTATGGACACCGAGCCTCGTAAGTTCGCCATCGACATGCCCAAGATGCCGAGGTACAACAAAAACGAAGCCCGCAAAGCGAAATTGAAGGCCAAGAAGTGAAGCCGATCAAAGTCACGCCGCGCCAGAGGGATGTGCTGAACGCGCTGTGCGAGTTCGGGCAGACAGACCTCGTGGCATACACGCTCAAGCTCACAACGACTGGCGTTGAGATGCACATCTCTCGTGCGATGAGAGCCAACGGCTACCCCAACCGACTCACGCTGGCTCTGGCGTGGGACAGACAAAACAGAAAGGAGAAGAACACATGAGCCTGATTGAAGCCGCACGGCAGGCGCTGGAGGCGCTGGAGAGCAGCCGCGTATTTGTGACCACGCGGGAGAAGATTAAGCACCCTGAAGGCACCGAGTGGTACGACGAACGCATCACCGCCCTGCGCACTGCCATCGCAGAGGCTGAGAAGCAGGAGCCGGTGGCGTGGTCTGTCCAATACCCAGATGATGTTGAGCGGCACAGAGTAACGCCCTCGCTTGTGAGTGACACAAAAGCAGAGTTGGAGGAGCATTTTGCTGGTAGCGCCGCCACAAAGCACATCGTGCCCCTCTACACAATCCCACCCGCAGCACAGTGGGTTGGGCTGACGGATGAGGAAAAAGAACAGGCTACTGGATGGTCGGTAGAGCACATTGAGCAAGCCTTGAAGGAGAAGAACACATGACCCAACAAACCGAAGCCCAGCGGCTGGCTAATGCGCTGGAGCGAGATATTCAGCAGACCGACGCTGAAGACAACGTGATTCACGTTGCCCGCTGGTTTGTTCAAGACGCTGCCGCCGAACTGCGCAGGCTGGAAGCAGAGCTTGAGCGCAAGTCAGACGCAATCCAACGGCTGTGGAAAGAGAGAGACACGCTACGAGCAGTGAACAAGCAACTGCTGGAGGCGCTGGAGATGGGCTATGCAGACACAATGGACTACATCAAGCGCAATCATTTGTCGGGGGCAGAGAATAATCATTGGATCGTTGCTGCCCGTGCCGCAATCGCGGCAGCAAAGGAGCAAGCATGAAAATAAAACAGTGCCCAAGATGTTTAAAAAACAGATTCAACAACAGCCCCATATCGTTTGTATGGTGGGCTGTGAAGGGGCACGGCTATATGTGCTGGCATTGTTTTGACAAACTCAAGGAGCAAGCATGAAACGCGACGACATCATCCGCATGGCGCGAAAGGCTGGGTTTTTGACGCACGAAAACTCGCTCTATACAAACCACCGCTATGGCGATTGTCTTCAAGAAGTTGAACACTTCGCCGCCCTTGTCCGAGCAGCCGAGCGCAAAGCCTGCTGTCAAATCGTTACCGGGTTATGCATAAGCGACAACAATGCCGAAGAAATAAATAAAGCAATTTTGGCAAGGGAGCAAGCATGACAACTCAATTAATACGATCAACGATGCGGTTAATGACTGATGCGGGAATTGATCCAGCCGAAATGCATTGGTTTGATGTAAGTAATGCATTTACCGATACGCAGCGCGTTAATCTTGACCCAATAATGTCTTATCGGCCACCATTTGAAAAATGTATGGTTGTTTGGCAAGGCGCAACCAAAAGCCATCAAAGCTATGAAGTTTTGATGATGATTGCTGGTAATGATCCAGAAGAAGGAATTGTGGTTTCGTTGTGGAAAGGCCCAGGCGGAACAATATTGCAATCATTTCCAGCAATGGTTTATTTAATTGAAGATGACAATATTAGATATGGCGGTTTAGATGATGATCGACCATTAGACAAAGAAATTGCGGAAGTAATGTTGGCGCAAATTGGAGCTTGGTATGCTGCGATGGATAAAAGAACAGAAGTTTATGTGCCTGTAATCAAAAATACGTTTACAAATAAACGCAAAATTGCTGCTGGCAAATTTCCAGCTTATGAATGGAAAACGGTTTACATTGAACCAATAAAGCCACGTTTGGAAAATAGGGGTGGTACTCACGCATCACCAAGATTGCATGACAGGCGAGGACATTTACGCCGATTGAAAAGCGGAAAAAACGTATGGGTTAAAGCGCATAAGGTTGGTGACATTAACAAAGGCATTGTGTTTCACGATTACGCGGTGGCCGCAGCATGACACCTGAAAAACATGCTGAGCAAATTAGGCAAAAGGCCGGAAAATACGGCGCAAGCAGCCCGCGCCATCCGCGCAAGGGGGAACACATGAACATCAATTCGGACGGCGCAGAGATCGACCGCGCAACAGACTTTGAAGTCTACGGTGAATGGATCAAATTCACAGACGGCGAGGGAGCAACAGTAAAAATCACGCCAAGTGTGGTTGCAGCCCTTATAGTTTTTGCGATTAAACACGTTAACGACTTTGAAGAAGGGGCATGGGAATGAACCATAAAGACGTTTACTACTGCGTGGTGTGTGGCCGAGGGATTGAGCGCGATGAGTATGGACTGTTTGTCCACGACGATGTGCCGCACCCACCTGACATGGCTTTTGATGAAGAGGAGAAGCCGCAATGATTGACCCAAACAAACTGCAATACATGACGATGGCGGAGCGACTGCGCGGCTACGCCGAAGGTTTGCTGGAAGGCTATCAGGGAGAAGCCCGACACGGCACGTTAGCCCGCACCCTGAACAAAGCTGCCGACATGCTGCAAGCTGTGTGGGATGAGCACAACAAGGAGGAAAAGACATGAGAGGCAATGGTTATAGAGGCGTTATTGCTGAGAATCTCACGGCGGTAAACCCAGAGCTTGGTTTGAAGAGAGCCATGAATATAAAAAGGAAGTTGTGTTGGAAATGTCAGAAAGATAAGTCCCCTGTTGGCGGGCATCTGAAAATTCAACCGGGCTTGTGCAAATTCGTGTGCGCGGACTGTTTAAATAAGAAGAAGGAACAATCATGAACATCAATTCGGACGGCGCAGAGATCGACCGCGCAACAGACTTTGAAGTCTACGGTGAATGGATCAAATTCACAGACGGCGAGGGAGCAACAGTAAAAATCACGCCAAGTGTGGTTAAACAACTGCTGGAGTTTGCAATGGCAAATGAAAGTGAGTTTTATGAGGGGGCATGGGACCAACACAACAAGGAGTAAAGTAATGGCAAGCACACCTGAAGTCAAAGTCAAAAAGCAAATCCGCAAAATCCTCGACGAGATGGGCGCGTACTATGCGATGCCCATTGGCACGGGCTACGGCAACTCTGGCGTTCCCGACTTCCTGATCTGCATTGGGGGTCGCTTTGTCGCAGTCGAGGCAAAGGCTGGAAGCAACAAGCCAACAGCGCTGCAAGAGGCGCACATGGAGAAAATCAGGCAGGCGCGGGGCACTGCGCTTGTCATCAACGAGAGCAACCTACACACACTCAAGGAGACACTGTCATGGATGAGGTAGAAAAAGAAGTAGAGCGCCGTGTAGCGGCGATGACCCACCAACAACGAGACCACCTACGCACGATCATCTACGCGCTGGTAAAGTGCTACGACGAGTACAGCGCCGACTGTGCCGTTGTCATGCTCGGTACTAGCGACGGGCTGAACGACGTGCTTACGCTTAACTGTGACCCCATGCACGCCGCCAACATGCTGCTGGCAACCAACGATCTGTTTGAGTTCATAAACACAAGGGGCGCGCCCCCGAAGGAGAAGTTCAATTGACGCAAGAAAGCCCGCTGGATAAGCAAGTCGCTGGCGACCACTACAAGAAGTTGGCCATACAACCCGTGGAGTACATACACGCCAACAACATCCCCTTCATCGAGGGCTGCATCATCAAGTACGCCACCCGCTGGCGCGACAAGGGCGGCATCAAAGACATTGAGAAGATCAAACACTTTGCTGAGCTGCTGATTGAGCTGGAGGGCCGCAAACAATGAGCGCACCATACAAACGCATCGTCAGCATCGACTTTGAAACCCGCTGGGACAAAAGCGACTACACGTTGTCCAAGCTGACCACAGAGGAGTACATCCGTGACAGACGATTCAAGGCATTCGGCGCTTGCATACACGAGTACGGAAGCGGAGCAGCTATACAGTGGTATCGAGGAGATGAGCTTCCTAGAATCCTGGGGACTTACGACTGGAACACCACCGCAGTCCTTGCTCATAACGCACAGTTCGATGTGTCGATCCTCTCGTGGCGCTACGGTGTACGGCCCGCGTTTATCTTCGACACCCTATCAATGGCGCGTGCTCTACGCGGCGTGGAAGTTGGCAATTCCCTCGCAAGACTCGCAAGCGATTTTGGTCTTCCCGAAAAAGGGCGAGCCGTACATTCGACGGATGGCCTGGAGGAGATCAGCCCAGAGCTGGAGCTAGAGCTGGCCGACTACTGCAAGCACGATGTGTTCTTGTGCGAGGAAATCTTTGAGCGCCTCGTCCAGGGCTACCCCAAGTCGGAGCTGCGGCTCATCGACATGACGCTCAAAATGTACACGCAGGCTTGCCTGGAGCTCGACCAGAAGATGCTGATCGAGGCGCTGTCGGAGGAGAGCCAAAAGCGTGAGGGGCTGCTGGCCAAGCTCGGCGTGGATGAGGGCGACCTCGCATCGAACCCCAAGTTCGCTACGCTCTTGGAGAGCCTGGGGGTTGTGGCCCCGACCAAGGTCAGCAAGACCACCGGCAAGGAGACGCTGGCCCTGGCCAAGAACGACGCCATGTTCCAGGCCCTGCTCAACGGCGAGAACGAGGATGTGGCCCTGCTGTGCGAGGCCCGGCTCAAGGTCAAGTCCACCACCGAGCGCACCCGTGCGCAGAGGTTCCTGGACATCTCTCAGCGTGGCAAGCTACCCGTGCCGCTGTCCTACTACGGTGCCAAGTCGGGCCGCTGGACCGCTGCCAAGGGCTCGGCTATCAACATGCAGAACTTAAAGCGCGGCTCGTTCCTGCGCAAGGCGATCATGGCACCAGAGGGGCACCAGCTCCTGGTGGGCGACCTCTCGCAGATTGAGCCCCGGGTGCTGGCGTGGCTGGCAGACTACGAGGACCTGCTGGACATCTTCCGCTCGGGCCAGGATGCGTACGCTCAGTTTGGTTCGCAGATGTTCGGCATCCCCGGCATGACCAAGGAGAGCCACCCCGACCTGCGCCAGAGCGCCAAGAGCGCGTTGCTGGGGTGTGGGTATGGCCTGGGGTGGGCGAGCTTCGCCTCGCAGCTTCTGGTGGGGTTCCTGGGCGCTCCGCCCGTGCGCTACGACAAGGCGTTTGCCAAGAAGCTGGGCGTCACAAGCGAGTACATCGAACGGTTCGTAGGCTGGGAGGACAACGTCAAAAAGATGCAGGAGATACCGCACACCTGCACCGAGCGGGAGCTGCTCATCCACTGCGTGGCAGCCAAGAAGATCATCGACATCTACCGGGCCACGGCGCACCCGGTGGTCAGCTTCTGGGACATGTGCGACCGCCTGCTCACCAAGGCTCTTGCGGGCGGCGAGGAGGTGGTGTATAAATGTCTGGCCTTCCGCAAGAACGAGATCGTGCTGCCAAACGGCATGTCTTTGCTGTACCCCAACCTGCGCCAAGTCAAGGACAAGGCGACCAAGCAGACCAACTGGGTGTACGGCGAGGACGAGACCAAGCTCTATGCTGGCAAGATCACCAACAACGTGACGCAGGCGTTGGCCAGGATCGTGATGACGGACGGAATGCTACGTACTTCGAAGAAGTACTTTGTGGCAGGCACAGTGCATGATGAACAGATCGTCGTAGTGCCCGACGAGGAAGTGAATGACGCCAAGACTTGGGTCTTGGCGCAGATGACCGTGGAGCCTAAGTACATGCCAGGGGTTCCATTGGCCGTTGAGGGCGGCGCACATCGCCGCTATGGGCTGGCAAAGAAGTAAAGGAGAAAGCATGAAGCAAGCAAACAGAAAGCACATGCCACTGCCGCAGAGGCTGCGCGTTGGCAAACGATGGTACAGCGTCGAGGTCGTGGAGGCCATGGCCAACAAGCACGAGGTCGGGCGTGTTTACTACGACAGGCAGCACATTGAGCTGGCCAGGAGAGAGAAGAACGAGACCTTCTGGCACGAGCTGACACACGCAATCCTGCACGACATGGGCGAGACGAGTCTCAACAACGACGAGCGGTTCGTCGAAGCGTTCAGCGCACGGCTTGCCCGTGCAGTTCACACAGCGAGGTTCTGATGATTGACGAAATTGTTATTGAAGATGGCGTGCCCACGATTCATCGCGTGAGGCTCGTAGCAGTGACATCGTACGGCAGCGAGGGCTGCACGCCTGTACACAGAGATGACTGCCCGTTGGAAGGGGCGGTTTCATGCGTCAGTGGTTCAGGCGACTCCATATGCGGTGGCTTTTTTGGTCACGCAGGAACGTATGTTGTTCGCTGCCAGGAAAAACTTAAATGAAAACAGTCACTTGGTCACATAGCTCCCTCAAAGACTACGAGGGCTGCCCTCGCCGTTACCACGAGGTCAAGGTTCTGAAGAACTACCCGTTCAAGGACACCGACGCAACGATCTACGGCAAGGAGCTGCACACGGCAGCGGAGCTGTACATCAAAGAGGGCACAACGCTGCCGCCACAGTTCTCGTTCCTGCAGGCCACGCTTGACGCACTCAAGGCAAAGCCGGGCAGGAAGCTGTGCGAGCACCAGATGGGCGTGACCAAGGACTTGAAGCCTTGCGGGTTCATGGACAAGAACGTGTGGGTGCGCGGCATTGCCGACCTGCTCATCATCGACGACGAGAACCTCACCGCCAGGGTGGTGGACTACAAGTCGGGCAACAACAAGTACCCAGACCGCGAGCAGCTCAAGCTGATGGCGTTGATGGTGTTCACGCACTTCCCGCACATCCGGCGCGTCTCAGGCGCACTGCTGTTCGTGGTCAAGGAGGACATCGCCAAGGCCAGCTTCATGGTGGGCGAAGCCGAGGAGTACTGGTGGGACTATCGAGAGCGCGTGGCTCGCATCGAGCAGGCGCATGAGAGCGGGGTGTGGAACCCCAAACCGACACCGCTTTGCGGCTGGTGTCCTGTGGCAACGTGTGAGCACAACAGAAAGAGAGGATGACCATGACACAAGTAAACGGCAAGCGTAACTACAAACACGCCTACAAGCTGCAGAAGGCCAGCGGCGAGACCGAGGACCAACTGGAGCGCCAGAAAGCCCGCAGGCTCTACGACAAGAAGGGCATCGACCGCAGCGGCAAAGACATCGACCACAAGGTGCCACTGCGCAAAGGCGGCAAGACATCGCCGGGCAACCTGCGGCTGCGCAGCAAGAGCGCCAACCAAGGAGATAACAAGTGACAGAGCAGCTTGCAGAAAGCTCAATCATCACGCTGCCCCGCTTTGTCGTGGCGTGTTCGGGAGACAAGGTAATCATCATGCGCACAGCAGGACCGGCTGCGGGGGAGGGCGGCATGTTTGATATGCAGGAGTTCGACGAGGCCGTCAACAAGTTCTTTGAAGAGCGGTTCTAAAACAACAGGAGAAAGTAAATGGAGATCGTTGAAGATAAGGCGCTTGTCTTTCGAACGCGCAACCCCGACAAGTACAGCCTCATCCCTAAGCACAAGGTGCTTGAGCGCGAAGGGGACACGTACAAGATCGCGGTGTACTGGGGCCTTGATGAGGTGCGTGTACTGCGCAACCTTGGCGTCAAAGATGTGCCCTCGCCCATCACACGCCGCTACGAGTGGCCAGGGCGCTACAAGCCCATGGCGCACCAAGTGGAGACCGCATCGTTCCTGACAGTCAACCGCAAAGCCTTCGTCTTCAATGACCCTGGGACTGGCAAGACACTGTCGGCGCTGTGGGCTGCTGACTACCTGATGAGCCGTGGTCTTGTGCGCCGCGCTTTGATCCTGTGCCCACTGTCGATCATGCACGCGGCGTGGATGAGTGACCTCAACAACTCGATCATCCATCGCTCTGCCATCGTCGCGCACCACCCCCAGGCTGCTCGGCGTATCGAGATGGTGCAGTCGGACTACGAGTTTGTGATCTGCAACTACGACGGGCTCAACCTGATCGCAGATGAGATCAACGCAGACGGCAGGTTCGACCTCGTGATCGTCGACGAGGCCAACGCATACAAGACCATGACCACCAAGCGGTGGAAGACGCTCAAGTCCATCGTCAAGCCTGACACGTATCTGTGGATGATGACGGGGACACCCGCATCGCAGTCGCCTGCTGATGCGTACGGTCTGGCCAAGCTGGTCAACCCACAAGGTGTGCCGCAGTTCTTCACATCGTGGCGCGATCAGGTCATGTACAAGATGACCCTGTTCAAGTGGGCACCCAAGGCAACAGCCAAGGACGATGTGTTCAACGCGCTGCAGCCAGCGATCAGATTCACCAAGGAGCAGTGCCTGGACCTGCCGCCTGTGATGACGATGGTGCGCGAGGTGCCGCTCACGCCGCAGCAGACCAAGTACTACAACATGCTCAAGGATCAGATGCTGGTGCATGCAGCCGGGGAGACCATCACCGCTGTCAACGCCGCTGCTGGTGTGAGCAAGCTATTGCAGATCAGTTGTGGCGCAGCCTACACCGACGAGAAGGAGGTGGTGGAGTTCGATGCTGCCCCGCGCCTGGGCGTGCTGGAGGAGATACTGGAGGAGACGGATCGCAAGGTCATCATCTTTGCCATGTTCCGCTCCACCATCGACGCCATCCACGCACACCTGACCAAGAAGGGCATCAGTGCCGAGGTCATCCACGGCGGCGTCAGTGCTACGAAACGCGCAGACATCATCCAGCGCTTTCAGACGCAGCCCACACCCAAGATGCTTATCATGCAGCCGCAGGCAACTGCACACGGGATTACCCTGACCGCTGCTGACACCGTAGTGTTCTATGGTCCGTTGATGTCTGTGGAGCAGTACATCCAGTGCATCGCCCGTGCTGACCGCAAGGGCCAGAACAGCGACAAGGTCACTGTGGTGCACATCCAAGGCTCGCCCATCGAGCGCAAGATGTTCAAGGCACTGACGGCCCGCGTCACTGACAACGACCTGCTCACTGCCATGTTTGAGGCAGAAATTAAATCTTAAAAGGAGGTACTTGCAAAAGCCAAAATCCCATGTAAACTGTCCAACGCTTGACAAAACAACAGGAGAAAGCACATGACCGAAACTGACGATGAGGTGGTCCCCATTGACCTCCTCGTGAAGATTCACACCAAGATCAAGTCGCGCATCGACGCGCTGACCAAAGAGTACGACACTGCGGTGGAGCAGCTCAAGGCTCAGCAAGACGAGGTGCGCTTTGCCATCAAAGACAAGATGAAGGCCCTGGGCCTGAAGTCTGTCAACACCTCCTACGGGACGGTATCCCTTTCGACCAAGACGCGCTACAACACGCAGGACTGGGACTCGTTCAAGAAGTTTATTCTTGAGCACCAGATCGTTGACCTGTTGGAAAAGCGCATCGCGCAGTCGAACATGGCGACCTTTCTGGAAGAGAACCCAGGGGTCGTACCCCCAGGTCTGAACTCGCACACCGAGTTCGAAATTCGTGTAACCAAGTCCAAGTGAGTTAACCATGAGCAATATCACGCTTTTTAACGCCTCCAACGTCCCCGCCTTCGCTCGTAACAACGAGCTGTCTGAAACCGCCAAAGCCCTGACGGGCGGCAGTGCTGGTGCCTCGACCAAGCGCATCTCCATCAAGGGCGGTGTGTTCCGTCTTGTCTCTGGTGGCAAGGAGATCGCATCGATTGATGACCGTCACCTCGATGTGGTTGTCGTCAAGGCAGCGCCCAAAGTCAGCCGCATCTTCTACGCAGGTGCGTACGACCCAGACAAGATCGCAGGACCCGACTGCTGGAGCAACGACGGCGAAAAGCCCGACGCCTCCCTCAAGGAGCCGCAGCACAAGACCTGCATGGGCTGCCCTCAGAACGAAGCTGGCTCGGGCAACGGCAACAGCCGCGCCTGCCGCTTCCAACAGCGTCTTGCTGTGGTGCTGGCCAACAACCCCGATGGCGATGTGCTGCAGCTCACGCTGCCTGCGACCTCGATCTTCGGCAAGGAAGACGGCGACAAGCGCCCGCTGCAGGCGTATGCACGGTTCCTGGCTGCGCAGACCCCGCCGGTCAACCCCGAGCAGATCGTCACCCGCATGAAGTTCGACACCAAGGCCGAGAGCCCCAAGCTGTTCTTCACGCCCGTGCGCTGGCTGGAGGAGCCCGAGTACGACGTCGTTACCCGGCAAGCTGAGAGCGACGATGCCAAGCGGGCAGTGGTCATGACCGTTGCCCAGGCCGATGGCGTCAAGCCCAAGGCCGCGACGATGGATATTCCCGGCAAGCCGACGCAAGCCAAGGCCGCGCCCAAGGTCGAGCCTGAAGCCGAGGAAGAGGAGGCTCCCCCGCCCAAAGCTGCCAAGGCCCCCAAGACCAAGCCTGTGGCATCTGAGGATGACGAGCCAGAAGTTCGCAAGGCTCCCTCCAAGGAGACCGCAGTACCCGCCAAGAAGTCCAAGCTCGCTGACATCGTGAGCGACTGGGACGACGAGTAAGGAGTTCGGGGGGAAAGCAAGGTCCTTGTCCTCCAATAAGGGGCTGCCTATCAAATCTCCAGTCCTTGTGAGTACCCCCACCCAATACAACAATGTCCTACTCTCAAAAAACAATCGACGCTGTAATGTCAGCGCCAAAGACCCCAGGCAACCAGCTCGGGCGATGGGCTATCCATCTGGATTTCCCTGTAACAAAAATCGCCAAGGCGCTTGGCGTCACCCGTCAGACCGTGTACAACTGGTTCGTTGGCAAAGATGTCTTTGTCGCGTACCAGAACCGTGTCGAACTGTTGCTTGCAATCATGAAGTCCTCGCGCACAGCCGACGAGGCATGGAGAAGAATATGTCACGAGTACAACTTGCCAACATGACTACCGAAGAGCTGCTGCGCTACGCCTACATTGAGAAGGACGACGAGCTGGTGCAGGAGTTGTGCAAGCGCCTTGCCCTTCTCATTGACGAAAACGCCGAACTAAAAGTTGCACTGAACATCCGCGTCCACTAACCCCCCAGCGCCAAGGAGCCTTATGACACCGCTTGAGTTTCTAGCGGAGGTTCTGCCGTCGCCGGGTAACGGGTATTACTGCGCGGCTGAGCTGACAAACAAAAAAGAACACGTTTACGGGGAGACATTGGAAGAGATCATGCCCACGGTGGAGAGGTGGGCAGCAAAGGGTTACGACACATACTTCGCGCTGGGCACGTTCGGCACCAACAAAGACCGCACCAAGGACAACATGCACGCCAGCCAAGTGCTGGCAGTTGACCTGGACTGCAACCACCCCAAGGACATCCCGCAGCCCGACAAAGAGACGGGCGAGCTTGTCATCAAGCCCAAGTCCTACCCCAGCGCCAAGGCTGCGGCGGCTGCACTGCAGAAGTTCTGTGAGGACACAGGGCTCTCCAGCCTGGGCGATCCGTGGATCGTGCATTCTGGCGGCGGCATCCACGCTTACTGGCCCCTGAACGAGATGCTGTTCAAGGAGGACTGGTACCCGTTGGCCAAGCGGTTCAAGGAGCTGTGCCACAAGCACAACCTCAAGATCGACAACGCCGTGACTGGCGATGCGTCCAGGGTGCTGCGCGTGTTCGACACGACCAATACCGGGGTCAAGAACGGCAAGCGTGTGCGTGAGGCAACCAAGGTGCGCTTTCTCGCCGAGGGCAACCGCTTTGCCGTGGACGACCTCGATGCTATCTTGACGGCAGAAGGCTTTGGCAAAAACGTAGTAGTTCAGCGGACTACCTCCCTTGCCCTGCCGGGGCAGAGGCCGACCAGTGTCTCTTCTCTTTCGCCCACAGCGCAGGCCATCATCGGCAACAGCATCACGCGCTTCAAAAAAATCCTGCTCAAGACCAAGGACGGCACCGGCTGCGGTCAGATTGCCAGCTACATCGAGAACGCATCTGACGACGGCATGGAGCCGCTGTGGCGTGGACTGCTGAGCTGGACCAAGGTCTGCATAGACGGCGACAAGGCGGGCATCTGGCTGAGCGACATGCACCCGTACGACCACGACCGCATGTACAAGAAGCTGCACGAGATCAAGGGGCCGTACTCGTGCGAAGCCATGAACGATGCCAACCCAGGCGTGTGTACCAAGTGCCCGCATCGGGGCAAGATCACCAACCCGCTGGTCTGGGGCCGTGAGATCAACGCTGTGACCGAGGCTGTCGAGCTTGAGGTGCCCGTAGAAGATGCGCCGCCACAGAAGATTTACCGCCCAGAGCCACCTCGGGGCTATGCGTTTGGCCGGTACGGCGGCGTGTTCATCGAGAAGGAAGAGGAAGACGGTGATGGCAACACCATCAAGCGCCAGCACATGCTGCTGCCCTACGACCTGTTTCCTGTGGACATCCTGAACAACAACGGCACCCACGAGGTGCATCTGCTGGCTGTGCGCAAGGACCAGATTCAGGAAGTTCTGCTGCCACAGAAAAGCATGGCAGCCAGAGAAGATGCGCTCAAGCAGTTGGCCAGCCAAAACATCCTGGCCGCGTTCGGCTCGGGCAATGACAAGAACCTCTACGAGTACGTACGCGCAAGCGTTGAGAAGATGAGTACCGAGAAGTCTCCCATCCGCATCCCATCGGCGTACGGCTGGCAAGACGACGACAGCTTCGTGTTCAACAGCTCCATCTACAAGCCCGGTGCCGAGCCCATCTTCGTGCCTATGGCGGGGCTGGAGAACATCGTCAACAACACCAAGCCTTCCGGGTCGCTGGAGGCGTGGCAAGCAGTCATCAACATGATGGTGCGCCGCAAGCTGTGGAAGCACCTGACGATCTTTCTGGCAGGCGTGGCATCGCCCCTCATGCGCTTTACGGGCCTCTTCGGCCTCACCGTCCACTGCGCCTCGGCCGAGTCGGGTACTGGCAAGTCCCTGGCGCTCGACACCGCTGCCTCTGTCTGGGGCCACCCGATCCACTACCGCACAGGCTCTGGCACATCAGCCGTGGCCATGCAGCAGCGCCTGGGGCACCTGCGTAGCCTGCCGCTCGTCACTGACGAGATCACGACCAACAACCGCAACGACTTTGAGTGGTTCCCCGCCTTCCTCTTTAGTATGTCCGAGGGGCGCGGCAAAGAGAGGATGGAGTCGGGCACCAACCGCGAGCGGCTGAACCTGTCGGTCTGGGCAGCCCTGGCGCTGATGTCATCGAACCGGCCAGCAGTGGACTACCTGACGAGTGTGCGCCAGCACTCATCTGAAGGTGAGCTGCGCCGCCTGATCGAGATGTCGATGGACGAGAAGCTGGACTGGGATGCGCAGGAGATCGAGATCATCAAGTCGCTGCAGAGCAACTACGGCATGGCAGGCGATGTGCTGGCGCGGTACTTCGTGAACAACGTGGACTACCTCAAGAAGCTCGTGCCGCAGACCGTGGCGCAGATGTACAAGGCGTTCAACGCCCCCAACGATGAGCGGTTCTGGATGGCAGGCGCTGGGATCATCGTCGCCGCTGGCATCCTCTGCAATAGCCAGCACACCGGGCTCGCTGACATCCCCATGCAGGAGATCATCAACGTGCTCAACGAGACGTTTGAGAACCAGCGGCAGAGCATCGCCAGTGGCAAGCGCACCGCCGAGGATGTGCTCAACGCCTACATCCAGGAGTACCAGGGCAAGTTCGTGGTGGTTAAGTTTGGCGAGAAGGCTGGCGTCATGGCTGCGTTCAGCGACGGCTCCATCGTCGGCAAAAACACCACACGCGCTGAGATCATGGGCCGCGTCGAGCACGGCGTCGGTGGTGGCGGTGTGGACTTCTACATCGAGGAGCGCCTGCTGCGGGCGTACTGCTCAACCATGAGCTTTAGCTACAGCACCTTCCGCGACCAGATTTCCCGGCAGTTCATTGTCAGCTTCATGCAACGCAAGGACATGCTGGCCAAGACAGACGGCCCGCCCATGCGAGTCAATGCCGTGAAGATCACACGCCGTGCAGACGACATAGACGATGTCATCCTACAGCCGCTTGTTCCCGTGGCGGTCAGTTGACCGCAAGCACGGGTTCTTCATCCCGTGCCTCAAGCTAGAAGAAGTGCGGCAAGCAGGGCTCAAGGAAGCCCTGCGTTGCCGTATCTTCGACGCCCAGGCCAGCGTCAGCATCAAGGACGGCAAGATCGGCGTGTGGTTCTATCGGGGCAAGGCAAGGAACTGACGGGCGATCTGGATTTTGATCTTGTCGAGCTGCTCCAGCCGCTTGTCTTTTTCTTCCGTGCTCAGGGTCTGACTTGCGCGAACTGCTCGCTCTTGTTTGGCCAGTTCCCCGAGCTGCTTCTGTACCCGACCCGACACGGACATCTGCGCCAGATCGTTGGAATAGTTCTGTGCAAACTCCCGGGCCTCGGCCAGCTTGCCCTGCTCAACGAGCTTGTTGTACGAGCCTTTGACCTGCCGAATCTCCAGCATGCGGTTGTAGGCTTCATCTAACGTGCCCCTGCCTTCAGCAGGTTGGAACAGACCGCCAATCAGCGGCAGCTTGCTCGGCTTGGTCGAAGGCTCTGCAATTTCTTTCTGGTCCGAAGCCAGTACCGGGTTGGCGAGCTGCACAAGTGCGATGCCCAAACCGCCGAAGTAGCCCCGGATCAAGTAGTCGATGCTGATGGGCGAGATACCTGCATTGCCCGTTACCTGCCCCAAGAGCTTGGACACCTCGGTAGTGTTCTCGCGGTAGCGTTGGGTAGCGATCTGCTCCTTCTCGCGCATGGACTCAATGTCACCGCTGTAGAACGACTTGCCAAGCACCACCTCGGTCAGAGGTTTGATAGCCTGCGGCAGCGCAAACGGGTTGCTCTGGTTGAGCATCTTGCCCAGGCCCGAAAGAACTTTACTGCTCTTGTCGTCGCCACTGGCCAAGTTGTACACTGCCTCGGGCAGCGCCTTGAACAAGAAGCCGAGCTCAAACGGAATCGGCACACGCACAGGCTCGGACACGCCGGGCACGTACACAAACCAGCTTGCGTAGCGTTCCTCGGGCTTGGCGCGTTTGTACGCCTCGTCATCTTCCATCATGGCCGCGTAGGCAATGGTGCCCAGCGCCAACAGCGCACCCCGAGCCATGAGCTTTTCCCTGATTTTGAGCTGCTCGCTGTACGGCATGTCGCCTTTGAATGCGCGATAAACCACATCCAGACCCTGCACCTGCGCGTTGAAAAACGGGATCAAGACGGAGAGCATCTGCATGCTGGGCGAAACGCCTTTGCGGCTGAAGTTCATCGACTCCAACGTGCGCAGCAGCGCCTCTTGCTCCGACATACCCTTTGCCAGGGAGTCCTTGTAAATCACTGCACGAGTGGCCGCATCGCCTTGCAACGCAAAAGTGTCGGCTTTGGCCAAAGTCTTGGCCCACAAAGACTTGCCAGCGGAAATGTCCTTGATGAACTTTGTCATGTCCTGCTCATCACCAGAGAAGACATTACTGCTGATAGCGCCCGTCGTCATGAGCTTGCGCTCGGCTTCGCTGCGGCCAGCCACCATACTGGCCAGCTCTTTGAGCGAAGAGATCACAGGTACGGCGTCCGTGCCGGTGGTCAACCACGCGTTAAGCGGATCACGGATGATCTGGCGCACAGCATAGGCAGGCATGCGGGTGACAAACTTGCGCAGGATGTCGGCAGGGTATCCCATCAAGCGAACAATCGCAGGCACCGTCGTCTTAATACCTTCCATGCCCTTGACGATCAAGTCAGCCGGAATGCCATACAGGTCCGTGTCGATCACGGCGTGGAAGTCTTTGCCGCTCTTTTTGAACCGTACGGTATTGGGGCTCACAGGCCCAGCGCCTTCGCCCAAACGGCTGGCAATGCCCAGCTTTTGCAACAAGAATGCGGTCTCTTTGACCGTCTGGTTACGCAGGCCCAGGTTGGTAATCATGAACGTGTTCTGCACCGCGCTCGTAAACACAGGCATGATGGCGTCGTTTCCGCCCACCAGCTCTTGCAACTGCGGCTCGTCCTTGATGTTGGAGATGCGCACAGGCGTCTCCTTATCGATCATGAGCTGGACTTCGCCGTTCTTGCTGACGCGGTAGTACGGCACGTACGTAATGGCCTTGAGCTCCGCAACTTTTTGCGGCGACAACACGCCTGTCTGCCCCAGCCAGTCAAGCAAACCGGCGTTGTACTGCTGGTACAGCTTCTTGGCTATCTCAAACGCTTTCTTGGCCTGGGAATTGGCGTTGAGCTGCGCCATCACCGCGTCGTACTCGGCTTTGGCTTTGGCGGGTTCTTTAAAGTTCAGCTTTTCCCAGCCAACACCGGGTTGTTGCGCACGTTCGCCAGCCAGATAAACGGTGAACATGTTCTCCTGCTCAATAGGGCTAGCCAACTTCGCCGCGTTCAACGCCTCGGCTACATCGAGCATGGTCGTGCCTTTGACGGAGCGGAACACACTGGTAGTAACGCCGTCCTTCTTGGCCAGCTCAAGCTGCACAGGCCCGTGCGTAAGAAACTGACCTGCGTACATGCTGCGCTGCTGACCAAAACGCAACAGGTACTGGGCGTTTGTGGCTTCCAAAGAGTTGATCTGCCCGGCGTCCATCCCCTCTTTCACCGCCCTATCGAGTGCTGCGTACTGATCGACAAGCTGAACGCGTCCTGCCAACCCCATGACGTTACCAAGCACCTTGTCCACCAAGCCGGGTTCTTGCGCCACAACAGAGTCGCTCTTGGTACGCTGGCGACGGAACGAGAACTGACGCGGCGCTTCTTCTACAACACCAACACCCTTGGGCGCAAAGCGCGGGGTCTCCGGCACTTCAGTGAGCGTGTCAATGGGCGGTACAGGCGCAATAAAGTTGGGAGCCTTGATTGTTTTTTCACCGCTGAGCGGTATTTGGGACAACTGAAAGTATTGTGTGTCGGGGAGGTATGCGTGCAGCAGACGTTTGTTACGCGACTGGACAACACGGTTGATACGGCGCGGGCCTCGCACTTCAATGTATGTGTCATTTTCAGAGTACCCCCTGAGCTCTCTGACAGATGCGTCGGATGGCAAAATAAGCGTACTGCCGCCCTTCTCCTGTGAGAACGTCACAACCTCATTTACGCGCTTGAGCGCGGGCAAATCAACTGTAACGCGGGCATTGTCTTTCCCGTCGCCGTGAAGGTATAGCAAATTTGCAAAACGCAATTTGGGCAGAACAAAGTCAAGCCCCTGCGTAGGATAAAACGCAATCATATTTGCGGCGATAAGTTCGTCAGAAGTCGTTGCAAAAGTCTGTCCGCCAAACTCCACTTCAATTTTTTTGTCAAAGCGTTTTACTTTGCCAAGAGAATTTTTTAAATTGTCCCCATAAACACTTACGGTGCTGTACAAAAACGAGTTTTTGGCGTACTGCGCAAACACTGCATCTTTGAGTTCGTTACCAAAAAACTCAGCCACTGCGGCAGAAGGCTCTGGTCGGTTTGCGTACCCGTCAACAGTTCGAAATTTCAACAAACGCTTCACAGCCTTTGTGTCAACAGCCCCGGTTTGTGAGTCAATTGGAGAACTACCAAAATTAAGCAAATCCCCCACTGTAAATTCAGCAGTGCCTTTTGCAATCGCCGTCAACTTCTCCTTTAAGGCAAACTCTTCTACGTACTTGTTTGCGTTTGAGAACTGACTGTTTTCTAAAAACTCCCGCGCAATCTTTTGTTGCTCGGCGTCAAGTGCTTGGTCAGGGTTGTTGCCGCGCACTTCGCCAATCTCGTTTTGGCCATTCATACGCACGGCAACTTCTGGCTTGCCGTTTTTGTAGTAGATGTAGAAATCACCGCCCTCAATCTGCGACCGCGCTGTGCTGACGGAACCGCCGGTGCACCAGGGTGTGCCAGCAGCGCCTGCGTTCAGTGCAATTGCAGACTCTTCTAAAGATGGCGCAGTTCTGTCAGGCAACAAACCGTCTCGTACAAGTTGTTCAACAAGTTCAGTTTCCGTTGCAAAAGTATTAGGGTCGTACCCGGTCTGCCCCAAAGCGTCTTCGATCTCTTTTTCGGTATACGCCGCGCTTTTACCCGACGCTTGATCAAACTTCTGCCAGCCGTTCTTGCGGTTGTTTGTTTTGGCGCTGGCATCGGCGTTGGCCTGCAGCCCCTCAAGAAACGCTTTCTTCAAACTCTTGCCTGCACGTAGCTCACGGATCACCGCGTCCGCAGCTTCCTGACTGACCACTGCAACGCCGTGGCGGTTGTTGTCATCCAAGACCGCCAACTTAAGCCGTCCGTTTTTGTCAGACACAACTCCGTACTGCGATGCTGCCTTGGTGACAAGCGCCTGCTCTGCCAGTGTGTAGCTGGGGTTTTTTTGCAGCAGCTTGAGAAGCGACCTGAAGTCTTTTATGCGTTTGCTGTTGATCTGCATAGCTTCGCTTGATCGCAGCCCTGGGTCTGTTTGCGCTTCCAATGCAGCAAAAGTAACCGGCGTGGCTTCAACGTAGTGCAGCGGGTTGTCTGCGTCGTACGGCTTGCCATCAGACATGATGGTGCTTGACGTGTAGTCCAGCTTTTTGGGGTCGACTAGCGGAACGTACTGTTTAGGCGAAGACTCCATCTGGTAGATGTAGTCCATGGCAATCCGCTCAACATCTTCAGGCTTACGGTCTGCTTGCTTTATCAACGGGCCAAATTGATCGGCAAACTGCTGCATTGAGTTACTACCGTCGTGCAAAGCGGCAATGTCTCTTGCGGACAGTTTTCGTGTTACGCGCTGCTCAGTGATCCCCAAGCGGGCGCTGGACGGAATAAACAGCGCATCCACAGCCGCAATCGACGCGCCAAGCATGGTCTCGACTTCGTTGGGCTTGATGCCAATCATGCGCAGGATTGCGCTCTTGAAGGCGCGCAGCATGTCGGACATGCGCCAGGGTTTCTCACGCAACTGCTCTTGCAGCTTGCTGTTGGACATCACCTCCGCTACAAACTCAGACAAGCTGCTTTTGGCGTTGACGCTGGTGATGCGAGCGTCGTTCTTGACAACCTCAAAAATTGCCTTGAGCTCTCGTGCAGCAACGCGTTGTTGCTCCGTCAGCTTATCAGGTGCTTGCTCAAACTGAACAATTACACGCTCTGCTGCCGCGTGTGTGCCTTCGTGCAACAACACTTCTTGCGAAAGACCGCCGTTACGATTGATCTGCACCAGTTTGCTTGTGGCGGCACCAAGGACTTCTTTGCCGTCAAAAGACAACTTGTCTTCCACCTGCACCTTGGTGTCGTCAAGCAAAGCAGCAAGGCGCTGCGCAACTGCACGATTGAGCGCACTGTTCTTTTTGTCGTTGGCAATGTCGGATAGCGCCGCCGTCAAATCGTTTTCTTCCAACGCGTTGATTTGCGTAGGTGTAAGGTCGGGACTCTCAACCTCAACACCCCTGGCAAAACGCTCGTCCTCCCGGCCAGCTTTCTCAGCATCAAGCGCCTCCTGCATGGCCTTCAAAGAACCACGGTATTTGGCGTATGCCCGCTGCTCAAGTTTGCTCTCGGCCTTGCTCTCTTCTGACGAGGACACCAAACGCTTGGGGGCAGCAGACTGTTTTCGCGTCACAGCGCCTGTGCGCTTGGTGGGCACTTCCTGCTTGCCCGCCGTGGGCAGCACTTCTTTGAAGTATTCGACTTGTTCCTTGAGCGTACGCTTGTACTCGGGCGTCTTCTTGCCAAGCTCCATCGCCTTGTCAAGCCGCTCCTTGCCCATGTTGTTGCGGAAAGTAGCAACGGCCTTGTCTTCTGCTCCGTAGCGTTTTTTTAACGCCTCAAAGCGGCGCTCCAACTCTTTCTCAAATTTGGCGTAGTCTGGCTCAGCTTGCCCTAACTGCACGGCCAAGTTTCGTAGCTTCTCCGATGCCTGTGCTTCACGGCGAACGTCACCCCGCGCCAGCCGGGCGGCAGTAGACGCTGAACGGCTCTTGGCTTTCGGTGCGCGGCCTTCAGCGTCTGACGCAGCCTGCTGCTTGGCCTTGATTACGCTTGGCTTCTCCAGTTTGGTAGTCGTGTACAGACTGCCGTGGAGCTGCAAAATCTGGTCACGGATGGGTTTGATCTTGCCCTCGATCATGCGGTACTTGTTTTCCAGCGTGGTGATTCTGCGCTGTAGGTTGTACCGCTCGCTGGCGTCCATCATGCGCTCGGCCGGAGCCTCGCCTTTGCCAAGTTTGGCTTGGAGGGCAGCAGTCTTCTCACGCATCGTCGGCGTGGCAATACCCGACTCAAGCGCGGCAACGGCAGCTTCGTGTTCAGCAGCAGTTTCAATGAGCTGCTGGTAAAGCGACTTCTTGGCGTTGCCTTGAGGCGTTGTGACTTTGCGCGTCAAAGGCGCAACTTGCTGCGACACCCATTCATTTTCGACTGCGGCAGGGCCACCTTTGTCATATAGCGCCTGGAGTTCTTTGTCAGCGTACGTGCCATTCTTGAACTTTGCCTGCGCCTCTTTGTCATAGATTTGGCTGAACAAATCCGCACGTTCGCGCTTGATACCCTCGGAATCAAGTCTGCCTTCAAGCACATTGATGAGCCGCTCGCGCTCAGTGGCTTTCTCGTCCAGCGCCGCTTTGATAGACGAGCGAGGCATCTGCCGAACCATCTCCAATACCGTTGCCCAGTCGCCCCTACGCACGGCTTCCTGCATGATGTTTGCAGGGCTGAAGATGTCGATAATTGGGCTTTTGAGTGTTGGGCGACCAATATCTTCTTGTGCTGCAGACAACGTATTTGCAGCTTTGTTGTACTCGTCCAGCGCACGGTACAAGTCAGGCGTTTTTGTATCTTTGTTCTGCGCAAGCTGCGTAAATGCTTGCTCGGCTGCGCCAACCTGGGTCTTGGCTGCTTCCACCGCCTCAAGCTGTTTGGGCTGAATGACTTCCGTAGCTTTGGGTTCTGCAGCCGTGGGGGCTTCCCCACGCATGTACGCAGCCTGGGCCTGTTCTTCTCCCCGCGTCTGCTGCTCAAGCTGGCGCTGTTCTTCGGTCTTGGGTGGCGTGATGCCACCAAACAGCTCGCGCGTTTCGCCGCGTGACTGAAGCCCCGCCTGCTTTTCTTGCAGCGCCCGCATCTGCTCGGCAGTCTTGTTCGTAAACGCTTCGCGCTCTTGTTTAAGTTTGAGCAGGTCGTCCTTGGCCTTCTGCGCCTTGTCGTAATCCTTGTCCTGCAACGCTTTGGTGTACGCAGCAGTAAACTGATCGAGCTTGGTGTTGTACGCCTGCATTTGCGCGCCGGTAGAGCGCTCAAACTCTTCTGCGCGCAGGGGGCTGCCGCCACGCTCTTCAATCAGGGCAGCGCGGGCATCGATGCGTTTTTGCAGGTCTTGGCGCTGTGCGTTGAGCTCGTCAAATTGTTCGGGAGCCACAGACTCTAGCTGAGTCTCAAGCGCAGTCAACTGATTGCGCAGAGTATCCTGCTCCAACATCAGACGCTGCACATCAAGCGTAGGCTCTGTCGTGGGGATGGGGGCAACCTGCGCCTCTTGTGGCGTAGCGGTCTCAAGTGCTGACTGCTGTGCCTGAAGCATCTGCTCAATCAAGTCTTTGCGTTTGTTGTACTCCTGCTCGACAGGTTGGTACTGCGCCATGAACTCTTTGCGCTGCGCAGCAAGCTGCTGCTTTTGCTGCTGCGCCTGGACGTACGCGGCTTTTTCTTCTGGCGTGGCTTTTTTACCCGGCTTAGGTGTTTTGCTCAGCGCGTCGAAGGCAGCGTCCATCTGCTGCTTCTGCTGGTCCAACTGGGTGTAGTTGGCGTACAACGCCTGCAGTGCATCGGGCTGCGTTTGGGCAGTTTCGAGCTCCTGCGCTGCGCGGTCTTGCGCCTCTTTGCGCTGCTTCTCAACTTCCTGCCGGGCACCAGACCGTTCAGAGGCGCGGCCAACGGCACCCAACGGCGAAAGCAGACCGACTTGGTAGGCTGTCTGACCGTACTCGGCCAGGGCATCGGAGTCAGTAAGCGACAACCCCGCCTGGGCGCGCTCAGCCATTTGTTGCGCAATCTCGGTCGGCAACTCTGCGGCAAAACCTTTGGCAGTACCTTTGAGGAGCACATCGCGCAGGCGCTCATCGGCCAGCTTTTGGGCATTTTTGTTGCCAAGCAGCAGTGCGTTTTCAGGGATTTTTGTCAGTTGGCTGACAAGACGTCCACCAAACACCAGCGCGGTGCCTGCGGCCTCCGCAGCGGTTTGCCCCGCCGCAGCCGCCAACGCAGAGCCTCGATCAATCTGAACGGGCTCACCTCGTTCGACTTGCTCTGCTGCCTGCCTCTGGACGTTAGAGCCAAAAAACTGAGGGAGCAGCGCGGCTGCAGCGCCGCCCACACCGCCGATAGTGGCCCCAACAGGTCCGAGCGGAGCACCGGCCATGGCCCCCAAGCGAGCGCCACCGAATATCGTACCGAGCTGAGGCACCTGCTCTGCAATAGCGCCGGGGATTTGGGAGACAACTTCTTTGGCGGCGGGTAGAAAACCGCGCTCCGTGTACGCTTGCTTGACCCGCTCCAGGCTCGTAGGGGCTTCGTACTTTTCACCCAGCGCCTGCTGGCGCTCCAATGCTGCTCGGGCAGCCTGTTCGGGGTCGGTTACTGCGCCTGCTGCGGTACGGTAGCTTGACAGGAGCGACTCAAGTCCCAGGCCCAACGCCCCGGTAATACCGCCCTTTTTTGGCGTGGGTGCGGGTGTTTCACCGAACGCTTCGGGATAGTACCTACGCGCATCGCGTATGGCCTCCAGATACGACTGCCCTTCCTGGGCTTCATAGTATGAACCGTTGGGGAGCTGGACGTAGTTGGCCATGGACTATCACTCGAATTGTCTGCCGCCTGTGCGAGGGGCGGCAATGTCTTAGCGCACGGTCAGCAAATTATCGGGCACCCGGAGGCCGAAGTACAGGGGCATTTGCGGGGGGCTGTACAAAACCACCGCGCCCCGCGCCCATGCCTGCAAGGAACGCTTCAAATGTGGGGAACTTCTGCGCAAAAGACGCGCCATTTATCGGGTCGGACGACAGCTTTGTGTACTCCGAGTACAGGCGCGGAATCTTGTCCTGCTCCTTGGCCATCTCAAATCCTTTGAGCAGCGGGCTGCCGGGCTGTGCAGAGCCGAGCAGGCTGTAAAGATTTTCGGGACGACCGGCAGCGGCAACGTCGCGCTGTGTTTGCATCTGCATGATGCCCATCCGCTCACGAGAGCCAAGCTCAGCGCCGAGGCGTTTTTCTGCTGTGTACGCCTCAAAAAGTTTGGCGGCTTCCTGACGATCAAGGCCGTACGCCTGCCGGGCACTAGCAATAGCTTCGCGCTTGGCACCAGAAACTGTTTTGTCCACATCCCGATTGATCTCAGCCATCTCTTTATCGCTGAGCATCTTCTCGCTGCGCCGCGCAATTTCCAGTCGGCTAAACGCCTCGTCAATTTTCTCGCGGGTTGCATCAAGCCGCTCAATGCCTTCGGAGTACGTCTTCAAACCAGCTTGAGCACCAACACCAATGTTCTGCAACGCATAAGGAGACGCACCAGACATCATGGCAAACCCTGCCTGCACAAGCGACATCAGGCCAAGGTCTTTTTCGCGCGTGCCAAGTTTTTCTTGTCGCGCCTTAAGGCGGCTTTCAATATCTGCGCCCAGTGCTCCCATACCTTCAATCTGGGCTTGCCGAGTATCACGGTACCGCCGTGCGGCTTCTACATCGGCTTCACCTTGCGCTTTTACATCTGCAGCAAATCGGTCTTGCACAGGCCCCTCGGGCATGAACATGTCCATCTCTGCCCGCAGGGTGGAGGGTGTGGAGGACAGACCAGCGATGCCTGTCTGTTGCTGGGGCAGCTTCAAGCCCGGTTCAGAACTGCGCTGTGTCTGTAGGCCAGTACCGGCAGCGCCCTTGGGCATGGCAGAGGGTTCGCTAACGGCCGACCCAGGAGGCATTGCATCGGTTCGAATGCCCCTAGCCCGAGGGTCGGTTGTCGTTGGAGCAGTTGGTGCGCCGTACAACTCCTCGTAGGTACTACCTTGTACTGCCGCAAGCTTATTGGCCTGCGCCTGCGCCGCGCGTTCAGCTTTGGCTTTTTCTGGGGGCGACAGACCAGGGCCAATCTTGCGCTTTACGTCTTCGTACAGCGATTTAAGAAACTCAGAAGGACCCATGCCTTCGTAGCCGGTTTTGCCTGTAAGCGGGCGTGCAAAGTACTGCCCATCCTGCGAACGGTAGAGCCGCTCATCCACCAGCCCCTGACTCTGGAACCTCGGAACTTCGCCGCCCTCATCAAACGCAACGATGCCGCCAGCGGCCATGGACTGCTCCATACCGCGCAGGTTGTTGGCAGGCAAAGCAGGCAGCCCAGCACCCATGCCCGCCAGGGCTTGGTCGACAACTTTGGGCTGCTCAGGCGCACTCATCTGCGATGAAGAGCGCATCTGCTTGCGGCGGTTCGACTCGGCCAGTGCCAAAGACAGGACGTAGGGGTCCGACTTGTGCATCTGCGCGTACTGCTGCAGCGCCTGATCGGGCATGCGGGCGAGCTGCGTGGTGATCTGGTTGACGTTAATCATCTCAGGCTCCCATCTTCATCAGGGCCAGCTCGTTCAAGCCTGCGCGTTCTTCTGAGTGTACTGGCCCGCCCTCTTTGCGGTTCATCATGCCGTACATACCCGCACCGGCCATCCCAAGACCTGCAAGCTGCGACATGGTGCTCGGCGGCGCTTGGTATGCCTGCGTGGTTGAGGTCTGCAGCGGCAAGCCCCTGAGCATCGCGTTCATGAACGCAAGCTGCTGTTGCGGGTACTGCTGCGTCGTCGCATAGTTCTGCAGCATCTGATTGATGATGTTCTGCTCTTGCGTCTGCTGCTGAGCGCCGGTCTGCGCCTGCAGACCGTAGATGCCTTGCTGCGCACCGAGGCGCTGCGTACCAATACCGGCAAGCTGCCCGGCACCCTGAAGCCCTGTCTGCGCACCCTGAAGGCCGAGCCCTGCACCAAACTGCCGCGACTGCTCCCGGGCCTGCTGCCCCGCCAGCCCATACTGGGCGCGTTGCTGAGCGGCAGTCATCTGCTGGCCGTAACCAAACTGCCTTGCCTGCTCCCGGGCCTGCTGCGCGTTTTGGTATGCCTGCTGGTTTGCAAGCTGCGACTGCAAGTCCTGCCCAGCGCCAAGCTGCTGGATGCCAAGCTGCGCGGCAAGGTTTTGCCCGCC
>JACCDU010779698.1_pt1 | contig 27726 bp, 25 predicted proteins | sample 7446081 | NCBI WGS metagenome assembly JACCDU01 (sample SAMN15323447, study PRJNA562643) | freshwater metagenome | isolation source: river surface water | place: USA:Blue River Watershed | collected 2017-08-17
GATCAATCGGTGCCCCCCGGGCGGACAAGCCACCATCCGCGAACTCGCCCGCTTGTTGCAGACGGAAGAGCTCGCACTCGATCCAGAGTGCGGCGCAGAAGGTCCCGCGATGGTGGCCTACATCGATGCAGACCGCTGTATCGGCTGCGCGCGCTGCTTACCACCCTGCCCAGTCGATGCCATCGTTGGGGCACAACGCCAGATGCATACGGTACTCAACGATCTATGCACCGGCTGTGAACTCTGTATCGCTCCATGCCCAGTCGATTGTATTTCTTTGGTGCTGCGAGCTGATCTGCAACCACCCTCACCCGAACCGTCTGCCGCGCTGAATCTACAGCGCTACGATGCACACGAGACTCGTCGGTTGAGACGAGAACAGCAACGGACCGAGCTACTTGCGGCACGCAAACGCCGCATTGGATCGGTGGCATCGTGAAGCCAGAGGCCCGTCAAAAAATGTTCGAGCGCCTGCGCGCTGCGAACCCACATCCGACGACCGAGCTCGAATACCGCTCGCCGTTTGAACTTTTGATTGCGGTGATCCTCTCGGCTCAAGCGACGGATCGCGGCGTGAATATCGCCACCCGGAAGTTATTTCCTATTGCCAATACACCGCAAGCACTGTTGGCGCTCGGCGAAGAAGGACTGATGCCGTATATCCGAACCATCGGCCTCTACAAAAATAAGGGAAAAAATATCATCGCGACCTGCCGCCTACTCATCGAGCAACACGACGGGAACGTGCCGCGCGAGCGTGAAGCACTCGAAGCACTACCCGGCGTTGGCCGAAAGACGGCGAATGTCGTGCTGAACACGGCTTTCGGTGAACCGACCATGGCGGTCGATACGCATATCTTTCGGGTGGCCAATCGCACGGGTCTCGCCCCTGGTAAGACGGTGCTCGCAGTAGAGAAAAAACTGCTGAAAAACGTGCCCTCGGAGTTCTTGCAGGATGCGCACCACTGGCTAATCCTGCACGGTCGCTACGTCTGCAAAGCCCGCAAACCGGATTGTCCGGCCTGCTCGATTGCCGATCTGTGCAGCTACCGACACAAAACGCGCGCCGAATAAACCGGACGATATCAAGCATGTTTTTCGACAAGACCCGCGATGATCTTCGACGTGATTGGCTGACGGCTTGGCAACGCCATGCGCAGCAACTACCACTGACACCGCTCGAAGCGCAGCTCGTCGATCTCATTGGTTTGCACCCCGAGTACCATGCTTGGCTCGAACGAGGCGATGAAGTCTTGCAGCAAGAGTTTTCACCCGAAGGGGGGCAAACCAATCCCTTCCTGCACTTGTCGATGCACATGGCGCTGCGCGAACAAGTGGGCACGGACCGACCGCTCGGGATCCGCGCGATACACGCCCGCCTCGCCGCGCGCAGCGACGCACACGATGCCGAACACCAAATGATGGAGGCACTCGGTCGTGCGCTCTGGGAGGCACAACGCGCTGGCCGCATGCCAGACGAGCGTCTCTACCTCGAAGAGCTGCGACGACTCGCCGGGCGCTAGCACCAGCGCAGAACGGTCTTATTTGCGCTTGGGCACGTAAAGATCGGTCAAGGTTCCTTCAAACGCTTCTGCTGCCATTGCCACCGATTCCGATACCGTCGGATGGGGATGAATGGTCAAGCCGACATCGGCCGCATCAGCGCCGAGTTCGACCGCCAAGGCCACTTCGGCAATGAGCTCACCCGCGTTCGGCCCTACGATGCCACCGCCAATGACGCGATGGGTCTGCGGATCGAACAACAACTTGGTGAACCCTTCGTCACGCCCTTGCGCCAGTGATCGGCCGCTCGCAGCCCAAGGAAACACGCCCTTCTCGTAAGGGATCCCTTTGGCCTTCGCTTCCGTTTCCGTCAGACCAACCCACGCGATCTCGGGATCGGTGTACGCCACCGAGGGAATCACGCGAGCATCAAAAGCTCTCTTCTCGCCGGCAATAACTTCGGCAGCAACCTTACCCTCGTGAGTCGCTTTGTGAGCGAGCATCGGCTGCCCAACGATATCCCCAATGGCGAAGATGTGTGGCACGTTGGTTCGCATCTGTTTATCGACGGCGATGAAACCGCGCTCATCGACCCGAACGCCGGCGGCATCCGCGCCGATGAGAAGGCCATTGGGTTTGCGACCCACCGCGACGAGAACCCGATCGAACAACTGCGGCTCCGGTGCCGAGTCACCCTCGAAGGTGACTTTCAAACCGTCCGCCTGCGCTTCGACCGCCCTCACCTTAACGCCGAGGAGGATGTGTTCGTAGCGCTTACGCAAACGCTTCTCGAGCGGCTTGACGAGATCGGCGTCAGCGCCAGGCATGAGCTGCTTCAGCCACTCGACGACGCTGACCTTAACGCCGAGCGCATCGTAGACGCAGCCCATCTCAAGGCCGATGATGCCACCGCCAATCACGAGCATACGCTTCGGCAAATCCTGCAACTCGAGCGCACCGGTCGAGTCGATCACGCGTGGATCATCGGGCACGAACGGCAACTTCACCGGCTCAGAGCCCGCAGCGATGATGCAGTGATCGAAGCTCAATGTGCTCTTGCTACCGTCGTCTGCCGTCAATTCGAGCACACGCGGTCCCACGAAACGCGCTTGGCCGCGCACGACGTCGACCTTGCGCTGCTTGGCCAACATCGTGAGACCACCGGTCAACTTGCCGACGACCGAATTCTTCCAGCCGCGCAATTTATCGAGATCGATCGTGGGCTTGCCGAACACGATACCGTGCTCTGCCATCGAAGCGGCTTCATCGACCACTTTCGCGGCATGCAGTAAGGCCTTCGACGGAATACAACCGACGTTGAGACAGACGCCACCCAGCGTTGACCAACGTTCGATTAACGTCACCTGCAGACCCAGATCAGCCGCACGGAACGCGGCCGTGTAACCGCCGGGGCCTGCGCCCAAAACAACGAGTGGCGCATGGCGATCAGCCGGCGGCGCAGGCTCGAGCGACGCGGCCGGTGCAACCGATTCAACCGCGATGGCAGGCACTACCGGTGCCGGTGCTGAAGCGGGTACCGAAGCCGGTGCCGCGGCGTTTGCCGTCACCGCGATATTGACCGCTGACTGCTCAGCGGCCTGAATCCTTGCGATCAAACGACCCTTGGAGACCTTGTCACCACGACTTACCAAGATCGCCTCGACGGTTCCGGCAACCGGAGATGGCACATCCATCGATGCTTTGTCGGTCTCGAGCGTCAACAGTGGCGAATCGACTTCAACCACATCACCCGCCTTGACAAGCACATCGATGACAGGCACCTCGGCAAAGTTACCGAGATCCGGGACGGTGATTTCTTTGATACTCATAGCGACCTCAGACCCGTGCCGGGCTGACAAGATCGGCCGGCTTCGCGAGACAGGCAGCGAGCCAAGTCGTAAACCGTACGCCCTCCGCACCGTCGATCACGCGATGATCGTAGGACAATGACAGCGGCAGGGTCAGTCTCGGAACGAAGGTCGAATCACGCCACACTGGCTTCATAACTGACTTCGACACGCCGAGTATCGCGACCTCAGGCGCATTGATGATCGGCGTGAAAGCCGTGCCACCGATACCACCCAAGCTCGAGACGGTGAAACATCCGCCCTGCATGTCACTGCCGGGCAGCTTGCCGGCGCGCGCCTTCTCGGATAGATGCGCCAAATCACGCGCAATCGCGAAGATGTCCTTGCGATCGGCATCGCGGATCACCGGCACCAGCAATCCATTCGGCGTGTCAGCAGCAAAGCCGAGATGGCAGTATTTTTTGTGAACGAGATTTTGTCCCGACTCATCCAGCGACGAACCGAAATTCGGGAATTGAAGTAGCGCGCGCGCGCAAGCGGCGATGATGAACGCAAGCGGAGTCAGCTTCACCCCCTCTGCGGCAGCACGATCCTTCAAAGATTGACGCAATGCTTCCAGCTCGGTGATATCCGCTTCGTCGAATTGCGTGACGTGTGGCAAATTGACCCACGACGCGTGCAATCTCGGTCCCGAGATCTTGCGCACACGACTGAGCGGCTGAACGTCGATCGGGCCAAACGCCGCAAAATCGACCACAGGCACTTTCGGCAAGGCGGGCGCTGCCGGGGCAAGACCACCCTGCAACGCACGCTTCACCCAGGCCTTCACATCCTCGTGACTGATACGACCCTTAGGACCCGAGCCCGTCACCCGCGAGAGATCGACCCCGAGCTCACGCGCCAGTTTGCGTACCGACGGACCTGCGTGGGCCGTACCAAAGGACGGCGCATCGAGAGCAACCCCCAACGTGATGGGCGCTGCAGCGGGCGCGATCGGCGCCGCTGGCACGGGCGCAGCAGGCCGCGGTGCCGCGGCCGGAGGGGCTGTCGGTGAGGGCGCGGCGGCCACGACGGGTGCTGCGCTCTGGGTAGGCAACTCGCCCTCCACGATCGCCACGAGATCACCCCCGTTGACGGTGCCTCCGCGCGCGATGTGCAACGACACGATCCTGCCACTCACCGTGGAGGGCACATCCATCGTTGCTTTCTCGGTTTCGAGCGTCGCGATCGAGGCATCGACCTCGATCTGATCGCCGGGCTTGACCAGCAACTCGATGACCGCGACGTCCTTGAAGGTTCCGAGGTCCGGAACACGCACTTCGATGCTTGCCATGATTGCTTCCGTCAGCTGTTGAGCGGGTTGGGTTTGTTGACGTCGATACCGAGTTTGCCGATCGCCTCAGCGAGCAGCGCGCGCGGCACGACACCGTCATCAGCCAAGGCTCGCAAGGTCGCGAGCACGATGAAGCGGCGGTCGACCTCGAAGTGGGCGCGCAGCGCCTCGCGCGCATCCGAACGACCATAGCCATCGGTACCGAGAACGACGTAGCGGCCGGGCACCCATTGACGGATTTGATCCGGCACGTTGCGCACGTAATCGCTAGCGGCAACGAAGGGACCGGCCCGACCCTGCAACACCTCCGCCACGTAGGGCACACGCGCCGTCTCGGTCGGATGCAGCAGATTCCACCGGTCGCAATCGAGAGCATCACGGCGCAATTCACTGAAGCTGGGTGCAGACAGCACCTCGCAATGCACGTCGTAATCTTTGGCGAGCATGTCCGCCGCCGCGATGACCTCGCGCAAAATGGTACCCGCACCGAGCAGGGTCGCCTTGCGCTGACTTTTGGCACTCGCCGCATGCGTCGAGAGCGGATAGAGGCCTTTGAGGATGCCCTGCTCCGCACCAGCCGGCATCGCCGGCATGGCGTAGTTCTCGTTCATCACGGTGATGTAATAAAAAATGTTCTCGCCTTCGGCATACATGCGACGCAAACCATCTTGCATGATGACGGCGAGCTCGTACGCGTAGGTCGGATCATAAGAACGACAGTTCGGCACCATCGTCGAGAGCAATTGGCTGTGCCCATCCTGATGCTGCAAGCCTTCGCCTGCGAGCGTGGTTCGACCTGCCGTGGCGCCCAGCAGGAAACCTCTCGCCTGCATGTCTCCCGCCGCCCAAATGAAGTCACCCACGCGCTGGAAGCCGAACATCGAATAGAAGATGTAGAACGGCACCATGCTGATGCGGTTATTGGTGTACGAGGTGCCTGCCGCCATCCACGAACACATGGCACCAGCTTCGTTGATACCTTCCTCGAGAATTTGTCCCTTCTTGTCTTCGCGATACGACATCAGCTGATCCGCATCCTGCGGCGTATACAGCTGACCCATCGAAGAATAGATGCCGACCTGCCGGAATAGACCTTCCATGCCGAAGGTACGAGCCTCGTCGGGCACGATCGGTACAATGTGCTTGCCGATACCCTTATCTTTGAGCAGCGCCGTCAGAATACGAACGAACGCCATGGTGGTCGAAATCTCTCGACCCTCTGTGCCCTCGAGCAAAGGCTTGAAGAGATCCAGTGAGGGCACCGGCAGCGGGCCACCGGTGCGACGTCGGGCTGGCAAGTAACCACCGAGGCTCTTTCGCTTCGAGCGCAGATACCGCAACTCTTCGCCATCTTCGTCGGGCTTGCGGAACGGCAGACGCGATACTTCCTCGTCGGACACCGGAATGTTGAACCGGTCACGAAAACCGCGCAGATCTTCGTCCGAGAGTTTCTTCTGTTGGTGCGCAACCATCTGCCCTTCACCCGATTTACCCATACCGAAACCTTTGACGGTTTTAGCAAGGATCACGGTAGGCTGACCGCGATGCGCAGCAGCAGCGGCATACGCCGCATACACCTTACGCGGATCATGACCGCCGCGATTTAGGCGCCAAATCTCTTCGTCCGACATGTTGGCCACCATGGCCTTCAACTCGGGGTACTTACCGAAGAAATTCTCGCGCGTGTACGCGCCACCTTTGGCTTTGAAATTTTGGTACTCGCCGTCGACGCACTCCTCCATGACACGACGCAGCAGACCTTGCGAGTCCTTCGCCAGCAGTGGATCCCAGCGCGAACCCCACAATACTTTGATGACGTTCCAACCGGCACCGAGGAAAGCGGCCTCGAGCTCTTGAATGATTTTGCCGTTGCCACGCACCGGGCCATCAAGCCGTTGAAGATTGCAGTTGATGACGAACACGAGGTTGTCGAGCTTCTCGCGCACCGGCATCGTGAGCGCACCCATCGATTCGGGCTCATCCATCTCGCCGTCACCGAGGAAAGCCCAAATCTTGCGATCACTCGGCGGCACGAGGCCACGGTGTTCGAGGTAACGCTGGAAGCGCGCCTGGAAGATGGCCTGCATGGGACCTAAGCCCATCGACACGGTCGGAAACTGCCAGAAGTCGGGCATCAACCAAGGGTGGGGATAAGACGATAGACCGTTGCCCGCGACTTCTTGGCGGAAATGGCGCAACTGCTCTTCGGTCAAGCGGCCTTCGAGAAACGCGCGGGCATAGATTCCGGGCGACGCGTGACCCTGGATGAAAATCATATCGCCGGGATGGCTCGCGGTCGGCGCGCGCCAGAAGTGATTGAAACCCACTTCGTACAAGGTCGCAGCCGATGCATAGGTGGAAATATGCCCACCGTACTCGGACGAAATGCGATTCGCTTGAACCACCATCGCCATCGCATTCCAGCGAATGTAGGCCTCGATCCGGCGCTCCATTTCGCGGTCGCCGGGATACTCAGGCTGATGCCCTGTCGAAATGGTGTTGAGGTATGCGGTGTTCGGCTTGAACGGCAGATAAGCGCCGGAACGACGCGTGTGGTCGATCAATTGTTCGAGCAGGTAGTGTGCTCGCTCAGGCCCGTAGGCCTTCAGCACCGAGTCGATCGATTCCAACCACTCCCGGGTCTCGGCCGGGTCGACATCCTGCATGGGGGCCAGAGGCGTGGGGGTCATTCGGTCGTCCTGCTTGTGAAAATGGGTATGTTAACTTTTCCGATGCGCCGAGTGTAGGCGGGTCGCTGTGTTAGCATCCGACGCCTCCATGACCGACTCCCTTACCCTGCGCCGACCCGACGACTGGCACCTGCATTTGCGCGATGGTGCAGCGCTCGCGGCCGTGCTGCCGCATACGGCAAGACAGTTCGCCCGTGCGATCGTCATGCCGAACTTGAAGCCACCGGTCACCACAACGGGACAGGCGCTTGCCTATCGCGATCGTATCCGTGCAGCGCGTCCTGCCGGGTCGGATTTCGAACCGTTGATGACCTTGTACCTCACCGACAATACCTCGACCGCCGAACTCGAAGCGGCGAGCCGAGTCGACTCGATCGTCGGCTGCAAGTTGTATCCGGCGGGCGCCACGACCAATTCCGATTCGGGCGTGACCGATGTGCGCCGAATTGATGATGCCCTCGCCGCCATGGCGCAATTCGGACTCGTGTTGCAGGTGCACGGTGAAGTGACCGCCGACGCGGTCGATGTGTTCGATCGCGAACGCCGCTTCATTGATGACATCCTCGCGCCACTCGTCGATCGACATCCGACATTGAAGGTGGTTTTCGAACACATCACGACGGCCGCCGCCGTCGACTTCGTGCGTGGCGCCCGTGCGGGCGTCGGCGCCACGATTACGCCGCAGCATCTGCTCTACAACCGCAACGAGATTTTCCGCGGCGGCATTCGGCCCCATTTTTATTGCCTTCCGATCCTCAAGACAGAACCGGATCGCGAAGCGCTGGTCGCGGCGGCCACCGGCAACAGTCCGCGCTTTTTCTTGGGGACCGACAGCGCACCTCATGCCCGTCACACCAAGGAAAACGCCTGCGGCTGTGCGGGTATGTATTCGGCGCACGCCGCACTCGAACTCTATGCCGAGGTGTTCGACGCCCAAGACGCGCTCGAGCGCTTCGAAGCCTTTGCTTCGGAACGAGGCCCAGATTTTTACGGGCTCCCACGTAACGAATCACGAATCGAACTGCGCCGGGTCGACTGGCAAGTGCCGACGGAGTACGCGTTCGGAACGGAAGTCGTCGTACCGATGCGCGCCGGAGAGAAGCTGCGCTGGACGATGGTGGGCGCATGAGCCTACTCGCAAGACGCTTCCGGGGATTCTTACCGGTCGTCGTCGATGTCGAGACCGGTGGCCTCAACTGCGCTACCGATGCCTTACTCGAGATCGCCGCCGTACTCATCGACGTTGCGCCGGATGGCAGCTTGCTACGCGGTGCGACGCACAGTTATCACGTGAAGCCCTTCGCGGGTTCGAACATCGAGCCGGCCTCGCTTGCCGTCACCGGCATCGACCCGTTTCATCCATTGCGCCCGGCTCTCGACGAAAAAGATGCGCTGACCCGCATCTTCAAGGAAGTACGCGATGCGGTAAAACAGCATGGCTGCAAGCGCGCGATCCTCGTCGGTCACAACGCGTCGTTCGATCTCGGATTCCTGAATGCCGCGGTTGCCAGGGCCGATATCAAACGCAACCCGTTTCACCCCTTCTCGAGTTTCGACACGGTCACGTTGGCCGGGGCAGCACTCGGACAGACGGTGCTCGCTAAGGCGACGCTCGCTTGCGGATTGGATTGGGATTCATCCGAAGCACACGCAGCCGCATACGACGCCGAACGGACGGCGGATCTCTTTTGTCGCGTGTGTAATTTTTGCCAGCCGAGTTATCTCGCGGCCGAAAAACGCGCGAGAGAACTCGGTTGGCATGACGATAACAGCGGCAACGGTGGCCCGAACTCACCCGTAGCGGACGAATCGAGCCCCTGAACGCCCTCGCTTAGCCCCTCTCGGGCTTAAGCGGTCGCGCCGGCTTCGGTCAGCGCCTTTTGCAATTCACCGCTGTGATACATCTCGAGTGCGATGTCGCACCCGCCGATCAACTCACCGTTGACGTAGAGCTGCGGATAGGTCGGCCAATTCGAATAACGCTTGAGTGCTTCGCGCAACTCGGGGTCTTCGAAAATATTGACGTGGTGAAACTTCGCGCCACAGGCACGCAGCGCACCAACCGTCTGCGCGGAAAACCCGCACTGTGGGAAATCGGGCGTACCCTTCATGAAGAGCACCACGGGAGCAGCAGCGAGCTGCGCCTTGATTCGTTCGGTCACATCCATCGTCGTCATTCTCCCTTACGAGATCGGGCAGGCAAGCCTCGCGCCTCCCGACGAATTTCCAACTCCCGCAGCAACGACCATTGCTCCTGCGGACTGAGCTTGATCCAACCGGCGATCTCGTCGCGCGTTCGCAAACAACCCGCACAGTGGCCCGACGCGTCGAGCGCACAGATGCTGATGCAGGGCGACATCGGTCGCTTGGATATCGAATTCTCGGTCATCACGGTCAGCGACCCATCCTTGAGGTCTCAAGCGGCGGACTCACTGCCCGCGTAACGCGTTGAATTATGGGGTGTCGTCGCCTATTCTTCAAAGCCGTTTTTGTCTGCTTGTCTGCAATCTGCCGGAGAACACGAACTCATGAAAAACCCTCTCGATAGCGTCGGCGCCACAGTCACTTTAGGCGTGGTGTTTGCGATCATCGTCATGGCGCTGCCGCAAACCCCGGATGTGGGCGGCTTCCATCAACTCGGTCTCGGTCGCTGGGCACACATCGTGACCGGCATTTTCTGGATCGGCCTGCTCTACTACTTCAACGTGGCGCAGATCCCAGCGCTTGCCGCCGCCAACGCCGACACGGGCGGCCCGGGCGGCGCCGGCATCATCAAGTACGTCGCTCCGCGCGCGCTGCTGTGGTTCCGATGGATGGCGCTCGCCACGTGGATCACAGGCGGTTGGCTGCTCGGCGGTAATTTCATGAACGCCTTCACCCTGCAAGAGGGTCACGTGGTGATCGGGATTGGCGCGTGGCTCGGCACCATCATGCTCTTCAACGTTTGGGTCCTGATTTGGCCGAACCAGAAGAAAGTCATTGGCGTCGTCGAAGCGACCGCTGACGAAAAGGCGAAGGCGCGACGCGTCGCTACGCTCACCTCACGCGTGAACTTCCTCCTCTCGTTCCCCATGCTGCTTTGCATGGGTGGTCAGTCGCACGGCCTGCCGTTCTGATCAGACCTTCAAGGTCGATAGCGAATCACTTTGGATGGGTTGCCGCGCGCGATGCACTCGCGTTGCGGCAACCCCTCGACCAACCACCATAAATCATCGCTGCTCTCGCCCGCCAATTTGCGGGCATTCCCCTCAAAGCACGGCTCGAGCAGATGCTCGGGCACTAGAAGAATCCGATTCAGAGGGTCGTCTGCGAGCCACCGCGCGGCATCCTCGGCCTCTGCGTTACCCTCTCGCCAGCGCGCGTGACCGAAGTTGATGATCTCGCGATCGAGATACAACAAGAACTGCTCCTTATAGCCGACCAGTCCAAGTTCGCGTCCTGGCGGCACTTGCGCGAGCATCGATCGCATGAAGCCCGAAGCCGATCGCTCAGAATTGATCTGTGGCGCGATCGCAAGGCCCCAATGCACGGTGAGACACGCGAGCACCAACGGCCAGGCGAGCAAAGGTTTGCGCCACTTCGCAAGCGACCAAAGCAAGACCGAGACCACTGCAAAACTAAAGACGGGCCAAGTGTGTTGCAGTTCGATGTCTTCCCAGACGCGATCGATGCGATCGACACCCGCTAGACGCCCGAGTACGAGCAATAACGCGGGTACGACGAGTACCGCAGCCAGCCCCAAGGACGCTCTTTGAACGCCAACACGACGATACAGATTCGGCAGGTGCGCCGAGGCGGCCAACGCGAGGGCGGGCAGCGCCGGCAGGATATACACGCCTCGTTTGCCGGGACTCAGACTGAAAAAGACGATGACGGCGACCGCCCACAGCAGGGGTAACACCGTCTCTACGCGACGCTCAGCCGCATCGGCCCGCCATCGAGGCACCAACCACCAGAGCAATAGACTGAAGGGCAACCACAACACGGGTACGACTTCGACGAGGAAGTAGTACCAAGGACGCAAGTGATGCCAAGCCGCCGTATAGCGCGTGACGGTTTGCTGAAAGAGCAACTCATCACGATAGGCCGCAAGCTCAGGGGATCCGGAGTTCGCCACGTGCAACAACATGGGCACGAGCCATGCCGCCAACACGAGAACAAACGACGTCAACGCGACTAAACCATAAGCCCAATGCGCGGGTGACCGTTCACCCGACAAGTTCGTCGTGAACACAGCCGGCTTACGCAGCAACCACCAAGCCAACGGCCAGATCAGCAACGTCAAGAAACCCACCGCCTTATCCATGACGCCAAGGCCCGCCGCTAAACCACCCACGATGACGAGGCCAAAACTCGGCGCAATCAACCAATGCCGCAGGAACGCCCACAGCGCCAAGGTACAAAAGAAAATCAATGTGGCATCGATCTGCGCACCACGCGTCGTGATGGTGAAGTGCAGCGTGCATGCCAGCGTGACGGCCGCCAGCAAGCCCGCCTCTCGCCCATGCAGCCGCTTAGCGATGTCATAGACCAAAAGCAGCGTGCCGAGCGAGGCGAGCATGGACGGCAACAAAAATGCCCAGCGCAACGATCCGATGACGGAATACGCCGCAGCCATCATCCAAAAATGTAACGGTGGCTTGTCTTGATAGAGATCCCCGCCAGCGCGTGGAATGAGCCACTCGCCCGTGGCGACCATATCGCGCGCGATCGAAGCAAATCGTGGTTCGTCAGCTGGCCACGGATCGCGTAGGCCATAGCCTGCGAGAATCAGCAACGCAAACCACAGCGCTATCCAAAGAAGATCGGTCGCGGTCGATCGAGACATGATCAGGCGTCAGCCTGCTGTTTGCCGGCGCGGATCAAATACAGATTACGCAGGTAAACCACGAGGCCCAAACCCTGTCCAGCGATGAAGACCGGATCCTGCCGATGGATGGCGTATGCCAGCAGAGTCACTCCGCCGGCAAGGCTGAAATACCAGAATGCCGTCGGAATCACGCTGCGCTTGACGCGTTCGCTCGCCAACCATTGCACGAAGAAGCGGGCGGAAAAAAGCGCCTGCCCCAGAAATCCGATGACGATCCAGAGTGTCGTGTCGCTCGCCTGCATATCATTCCTCTCGAACCGTTAGGCCGCTTTTATAGCGGCGCCGCAGCCACATCACGCCAAAGATATCGACGATTCCGACCCACAGGCGATCGAACAAACCGTACTTCGAGACACCGCGTTCACGTGCACGATGCCGAACTGGTACCGACTTCACGCGGCATCCGGCCCGTAAAAACAAAGCGGGCAGAAAGCGATGCATGTGATCGAAGCGCGGCAAGTCCATGAACGCCTCGCGCTGCATGACCTTGATGCCGCAACCCGTATCGGGAGTGCCATCACCGAGCAACGCGCCGCGAACGCCATTAGCGACTCGAGACTGGGCATGCCGCAGCCACGTGTCGCGTCGAGCCGTGCGATTGCCCATGATGAGCTCGGCTGAGTGGCGTTCCGCGTACAGCGCTGGAATATCCGCGGGGTCGTTTTGACCATCTCCATCGAGCGTTGCGATCCAAGGCGCTCGCGATGCGCGCACGCCCGAGCATACGGCGGCACTCTGCCCGCTGCGAAACGAGTGCTTCAATAAACGTATCGCGCCGATCCCTTCCTGGCGCGCCTGTAGCACCGCGGCAGCGGTGCCATCCGTGCTGCCATCATCGACAAATAAAATCTCAAAAGGTATTCCCTGCAGCGCCGTCGCAATCTCGCGAGCCAAGGGGATGACATTACCCTCCTCGTTACACACGGGAATGACGACGGAGATCTCAGGCGTAGCGGAATCAGTCATGTTGTTACTCGTTCACAATCGATCGTGAAGTGACGGCTGCATCGGGGACTGGCAATCGCCAACGCTTGTGCGACCAAGGCCAATCGGGCGGCGCCTCGTGAATCTGACGCTCGACGCGGCGCGCATAGCGCTCGGTGAACTCACCCTCACCAAAGGCTTCCCCCGCCTCGGACAATTTTTCGAACCGGACTCGATAGCAGCCCCGATCGGTACGTTCGATGGCACAAAAGAAACTCGGATAGCCGAGTCGCTGCACCAGCACCTCGCCACCCATGAAAAAAGCGGAGTCTCGATTGAGAAAGCGCGTCCAGTGACGTCGGTCACTGTCGACCGGTTCCTGATCTGCAACGAGAGCGATCAAACGCGGGACGCGTCGACGCGCGATCACATCGCGCGTCAGCTTATCTGCCGGAATCAACCGCGCGCCGAACCGTGTACGCAACGCGAACATCTCGCGATCGGCCCAAGGGTTTTTCAAAGGCTTGTAGGCGACATCGAACGGGTACCCCAGATGGCGAGAGATCGCGAGCAGAATCCACTCCCAATTACATTGGTGAGCCGCGAGTAACAGCGCGGGCGTTCCTGTGGCCAAGGTCTCTCGAACGGTCTCGAGACCTACCAGCTCCATCCGTCGATCGAGTTCCGTGCCATCGATCGTCGCTGACTTGATGATTTCCACCATCACATCGCCATACCCACGGTAGTAATCGCGTTTGATGCGCTCGCGGGCGGACGCGTCCAACTCCGGGAATGCCAACGCCAAATTGGTGTCTATCACTCGTGGCCGATACGGAAAGACTTTGAGCGCGAGGATGGCAAATAGACGAGATAGGCCATGCAGCGCCGACAGCGGCAACCGGGAGATGGCACGCACCCACCAAGCTGGGATCGGAGCGGATGCAGACTCGGAGGCCATTTCGGTCGCGAGTTTACCGTACAATTCGAGCAAGCATGAGCACGCTTTTCCTCGTCCGGCACGGCCAAGCCAGCTTCGGCAGCGACAATTACGATCGACTCTCCCCGCTCGGCGTCGCGCAGGCAAACCATCTGCGTGATCACTTCAACGAAAATGCCATCGAATTACACGGGATTCGTAGTGGCCAATTGCAGCGCCAGCGCAGTACCGCCGAAATCTTGGCCGGTAGTTCGGCGCGAAACATCGTCGTTACGCCCGCCTTCGACGAATACGACGCCCACCGCCTGATGCAGCACTACGCGCAGCTGACCGGAGAGCCACTGCTCTCCCTACAAGGCGCGGCAGAACCACTCGATCCGCGCCAGTTTCGACAGCATCTTGAACGCGTCAGTCGCGCCTGGGTGCAAGAGCAAGTCGCGGCGCCAAATCTCGAGTCGTGGCAGACTTTTCGCGCTCGCGTTGGTCGCGGGATCGACGAGATCACGAGCACGACACCCCGCAGCCACAATGTCGCCGTGGCCACCTCGGCGGGGGTGATCGGCGCAGCGATGGGTCACGTGCTCGGACTCGATGACTTGGCAGCGCTGCAATTGTCCTACGTGGTGCTGAACTCAGCCGTCACGCGAATCGAATTCGACGGAAGCCGTCGTACGCTCGTCTCGTTCAACAGCACCGCTCACCTCGAACGCGCCGGCCGTCGCGAACTACTGACTTACCTCTAGACTCGCGCTGTCGAGCCAGCAGCGCCATACAAACTGCCGGTACGCGTGGCGAGGAAGCGCTCTAGAGGGATCGCCTCCTGTTTGAGAAAGCCTTGCTTCGGCAGTACACCCTCACGAACCATTTCGATCACGGCGACAACCGATGCCGACGTCGTCCACGCGATGGCAGTTCGAGAACGTCCGTTGATGTCGATCGGTCGATAGGCGCGCACGAATTCACGTCGTTGCAGGCGACCATCAGTCCAGCCCTCAGCCGCGGCGTGCACGTAAACCACATCCGCATCGACCGGCGGCTTTGCATTCGCGAGAATCTCGCCCGCAAGTTCGCGACGTTCGCGCATCAGCAGTTCGTGAAAGAAAAAATTCATCAGCTGAACGTGCCCGGGGTAGCGCATCGTTTTGTAATCGAGATTCTCGACCCGCCCCTCAAATGTTTCGCACATCGTGCCAAGACCGCCCGATGTGGTGAACGCCTCGAGTTGCATGCCATCGATGTAGAGCGTCTCGATCCACTCCATGGCACTCACGGTCTTGCGCACGCCCTCCTCGATCACTTCGCAGTCGTTCAGGTATTCGTTAACAACGCCTTCGGGCGACCAATTGAAGGCGTAACCCAAAAGACCGGTCGGATTTTGCGGCAGCGCTCCCACGCGCAAACGGATCGATCGAACTCGCTCGAACTGATTCGCAAGATCGGCACCGACGATGCCGATGAATCCCGGTGCCAACCCGCATTGAGGCGCCATCAAGGAGCGCGATGAGTCTGCTAACTGACGAATGTGCTGCGTTGTCGGCACGTCCTCGGTGAGATCGAAATAGTGAATGCCAAGCTCATGGGCACAACTCGCAACACCTTTGTTCAGGGCGTACGGCAGACAGGACAAGACGGCGTGCTGTCCCGTCAGCGCACGTCGCAACGCGGCGCCATCGGCCACATCCACCACCATCGCTTGCAACGCCGGCGTCTTGACCGGTCGACCATCGATGGGAGTAACGACGAATCCTGATCCCTGCAACAACTCAGCTGCCAAATGCCCCACTTTGCCGAGACCTAGAACGGCGACTTTTTCGATGCTCATTCCGCCAACCTCAAATGTCGAAGGTCACACCCTGCGCAAGAGGCAGGTCGCGTGAATAGTTGATGGTCGCCGTTTGACGACGCATATATCCCTTCCAAGAATCCGAGCCGCTCTCACGACCACCACCCGTTTCTTTCTCGCCGCCAAAAGCGCCGCCGATCTCGGCACCCGAAGGGCCAATGTTGACGTTGGCGATCCCGCAGTCGGACCCGGACGCCGCCACGAACTGTTCCGCCTCACGAAGATCGAGCGTGAAGATGCAGGACGACAAACCTTGCGGCACGGCGTTTTGCATCGCGATCGCGTCCTCGAATCGGTCATAGGTCACGACATAGAGAATGGGTGCGAAGGTCTCCTCGTGCATGATCTCCGTTTGCCCCGGCATGGCGACGATCGCCGGACGCACGTAGGTCCCACCCGTCGGCACACCCTCCGTCACAGCACCCCCGCCCCACACCTCGCCACCCTGCGCACGCGCTTGTTCGAGTGCCGCATTCATTCGCGCGAGCGCTGCCGCATCGATGAGTGGTCCCAAGAGAGTCGCTTTTTCGCGCGGATCGCCGATACGCAAGCTGGCAAAGGCCTGCTTCAAGCGCGCCATCAAAGAATCATGAACGGAGCGATGCACGATCAATCGTCGCAAGGTCGTGCAGCGTTGCCCCGATGTTCCGATCGCCGAGAACACGATCGCGCGTACCGCAAGGTCAAGATCAGCCGACGGCGCGACGATCATGGCACTATTGCCGCCCAACTCTAGAATGCTGCGACCAAAACGCGCAGCCACGAGGGGCCCGACGATACGGCCCATGCGAGTCGAACCAGTTGCAGAGACGATCGCGATGCCTCGCGAACGCGCCAGAGCCTCACCTTGCTCGGCACCACCGATCACCAGCTGCACGAGGCCGGCAGGCGCATCGGATCCGAAGCGCTCGAGTGCGCGAGCAAAAATTCCCATGGTTGCAAGCGCCGTAAGAGGCGTCTTATCGGATGGCTTCCAGATGACCGGATCGCCACAGACCAAGGCGAGCGCGGCATTCCAACACCACACTGCGACCGGGAAGTTGAACGCTGAAATGACGGCACAAGGACCCATCGGATGCCACGTCTCCATCATGCGATGCAGCGGACGCTCCGAGGCGATCGTCAAGCCATGCAACTGACGCGAAAGACCCACGGCGAAGTCGCAGATGTCGATCATCTCCTGCACTTCACCCTGACCCTCGGTGACGATCTTGCCCGCTTCAAGCGTCACGAGTGCGGACAGCGCTTCCTTGTCGCGTCGCAACTCCTCGCCAAAGAGGCGAATCAGCTCACCGCGCCGTGGTGCTGGCACATTTCGCCAAAGACGGAAGGCCGCTTGGGATCGCTCGATGGCGAGTTCAACATCGGCCAACGTGGTGATCGGCGCTTCACCGATTTTCTTGCCATCGATCGGCGAGTAGCTCGTGAGTGTGGCTGCATTCATCAGGAGTTGCCCCAAGATTGATCTTTTGGTCCCCCCATTATGGAGGATCCGCTAGGTCTCGAGCCATAAGCGACGATACGCACCATCCACATCGTATTGACGCGCTTGCCGATCGGGATCAAAGCGACGACCGACGCGCGGGTCGGTACCGCGACCACTGACGTAGAGCCAGTTGCCCTGATTGCTGTAGATATCGAAGTCGACGAGCTGATACTCGAACCACGCAGCACCTGCCCGCCAGTCACCGGAAAGATCGTGAATGAGATAGCTCGCAACGTTCTGCCGCAAACGATTCGATAAATAGCCGGTACAGGCGAGCTCACGCATCCCGGCGTCAATGAAAGACTCACCGGTCATACCTCTGCACCATTGCTCGAAGGCGACGCGATCGTGTCGTGGCGCCGCTTGAGAACTCAAACCCGCAGCGCGATACAGACGCCTGCCGTGCTGCAGATGTAAGAAACGGAAGTAATCGCGCCACAGAAGTTCGAACCAGATCCAATAGGTGCTCTCGTTAGCGCCGCATGCATGCTCGTGCCGCCTCAAAGATTCGAATACTAAACGCGGTGATAAGGCACCACTGGCGAGCCACGGTGAGAGCTTGGTCGAATAATCCAAACCGGCAAGCCCGTTACGAGTGAGCTTGTAGGTTTGCGGCTTTCGACCTTCGAAATACTCCTGTAGGTAGGCCAGTGCCGCGGTTTCGCCACCTCGACACGGCCGACTCGAGTAGGGAAACGACGATCGTTCATCCACCGTAACACCGGCAACGCCCAATAGCGCCTCGATATCCGATCGACCGGTGGCCACATTCGGCGGCGGAGGTAACGAGATGGGCGCAGCGATGGAACGCCGCGGAACAAGCCCCCGCTTCTCCACCGACTCGCGAAAGCGCGTGAATACCCGCGGCAAGGCTTTGACCTCGAAAGGCAGATCATCGATCTCGAGCAAGGACGACTGCCAATGGGTATGCACATCGAATCCCGCGGCAATCAGCGCCGCCACATCGGCCTCCTCTTCTGGCGCCGCGATGTGCTCACAATGAATGCGCGTCACCCTTAAGCGCCTGGCATGCTCGATCAACACCTCGATGCCGCCTCCAGCTAGCACATCGAGATCTTGAGCTCGGTCGCCCGATTGATAGGTCGCTAACTTTGATCGCAGATCGAGCAAGGCATCGGCCAAGACGCGCCGGCGATGCAAACCCATCCGCTGACCGCAAAAAGGCAGCCACTCGCTCGGCGCATCATGCTTCGCATCGTGCAGATAAACCAACGCGAGCTCACTCGCCCCGGCAGCCGCGGCCATCACGCCAGGCTGATCGTGCAGCCGCAGATCGTTTCGAAACCAGTACAGCGCGCGTGTCATCGACTACTCGGCGAACGTCGACAGCGCTCGGAGCAATACTTCACGGCGTCCCAGTTCTTCGCCCAAGACTTACGCCAAACCATTTCGCGACCGCAGCGCGCGCAGATCTTTCGCGGCAACGCCGCTTTGTTGCCGCGAAACTCGCTCTTCAACGCCGACGCGCAGCGGCCAATACACGCTGCGCCTTCACCCAATGCGGCCGATCGATGAGCTTGCCCTCGACGCGCAACGCTCCCACGCCCGGCGATGCCTCGAATGCGGCGATAATGTTGCGCGCCTCCTCGAGTTCCGCGTCGGACGGCGTAAATGCATCATGGATGGCCGCGACCTGAGCTGGATGGATCGCGAGTTTGCCGACATAGCCCATCCGACGGGACTCGCGCGCACGCACCCGCATGGCGTCGATATCGCGAATCTCAGTGTCGACCGTATCGATGGCAAGAACGCCGGCAGCCGCTGCAGCCGTGAGACAGAGCGAGCTCGCCCAGACATAGGGCGCCTCATAGCGTCCGCTTGCGTCCCGATTACCCAGCGCCCCCAAATCCGTCGCGAGATCCTCGGCGCCCCAGGTCGCGCCGCATACCCGAGCGGGCATCGATGCAAAGGTCGACATCGCAAGTAAGGCGCCCGCGGTTTCGGTGATCATCGGGATCACGCGAACCACACCCGGCGTCAGGCCCACTGACGCCTCTAGCGCCTCCAACCAATGATCGAGGCGACGAACATCATCGCCATGACGGGCCTTCGGCAACATGACTCCATCAGGCCGCGCCGCAACGATCGCTGCCAAATCCGCCAAGGCGACTTGCGCACCCGCCTCTAGAACATCAATCGAATTGATCCGGACCCACAGGGGCACAGTCCGGCTCGAGCGTCGCAGGTAATCCGCGATATGAACCCGCGCTTCGGCGCGTCGCTCGGCTGCGACGGCGTCCTCGAGATCGAAGATCACGGCATCAGCGCCACTGTTCTCGGCTTTCTCAAAGCGCTCGGGACGATCGCCCGGTACGAACAACATCGATCGCATGGGAGGCATTCACTCCAGAATGGAATCAAAACACCTCAAGTTTGCCATGGCGCCACCTAGGGCGCGGCAAGAACTTGCCTCATCATTCACCTGTTTACCGAAAGATCATTTCGAAATCGAGTTTTTGTCGCGCTTGAAAACTCGAAATGTGAACCGGTTGGCAGTTTTGTCCCCAGCTATCCACCCCAACGGAGGCGACGGCGATGCCTATCGTCATCAATACGAACCTGAATTCGATCACCGCCCAGCGCAGCCTTGAGACGGTCAACCGTCAGCTCACCCAATCCATCCAACGACTCTCCTCGGGTCTGCGAATCAACAGCGCGCGAGACGACGCTTCGGGCCTCGTCATCGCCACGAGACTGACCTCTCAGATCCGTGGCCTCAATGCCGCGGTGCGCAACTTGAGCGACGGTATCTCGCTCGTTCAGACGGCCGAAGGGGGTATCAGCTCGATCACAAGCAACTTGCAACGCATTCGTGAGCTTGCTGTCCAATCGGCCAACATCACGCTGACTGAAACCGAGCGTGCTGCGCTGCAATCGGAGGTCACCCTCGCTCGTGAAGAGATCACGCGCGTTGCACAGCAGACCACCTTCAACGGTCGAGTCTTGCTGAATGGCGGCTTGGGTCCTGGCAACTTCGTCGCAGGCGCCAACATCACTGACGTGCTGTCGTTCTCGGGTATCGAAGATCTGCGCGCCACGGCGCTCGGCTTTAACCAAGCGACGGGCTTGCCGCCCACACCCGTGGGTGAGGGCCCAGGCGGGGTACCGGGCTTCACACGCACCAACCTGCAAGTACTGCCAACCGGCACCAGCGCCGCGCAAAGCATTACCGTGCTCGGCACGACCTACGCGCTCGGCAGCTTTGCACCTAGTGCGCGAGATCTCGCAAACGCCATCAACGGATTGGGCGTATCAGGCCTCAACGCGACTGTCGGCGCCAATACGATCAACGGCACCAGCAACAGCAGTTATGTGAATTTCTTTGATCCCGAGGGAACGCTCACGATCAACGGCGTCGATATCGCCCTGGTCGGTTCGCGCAGCAACAATCTCAGCCAAAATGTCGATACAGCCGTAGCGGCTATCAACGCACGTTCGATCGACACCGGGGTTGTCGCGAGCAACGGCGTCTCGCAAGGTAACGGCTTGATCCTCACGGCTGCCGACGGACGCAACCTCACGGTTTCGTTCGAGGCTACCGATATCAATGAAACCCGCGCCCCAATCGGCCCGGGGCCCGGAGGCGTGCCCGGCTTCATCGCCACCAACATCGACGTGACGAGTGCCACCACTGCCGGTGCACAGAATGTGAACGTGCTCGGGACGAACTATGCGCTCGGCACGTTTGAACGCGATGCTCGAACCCTCGCGGAGGCCATCAACAATGCCGAAATCCCGGGCCTCTCCGCTAATGCAGAGGCCAATGTATATGAAGGCGCACAGAGCAGCTCCTACTTCAATTTCTTTGATCCGGAAGGCGTACTCACACTTAATCAGGTGGCGATCACCCTTACCGGCCTGAAGTCCAATAGTCTTTCGCAAAACGTCGATCTAGCCGTTGCAGCGATCAATGCCGTCTCAGGCCAGACGGGTGTGACCGCCTCCAACGGAACCGGTAACGGCGCGGGCATCATCCTGACGGCAGCCGACGGCCGTAACATCACCGTCGATTTCCAAGCGACCGATATCAATACCGAGCAGGCCGTGACGGGGGCAGGCCCGGGAGGTCTGCCGGGCTTTATCGCCAATGACATCGCCGTCGCGGGTTCTTCGACGGCAGCCGCACAGTCGGTGCAAGTACTCGGCACCAACTACGCGCTTGGCACCTTTGCGCCAAGCGCCAACAACCTCGCGAGTGCCATCAATGCGGCCGGCATTGCGGGCCTCACCGCTACGGCCAACGCCAACGTCGTTGAGGGAGAACAAGACTCCAGTTACTACCAGTACTACGCACCGCAAGGCATCCTGACGATCAACGGGGTGGATATCGCGCTCTCGGCTAATAAAACGAGCAGCATGACCTCCAACATCGCCACCACCATCAACGCGATCAATCAGGTCTCAGCACAAACCGGCGTCGTCGCACAAAATGGTTTCTCGGATGGCAAGGGCGTCGTTCTCAGTGCTGCCGATGGACGCACCATCACGGTGACTTTCCAAGCTACCGATGTCGGAAACGAAACCGCACCCGACTATTCGACCACCGCAGGCAACTTCGGCGTCTCAATTACGGGGGCCGCAGGGCAAGCCGGCACCATCGATCTCGCCTATGTCGCGCCTGACGGCGTGCTCGCAGGTAATGTGACCTTCAGTTCCAACACGGGCCTTGTGCAAACGAACTTCAACATCGTGGGCGAGCTTGGCCCCGATAGCGATCCCGCGCCCGATTTGGCGACGGTCGCCGGTAACTTCGGCTTGCTCGAGACGAGCGCAGCTGGCGTCGCCGGCTCGATCTCGATCGCTTATGCCGCACCCGATGGCGTCATGAACGGATCGGTACAATTCAACTCGGCAACGGGCCTCGGACAGACCTCCTTCACCGTGCAGGGCGAGCTCGGCCCGGATACCGACCCGGCGCCCGACTACCTGAGTGTCGCGGGTAACTTCGGTATCACCACGACGGGACCTAACGGCGTGTCGCCTGGCATCAACATCAGCTATGTGGCGCCGAGCGGAATCTTGAGTGGCACGGTGGAACTGAGCGAATCGACCAATGTCGCCGATCGCACGCTGCAAATCGTGGGTTCGCTGCAAAGCCCGGACTTCCGATCGGTCGCCGATATCGACATCTCCACCATCGCGGGTGCGAATCTCGCGATCCAGACCATCGATGGCGCACTGCAAACGGTCAACTCGACCCGCGCACGATTGGGCGGCGTCTTGAACAGGCTCGATAGCGCCATCGACAATCTGCGGGTTGCCGAGGAAAACCAAATCGCGGCGCGCTCGCGCATCATGGATGCCGACATCGCCGCCGAAACAGCCGCCCTTGCGCGCGCTCAAGTACTACAGGAATCGGGTATTGCGTTGCTGGTGCAAGCGAATGCCATCCCGATGAACGTCGTCAACCTCCTGCGCAACAGCTATCTCTAGAACCAGCGGCTTCTAGTATCCTCACCTCGCCCTGCAGTCCGGGGCTAGGTGGGGATTGTCGATGTCCGAGTCTTCTTTCGATGTGTTGATCGTGGGAGCTGGCCTGACCGGCGTCGGATCGGCGGCCGATCTGAGTCGTCGCTTCCCGAATAAACGCATCGCCATCATCGAAGCGCGTGAGCGCATCGGTGGCACCTGGGACCTCTTTCGCTATCCCGGAATCCGCTCGGACTCCGACATGTACACCCTCGGGTATCGAGCACGACCGTGGCGCGAGCAGCGCTCGATCGTCGATGGCCCTTCGATTCGGCGCTACATCGAAGAGACGGCGGCCGAGACCGGCGTCGACAAACTCATTCGCTTTGGTCAGCGCGTCGTCTCGGCCGCTTGGTCGTCACCGAGGGCGCGATGGACCGTTGAGATCGAACATCGTGACGGCACGCGTTCGACCGTCGAGACTCGTTTTTTGCATTTCTGCAGCGGCTACTACAGCTACGCGGAAGGTCACCGTCCAAAGTGGGAGGGCGAAGCGGACTTTCGTGGCGATATCATCCATCCGCAGTTCTGGCCCGAGAACTACGACTATCGCGGCAAGAAAGTCGTCGTGATCGGCAGTGGTGCGACCGCCGTGACACTCGTGCCCTCGATGGCCGATCAGGCCGCACACGTCACCTTGCTGCAGCGCTCACCCACTTATATCGCGACCCAGCCTGCTGACGATCCGCTCGCGAAATGGCTCACACCTTGGATACCGAAGCGTCTAGCGTACTGGTTGGTGCGATGGAAATGCATCATTGCGGGCCTGTTCTTTTATTGGCTCGCTAAGACGCGTCCGAAGCCCTTCAAACGCAGCGTGATCAATCTCGCTCGTAAAGAATTACCGCCCGATTTCGACATCGCTAAGCACCTCACGCCCAACTACAACCCTTGGGATCAACGCCTATGTGCCGTCCCCGATGGCGATTTATTTAAGGCGATTTCAGCCGGCAAAGTGTCGATGGTCACCGACCACATTCGTCGCTTCGTGCCCGAGGGCATTGAGCTCGAATCGGGCGAAATCATCGCGGCCGATCTCGTGATCACCGCCACTGGACTGAAGATCGAAGCACTCGGCGGTGCTGAACTTCGAGTCGACGACAAACCCGTCAAACTCGAGGAGATCATGGTCTATCGCGGCGCTCTCTTCAGCGGCGTCCCGAATCTGGTTTACACCTTTGGCTACACGAACGCATCGTGGACCTTGCGCGCCGATCTGATCTCGCACTATCTCGGCCGACTACTGCGACATATGCAGAAACACGGCTACGACAGCGTCGTCGCCGAAAGAGACCCCTCGGTCGGCGAGCAACCCTTCCTCGATTTCACGTCGGGCTACGTACTACGCGCCCTACCCGCGCTACCCAAGCAAGGCGATCGTTTCCCCTGGCGTATCCATCAAAACTATCTGCGTGACGTGCACGTCACGCGTTTCTCACCACTCATTGATCCGCATCTGCGTTTCGGGAAGGCAAGCTCATGAGTTCGCGCGTCACTTTCGAAGATCAAACTGCCGTCATCACGGGAGCTGGCAGCGGCATCGGACGCGCTCTGGCGCTCGATCTCGCCGAGCGAGGCTGCCATCTGGCGCTCGCGGATATTCGTGAGCAAACCCTCGCAGAGACCCGCGATCTGCTTGCAGCTTACCAACAGCGTCGACCGCAATTACGCGTATCGACGCACGTACTCGATGTCGCCTCGCGCGATGCGATCGAAGCGTTTCCTTCAGCCGTACTCGCCGAACATCCCACCATCAATCTGCTATTCAACAATGCCGGTGTCGCCATCGAGGGCGACTTCCGCGACATCAAGCCTGCGGATTTCGAATGGCTAATGGATATCAACTTTTGGGGCGTGGTACGAATGACCCGCGCATTCCTACCGATACTCGAGCGCAGCGAAACAGCCCACATCACGAATATCTCGAGCCTGTTTGGACTGATTGCCCCTGCTGGCCAGTCCGCCTACGTCGCAAGCAAATTTGCCGTACGCGGTTTCTCGGATGCACTGCGGCACGAACTCGAACAAGGTCACATCGGCGTGACGGTCGTTTGCCCGGGCGGCGTCAACACCTCGATCGCTCGCAACGCCCGTCAATCGAAAGATTTGGCGCCTGCGGATCTCGAGCGACGTCTGGCGCGCGTGCAAAAGCTCTTACGGTTGCCGCCCTCGGATGCAGCCAAGATCATTCTCGCGGCCGTCGAACGACGCGACCCTCGCGTGATCGTGGGCACCGATGCCAAAATCGGGGCGTGGGCCGAGCGACTCATGCCGATCACGTATTGGAAACTCGCTCGTAAGCTCATGTTCTGAATCGGAGAGCTCCGATGCTCGCTACCGCGATTTTTTTGGTCAGCCTGTTCGTGCTCAGCCTCATTTGGCTAACGATGCGCACCGCGCGCGGCGTCGAGCAGCGCCTCCCGCCGATCGGCACGTTCGTCGATCTACCCGAGGCGAGACTGCATGTGCTCGACCGTGGCGCTGCAAGTGAGGCGACACCTCCTGTGCTGATGCTGCACGGGCTCGGCGGCCAGCTGCATCACTTCGCTTATCACCTTGTCGATGCCATTGCCCGACACACGCGCGTCATCACACTCGACCGACCCGGCTCGGGATACTCGAGCCGACGAGAAGGCGCCGCGACAACGCTACGCCAACAAGCCGATACTTTCGTGGCTCTGCTCAATCGGCTCAACATTCACAAAGCATTCGTGGTAGGTCATTCCTTAGGCGGTGCTCTCGCGCTCGCTCTCGCCATTTATCACCCCACTCGCGTTGCCGGTCTGGCGCTCATTACCCCACTCGCTTTCACGCCGCCCGAAGTGCCGAAGGCATTTCGCGCACTGGACGTCGGTAGCCGTATCGTCCGACGAATCATCGCTTGGACGCTCGCAACGCCGGGCTTCATGTTGAGTCGAGACAAGGTACTGCCGGCGATCTTCGGTCCAGATCCTGTACCGAAAGATTTCGCGGTGCGAGCGGGCGGCATTCTTGCGATGCGGCCGAGTCAATTCGTAGCGACGTCCGAAGATCTGTGCGCATTACCAGGCAATCTGCCCGAGCTCATCACCCGATATGACGAGTTACGACGAGAGGGTGCGCCACCCATCAGCATCCTCGTTGCACGCCAAGATCGGATTCTCGACTCGGTGAATCAAGGAATTGCATTGGCCGACAGACTGCAAGACGCTCATCTGGAGATCGTCGAGGGCGGCCACATGCTGCCGGTCACCCAACCCGAACGGGTCGTGCAATTTGTCGAAGACGCTCTCAAGCGCAGCGCGTGAAACGGGCGATCCTGCTAACCGGTCTTTATCTAACGTCTCTGGCTGTCGGGCTGGGTGTCACCTGGTTCGTGCTCAAGCGTGTCGGGTTAGAGGGTGTGACGGCGGGCGCTTGGCGCTCGGATCTGCTCGCAGGGAGTACCGACGCTGGGCTGTACACTCGAGCGCGTATCGCCGTTAACGCTGTGCTCGCGCTCGATCGAGGTGAGACGATTTACTTCCTCGCAACGCACGATGATGGCGGTGCTCCCCTGCGCGCTGAATGCCACTACCGCTTAAGTGGCGTGGCGCCTAATGCCGCGTGGTGGAGTATCACGGCCTACGCGGCTGACAACTTTTTATTTCCCGTCGAATCACACCGCTACAGTATCAGCGGAAATTCTTTGACGGTTGCAGCAGGAGACGCCTTCGCGGCGAATGTCGGACCTGCTGCTGTAGATCCTGATATCGAAACAGCCGGCATCGGCGAGCTCCGACTGACCTTACGCCTCTACAAACCCGATGCGGCTCTGCAGCAAAACCCTGCGTCCCTGCGAGCGCCTTCGATCGTACTCGCCGAGGCATGCCCGTGACCGGCCACGCCATTAAACGTACGCCTTGGAGCGTGAATCGACATCTGTTGCTCGCCGCGTTCATCGCAATGGCGGTACATATGATTGCCGTGATCTCGATTCCGCGACTGATCATGAATCGGGTCATCGACATCGTGGCAGGCGAAGGCTCGCAACCTTATTTGCCCCCACCGATCGACCATACCCATCGACGTGTGGTGATGCCGAGCCCAGACTTGCTGTACGCGGTGTGCGCCTACGATCTCGCGGACGGTCCGCTACGGATCACTCTCGAAGGGTCGTACCCGCGCTACTGGTCTATCGCCCTCTATAACGCCCGCTCAGACAACTTCCTCACCCTGAGTCGTGACGACGTCGGTGAACGCGGCGTTGATCTGACTATTGACGAGTCGCAATCGACGCGGCACGGCCTACTGTTAATGCGCGTCATGACGGGTGCGAATCCAGAATGGCTCTCGGAGGCAAAAGCCTTTCGATCGCAGCTACGCTGCGAGCAGTAGCCGCGCGCCTTACTTGAGCAATACCCGCAACGCCGCTTTTTCTGCATCTGGCAAATTCAGCTTATCGATCTCTGAAATCGCCGTCTCCACCGGCAGCATGTGCAGGGCTTCGCGCACCTTTCTGACGCCCTCGGACGCCTTATAGACCGTATTCGATGCCGTCATATCGGCAGCGTGCCGCGCCATCGCGCGTTGCTTTAGAACTTCGAATTGTTCCTCGGTCAGATGCAATCGAATTCGCTCTTCTTCGAGATCGCGCGCCTCAGCCTCAGTCAGGACACCGTCTGCAAACGCATCCTCGACTGCCTTCAGCATTTCCTCACGCTGTTGGTGCAACTGGTCAGAAAAAGCGGAGCCCAAAATGCCGGCTGGCAGCGCAACGATGCCGATGCCGAGCAACGCGAGCACCATCGTAAAGGCCTGACCGATCGGGGTGATCGGCGAGATATCGCCGTATCCGACGCTCGCCAACGTAATGACAGCCCA
>JACCDU011388393.1_pt1 | contig 27717 bp, 26 predicted proteins | sample 7446081 | NCBI WGS metagenome assembly JACCDU01 (sample SAMN15323447, study PRJNA562643) | freshwater metagenome | isolation source: river surface water | place: USA:Blue River Watershed | collected 2017-08-17
ACCGGGCTGGCCGCCCCCCACCGCGAGGCCACAGCATGAACGCCACCCCCTTGTTGCAACTGCAGTCGGCGCGCGTGTCGATCCAGAACGTCGAGGTCCTGCGCGGTTTTTCGCTGCGCATCGAGGCGGGCCAGATGGTCGGCCTGATCGGGCGCAACGGCGCCGGCAAGACCACCGTCATGCGCACCCTCATGGGCCACCTGCCGATGCAGGGCGGCCAGCTGCTGTTCGACGGCACCGATCTGCAGACCCTGTCGGCGCACGAGCGCGCGGCGCTGGGCATCGGTTACATGCCCGAAGACCGCGGCCTGGTGCCCGAACTCACGGTCGAGGAAAACATCTGCCTGCCGCTGTGGGTGCAGCCGGGCCTGCCGCTGCGCGAGCGGCTCGACTTCGTCTACCAGGTGCTGCCCGAGCTCTTGCCCATGCGCGAGCGCAAGGCCTTGCTGCTGTCGGGCGGTCAGCAAAAGCTGGTGGCGCTGGCGCGTGCGCTCACGATTGGCCGGCGCCTGCTTCTGCTCGACGAGCCCTTCGAAGGCGTGGCGCCCGCGCTCTCGCAGCGCCTGTCCGAGGTGGTGGCCGGTTTGCGCGGCAGCGGCCTGTCGGTGCTGATCAGCCAGTCCGACCTCAACCACTCGCGCACGCTGCTCGACACCGAAGCCGTGATCGAACGCGGCGCCAACGCCGCCTGAGCGGCGCGGTGGCGGTGCCGCTCAGGCGGTGCCGCCGACCGTCAGCCCTTCGATGCGCAGCGTCGGCTGGCCCACGCCCACGGGCACGCTCTGGCCTTCCTTGCCGCAGGTGCCCACACCCGTGTCCAGGCGCAGGTCGTTGCCGATCATGCTGACCTTCTTGAGCGACTCGGGGCCGCTGCCGACGATGGTGGCGCCCTTGACCGGGTAGAGGATCTTGCCGTTTTCGACCCAGAAGGCCTCGCTGGCCGAAAACACGAACTTGCCGCTCGTGATGTCGACCTGGCCGCCGCCGAAGTTGGTGGCGTACAGGCCCTTCTTGATGCTGGCCACGATCTCTTGCGGGTCCTTGTCGCCGCCCAGCATGTAGGTGTTGGTCATGCGCGGCATGGGCACATGCGCATAGCTCTCGCGGCGGCCGTTGCCCGTGGGTTTGACGCCCATCAGGCGCGCGTTCATGGCGTCCTGGATGTAGCCGCGCAGGATGCCGTCCTCGATCAATACGTTCTTCTGGCTCGCGCAGCCCTCGTCGTCGACGTTGAGCGAGCCGCGGCGGTCGGCGATGGTGCCGTCGTCGAGCACGGTCACGCCCTTGGCCGCCACGCGCTGGCCGATGCGGCCGCTGAAAGCGCTCGAGCCCTTGCGGTTGAAGTCACCCTCCAGGCCGTGGCCCACCGCCTCGTGCAGCAGCACGCCGGGCCAGCCCGGGCCCAGCACCACCGTCATCTCACCGGCGGGCGCGGGGCGCGCGTCGAGGTTGGTCAGTGCGGCCTTGACCGCATCGTCGACATAGGACTCGACCATGGCGTCGTCGAAATACGCGAGGCCAAAGCGGCCGCCGCCGCCGCTGCTGCCGACTTCGCGCCGGCCGGCCTGCTCGGCAATCACCGTGACCGAGAGGCGGATCAAAGGGCGCACATCGGCGGCCAGCGTGCCGTCGGCACGCGCCACCAGCACCACGTCGTATTCGGTGGCCAGACCGGCCATGACCTGCACCACGCGCGGGTCCTTGGCGCGCGCCAGGTGCTCCACCTTTTCAAGCAGCTGCACCTTGGCCGTGCTGTCCATCGTCGACATGGGGTCGAGCGCGGGGTAGAGCGAGCGGCTGGCCGAGACCTTGCGCGCGGGCACCTTGACGCGCTGGTTCTTGGAGGCCGCGGCGATGGCGCGCACCGTGGTGGCCGCGTCCATCAGCGAGGCTTCGGAGATGTCGTCGGAATAGGCGAACGCCGTCTTCTCGCCGGCCACCGCGCGCACGCCCACGCCCTGGTCGATGCTGAAGCTGCCGGTCTTGACGATGCCTTCTTCGAGGCTCCAGCCTTCGGAGCGGGTGTATTGAAAATACAGATCGGCATCGTCGACCTGGTGCGCCTTGATCGCGGCCAGGGCACGGCTGAGGTGGCTTTCATCCAGGCCAAAAGGCGTGAGCAAGAGGGACTGGGCCGTGGCCAGGCGTTCGAGGGTGGGTTCGCGCGAAATCATGCGCCCATTCTAGGCAGGCCGGCCCAACCTTGCCGGGGCACGGCCACCCTGGCCGGGGCACGGCCACCCTGGCCGGGGGGCTTCAGGTCTGCACCAGCTGCTTGGACTTGGCGATCGACATCAGGATGCCCAGGGCCAGCCCCAAGGTGACCATGGCGGTGCCGCCATAGCTGAGGAAGGGCAGCGGCACACCCACCACCGGCAAGATGCCGCTGACCATGCCCATGTTCACAAAAGCGTAGGTGAAGAAAATGATGGACACGCTGGCGCCGAGCAGGCGGGTGAACAGGGTGGGCGCCTGCGAGGCGATCACCAGGCCGCGGTAGACCATGAAGCACAGCGCGCCGATCAGCAGCAGGTTGCCAAAGAAGCCGAACTCCTCGCCAAAGGCAGCGAAGATGAAATCGGTGGTGCGCTCGGGGATGAACTCCAGATGGGTTTGCGTGCCCTGCATGAAGCCCTTGCCCCAGAAACCGCCCGAGCCGATCGCGATCATGCCCTGGATGATGTGAAAGCCCTTGCCCAGCGGGTCGCGCGTCGGGTCGAGCAGGGTGCACACGCGCTGGCGCTGGTACTCGTGCAGCACCTTCCAGTCCACCCCGCTGGCGCACAGCGTGGGCTCCATGGCCACCAGCGCCACCAGCCCCACCAGGCCGACCGCCACCGGCGGCAAAATCCAGCGCCACTGCAGGCCCGCGAAAAAGATCACCGAGAGGCCCGCCGCCAGCACCAGCAGCGAGGTGCCCAGGTCGGGCTGCTTCATGATCAGGCCGACCGGCACCGCCAGCAGGATGCCGGCCACCGCGAAGTCCAGCGGGCGCAGCTGCCCCTCGCGCTTTTGGAACCACCAGGCCAGCATCAGCGGCATGGCGATCTTGAGGATTTCGCTGGGCTGGATCACGACACCGAGGTTGATCCAGCGGCGCGCGCCCTTTTTGGTGATGCCGAACAGCGCCACCGCGACCAGCAGCAGCACGCCCACGGTGTAGAGCGGCACCGCCAGGGACATGAGTTTTTGTGGCGGGATCTGGGCCACGGTGAACATGATGAAGCCGGCGATCAGCATGTTGCGGCCATGGTCGACAAAGCGCGTGCCGTGGTCGTAGCCCGAGGAATACATGACCGTCATGCCCGCGCAGGCGAGCAGGAACACGACAAAGGCCAAGGGACCGTCAAAACCCTCGACCAAGCGCAGCAGGCGCCGCCACAGCGCACTTTTTTGAATCACGGCCACCATGGCCGCGATTATCCCTCGCCACCGGACTCCAGGCCTTGGCCCCGCCTGGCGTGCGCCTTAACATCGCCGCATGCGCCCACGCACCACCCACCTGTTGTATTTGCACGGCTTTCGCTCCTCGCCGCGCTCCTTCAAGGCGCAGCGCATGGCGGCGTGCGTGGCCGCCCTGCGCGCGCCACCCGTCTGGTGGTGCCCGCAACTGCCGGCTTCGCCGGCCGAGGCCATGGCCATGCTGGACAGCGGCATCGCCGACTGGCCGCGTGAGCGCATGGCCATCGTCGGCTCCTCGCTCGGCGGCTTTTACGCCCATGTGCTGGCGCGCCAGATCGGCTGCCCCGCGGTGCTGCTCAACCCGGCCGCGCACCCGGCGCGCGATCTGGCGGCCCACATCGGCGAGCACCCGGCCTGGCACGATCCGGCCGAGCGCGTGCATTTCGAGGCCCGCCACGTCGAGGCGCTGCGCGCGCTCGAGGCCAGGCCCGCCACGCACACGCCGCCGACGCTGGCCGTGATCGCGCAAGGCGACGAACTGCTGGACTGGCGCGAGATGCTCGCCGCCTACGGCCAGGACCGCCTGCGCCTGATCGCGGGCAGCGACCACGCGCTCAGCGACTTCGAGGCGTATCTGCCCGAAATCCTCGATTTCCTGGGCCTGGCCTGAGGCGCCCGCGCACAGGCGGCATGGGACAATCGGGGCCATGTACGTTTTATTCGAAGAAGCCGGCAAATTCATGGCCGGGAGGATCCTGTCCGAGGCCGAGGCCTCGGCGCAGGTCGAGCTCGATTCCGGCAAGCGGGTCAAGCTCAAGGCCGCGCAAATGCTGCTCCAGTTCGACAAACCGGCACCGACCGCGCTGCTGGCCGAGGCCGCCGCGGTGGCCCAGACCATCGAGCTCGACCTCGCCTGGGAGTTCGCACCCGAAGCCGAGTTCGGCTTCGCCGACCTCGCCACCGACTATTTCTCGGCCGGCGCCACGCCGGTGCAGCAGGCCGCGGCCCTGATGCGCCTGTTTGAGGCGCCGCACTATTTCCGCCGCGCGGGCAAGGGCCGCTTTCGCAAGGCCCCGGCCGAGATCGTGCAGCAGGCGCTGGCCGCGATCGAAAAGAAAAAGCAACTGCAGGCCCAGATCGAAAGCTGGGCACAGGACCTGGTGAACGGCCAATGCCCCGCGCCCGTGCGCGAGCAGCTCTACAAAATCCTGTTCAAGCCCGACAAGAACGCGCCCGAGTACAAGGCGGTGGTCGAGGCCAGCAAGGCCAGCCAGAAGGCGCCGCTCGCGCTCTTGCAGGACGCCGGCGCGATCGACTCGCCCTGGGACTTCCACTGGCAGCGTTTCCTCTTCGAGTGGTTCCCCAAAGGCACGGGCTTTCCGAACCTGCAGGCGCCGGCCATCACCGACGCGCTGCCGCTGGCCGAGGTGCAGGCGTTTTCGATCGACGACTCGCACACCACCGAAATCGACGACGCGCTCTCGCTGCAGGGCCTGGGCACGGGCACCGTCACCGTGGGCATCCACATCGCCGCGCCGGGCCTGGCGATCCAGCCGGGCAGCGCGATCGACCAGCTCGGCCGCGCGCGCCTGTCCACCGTCTACATGCCGGGCTACAAGATCACCATGCTGCCGGACAGCATGGTGCAGCACTACACGCTCGCCGAAGGCCAGGCCTGCCCGGCGGTGTCGCTGTATGTGAGCTTCAGCGAAGCCGATCTCGAGATCCAGAAGACCGAGACCAAGCTCGAGCGTGTGCCGATTCTGGTCAACCTGCGGCACGACCAGCTCGACGACCGCATCACGCGCGAATGGCTCGAAGGTGAAGACCAGAGCGACCACGCCGACGTGCCCGTGGGCCGCGCCACCCTCGCCTTTTTCTGGCGCCTGGCGCAAACGCTCAAGGCGCGGCGCGAGGTGGTGCGTGGCAAGCCCGAGACCTTCAACCGCCCCGACTACAGCTTCAAGCTCGAGCGCGCCAGCAAGGACACGCCGCCCACCGGCGACGAGACCGTGGTGATTGGCGTGCGCCAGCGCGGCGCGCCGCTGGACCTGATGGTGGCCGAGGCCATGATCCTGGCCAACAGCACATGGGGCCAGTGGCTCGCGCAGCTGGGCGTGCCCGGCATCTACCGCAGCCAGGCCAGCCTGGCGCCGGGCGTGAAGGTGCGCATGGGCACCAAGGCGCTGCCGCACGCGGGCATCGGCGTGCCCAGCTACGCCTGGAGCACCTCGCCGCTGCGCCGCTACACCGACCTGGTGAACCAGTGGCAGATCATCGCCTGCGCGCGCCACGGCGCGACCGCGGCCTTGGCCGCGCCCTTCAAGCCCAAGGACGCCGAACTGTTCTCGATCATCAGCGCCTTCGACGCCGCCTACAGCGGCTACAACGGCGTGCAGTCGGGCATGGAGCGCTTCTGGACACTCAAGCACCTGCAGCAGCAAGGCATCACCGAGCTCGATGCGGCGCTCGTCAAGGAAGCCGGTGGCGGCGCCTGGCTGGTGCGCGCCGAGACGCTGCCGCTGGTCTTCACGGTGATGGGCGCGCAGGGCCTGCCGCGCGGCGCCAAGGTGCGCGTCAAGCTCGGCGCCATCGACCTCATGGCGCTGGATGTGGCCGGCACCGTGCTCGCGCGTCTGGACGCCGAGCCCGCGCCCGAGGCCAGCCTGGAAGAGGCCGAGGACGAAGACAGCGCGAGCGCCGGACCGCTGCACATCGCGGTCGACCTCGACGAACCCGCCACCCCCAGCGCCTGAGGCCGCCATGCCCCACCCGGCCCTGCCCCTGTCCAAGCCCGGCTCGCCCGCGGTGCTGGGCTGGGCGGTGCTGGGTTCGGTGCTGCTGCACGGGCTCTTGCTGGCCTGGGCGCGACCGCCGCAAAACGCGGCCGAACGTGTGCTGCAGGATGCACCACTGGAGGTCGTGCTGGTCAACGCGCGCAGCCAGCACCCGCCCGAACGCCCACAGGCGCTGGCGCAAGCGCCGCTGGCCGGCGGCGGCCACAGCGATGGCGCGCAGCTGGCCACCGCGCCCACGCCCAGCGCCGCGCGCGCCCAGGCGGGCGACCGGCTCGACGCGCTGCAGCAGCGCATCCGCACGCTCGAGCAGCAGCGCCAGGCCTTGCTCAGCGCCCTGCAACACGAGCAGGCCACACTGGCGCAGCAGGCCGGACGCCACAGCGCGCACGATGCGCAGCACCAGGCGCTGCAGACACACCAGCGCCTGCTGGCCGAGCAGCTGGCACGCATCGAACGCGAGCTGCGCGAGCAGCAAGGCCCGCGCCGCCGCCACATCGGGCCGGCCACGCAAGAGGTGGCCTATGCGCTGTACTACGACCGCCTGCGCCAGCGCATCGAAACCGAGGGCACTCGCCACTTTCCGCAGGCCGATGGGGTCAAGCTCTATGGCGAGCTGGTGATGGCCATCACGCTCGACCAGCACGGCCGGGTGCTCGCGGCCGAGGTCGCGCGCGGCTCGGGCCAGCCCCGGCTCGACGCGCAGGCGCTGGCCATCGTGCGCGGCGCCGCGCCCTTTGACGCCTTCAGCCCGGCCATGCGCCAGCAGGCCGAGCAGATCGTGGTGGTCAGCGGTTTCCGCTTCGCGCGCGACCTGAGCCTGCACACCCGCATGCTGGCCACGCCGGAGGCGCAGAAATGACGCTGCGGGCCCTGTGGCGCTGGTGCCTGCTGTGCCTGCTGGCCGCGCTGGCGCTGCAGCTGTTTTTCGTGCTGCGCGTGGCCAGCATGGCGTTCATCGCGCCCGAGTCGACCAGCTTCGAGCGCACGCAGGCCTGGCAGATCCTGCAGCGCCAGGGCCGCCTGCCCTGGCGACAGGAATGGATCGATCTGCCGCAGATCTCCAAAAATCTGCAGCGCGCGGTCATCGCCTCCGAGGACGACACCTTCGGCCAGCACGAGGGCCTGCGCTGGGACGCACTCAAAAGCGCCTGGAGCAAAAACGCCAAGGCCCAGGCGCGCGCCGAACGTCAGGCCAGCCAGCGCCCGGGCGCACCCGCGCCGGCGGCCAAGGTCGTGGGCGGCTCCACCATCACGCAGCAGCTGGCCAAGAACCTGTTCCTCTCGGGCGAGCGCACCCTGGTGCGCAAGGGCCAGGAGATGCTGATCACGCTCACGCTCGAAGCCTGTCTGAGCAAGGCGCGCATCCTCGAGCTCTACCTCAACAGCGTGGAATGGGGCGAGGGCGTGTTCGGCGCCCAGGCCGCCGCGCAGCACTACTTTCGCAAGCCGGCCAGCCAGCTCAACGCCTGGGAGAGCGCGCGCCTGGCGGTGATGCTGCCGCGCCCGCGCCACTTCGAAAAATTGCCGGGCTCGACCTACCTGGCCGAGCGCGCCGAGGTCATCGTGGGGCGCATGAACAGCGCGGTGCTGCCATGAACGCCGCTTCCCCCACCGTGCGGATTCTGGGCATCGACCCGGGCCTGCAGACCACCGGCTTCGGCGTGATCGACATGACGGGCTCGACACTGGCCTATGTGGCCAGCGGTGTGATCGAGACCACCAAAGGCGAGATGGGCAACCTGCCCGCGCGCCTGAAAGTCATCTACGACGGCATCCGCGAAATCCACGCGCGCTACCAGCCCGATGTGGCCTCGGTGGAGATCACCTTCATGAACGTCAACCCCCAGGCCTCGCTGATGCTGGGGCAGGCGCGCGGCTGCTGCGTCACGGCCCTGGTGTCTTGCGAGCTGGCGGTGGCCGAATACACCGCGCTGCAGATGAAGCAGGCCGTCACCGGCCATGGCCGCGCGGCCAAGTCGCAGATCCAGGAAATGGTCAAACGCCTGCTGCAGTTGCCGGCGGCGCCGCGCCAGGACGCGGCCGACGCGCTGGGCCTGGCCATCACCCACGCCCACGCCAGCCCCTCGATGAACAAGCTCGCCGCGCAAGGCGTGCTCAGCCGCAAGACGCACGGCATGTACCGCGCGGGCCGCAGCCACTGACGCTCAAGAAACGATGTAGGCGGCGGCGCCGGCCGACATCAGGGTGCCGTCGGGGCCGCGAAACTCCATGCGCGAGGTGCCCACGCGCGAGCCCACGCGCAGGCAGTCGGCGTGGATGGTGAAGAACTCGCCGATGCCCGGGCGCAGGTAGTCGATGCGCAAATCGATGGTGCCCAGCTTGGCAAAGCGCTCGAGGCGCTTGGCCGGCGGCTCGTCCATGTGCTTGGCCGCGGCCGCGGCCATGACGGCGGCGCTGCCGATCGCGTCCAGCGCGGCGCTGATCACGCCGCCGTGGATGCGGTTGTAGGCGAAGTGGCCCACCAATTCATGGCGCATGTCGATGCGCGCCGTCACGCGGCCTTGCGGTGAAATCTCGGACAGCTTGAGCCCGAGCGTCTGGTTGAAGACGATTTTTTCTTCGTAGATCTGGCGAAAGCCTTCGAGGTACTCGGCTTCGAAGACGACGGGAGCAGGGGTGCGGTGAACCATGCCCGCAGTTTAAAGCCGGCTGAAATCGGGCTTGCGTTTCTCCACAAAGGCGCCAAAGGCCTCGCGAGCGGCCGGCTCCTGGAGCATGCGGCCAAAGCTCTGGCCCTCGGTGGCCATCTGGGCGAGCACCGCGGCCTGATCGCCGCCCTTCATGAGGCGCTTGGTTTCGATCAGCGAGCTCAGCGGCTTGGCCGCGAGTTTTCTGGCCTGCGCCTGGGCGTAGCCATTGACCTCGGTGGGCGGCAGCACGCGGTTGACCAGGCCCACTTCCTGCGCGGCTTCGGCAAAAAACGGTTCACCCAGCAGCAGGGCTTCGGCGGCACGGTGGTAGCCGAACATGCGTGGCACCAGCAGGCTCGACGCCGCTTCGGGGCACAGACCCAGGTTGACGAAAGGCATGGAAAACGCCGCGTTGTCACCGGCGTAGACCAGGTCGCAGTGGAACAGCAGCGTGGTGCCGATGCCCACGGCCGGGCCGGCCACGGCAGCGATCAGCGGCTTCTCGAGCGTGGCGATGCCGCGCAGGAAACGGAACACCGGCGATTCCTGTGTCGACGGCGGCTTGTTCAGAAAGTCGCCAATGTCGTTGCCCGCGCTGAAGATGGTCTCGTGCCCCTGGATCAAGACGACGCGCACCAGTGCATCGTTTCTCGCCTGCTCGATGCCGTCGGCCAGTGCCGCGTACATGTCGCTGGTGATCGAGTTTTTCTTGTCCAGGCGGTTGAAGGTCAGGGTCATGACCCCGGCGTCGGTGTGGTTCAGGATGTCGGACACGGTGGTCTCCACAAAAAAGCCGTCGGTGACGGCTGGTGACAAAAATCAGGGGGCCTTGACCCAGGTCTGGTTGCGCCAGAACGGGCCCAGAAAGCCGCGCACCTGCAGTTTGGCGCCGCCCTCCAGGGGCGTCAGTCGCACCCGGTACAGCTTGCCCTCCTCAGGGTCGAGGATCTCGCCGCCGTCCCAGTAGTCATGGCCGGCCGATTTTTTCACACCCCGGATGATCTCCATGCCCAGGATGGGCTGGCCCTTGCGGTCGTCGCTGCATTTGTCGCAGCGGGCCGCCGGGTCGGCGCCCTTGCGCAGGAACTGGGTCACGCGGCCCTTGAGCACGCCGCCCTGCTCTTCGATAAGCACCAGGCTTTTGACCTCGCCGGTCTTGTCGTCCACGGTGTGCCATTGGCCTACGGGGGTGTTGGCCCAAACGGCGCTGCCCAGCAGCAGGCCCAGCAGGGCCATCGGTTGGATGAACATGGTGTTCTCCCTGTGTGGATACGGGTCAGGCCAGTGCCGCATCGGTGTCCAGCAGCACCTCGCTGCCGGCGCGGATGCGGCGCATCAGGCTCGATGTTTCGGGCATCAGGCGCGTGAAGTAAAAACGCGCGGTCTGCAGCTTGCCCAGGTAGAAGGGGTCGGGGCGCTGGGCCTCTTCTTCGGCCTGCGCGATTTTCTCCAGCGCCACCTTGGCCATGCGGGCCCAGAAGTAGCCGTAGACCATGTGGCCCACCACGCGCAGGTAGTCGACCGCGGCCGCGCCCACCTCGTCGGCATTGCCCATGGCCTTCATGCCGATCTCGCCGGTGAGCTGGGTGATCTTGCCGCCCAGATCGGCGAGCGGTTTCACAAATTCACCCATGGCCTCGTTGGCCATTTCGGCGCGGATGAAGGCCTCCACCTGCGCGCCGAATTTTTTGAGCGTGGCGCCGTTGTTGCCCAGCACCTTGCGGCCCAGCAAATCGAGCGACTGGATGGTGTTGGTGCCCTCGTAGATCATGTTGATTCGAGCGTCGCGCACGAACTGCTCCATGCCCCATTCCTTGATGAAGCCATGACCGCCATAGACCTGCTGGCACTGCACGGCGGCGTCAAAACCGTTGTCGGTGATGAAGGCCTTGACGATGGGCGTGAGCAGCGCGAGCAATTCGGCGGCGTCCTGGCGCACCTGGGCGTCGGGGTGGTGGAGCTCCTGGTCGAGCAGCAGCGCGCTGTAGCAGGCCAGCGCGCGGCCGCCCTCGGCATAGGCCTTGGCCGTGAGCAGCATGCGGCGCACATCGGGGTGCACGATGATCGGGTCGGCCGGCTTGCCCGGCGCCTTCACACCCGAGAGCGAGCGCATCTGCACGCGGTCCTTGGCGTAGGCCAAAGCGTTTTGGTAGGCCACTTCGGTCAGGCCCAGCGACTGGTTGCCCACGCCCAGGCGCGCGGCGTTCATCATCACGAACATGGCGGCCAGGCCTTTATTGGGCTGGCCCACCAGCGTGCCCACGGCGCCGTCGAGCACCATCTGGCAGGTGGCGTTGCCGTGGATGCCCATCTTGTGCTCCAGGCCGCCGCAGTAGATGCCATTGCGCTCGCCGAGCGAACCGTCGGCCTTCACATGGAACTTGGGCACCAGGAACAGGCTGATGCCCTTGGAGCCGGGCGGCGCGTCGGGCAGGCGTGCGAGCACCAGGTGCACGATGTTGGGCGCGAGGTTGTGCTCGCCCGCGCTGATGAAGATCTTCTGGCCGGTGATGCGGTAGGTGCCGTCCGCCTGCGGCTCGGCCTTGGTGCGCAAGAGGCCCAGGTCGGTGCCGCAGTGCGGCTCGGTCAGGCACATGGTGCCGGTCCACTCGCCGCTGGTGAGCTTGGGCAGGAACTGTGCTTTTTGCTCGGGCGTGCCGTGCGCGTGCAGGCACTCGTAGGCGCCGTGCGAGAGGCCGGGGTACATGGTCCAGGCCTGGTTGGCCGAGTTGAGCATTTCATAGAAGCACTGGTTGACGACAAAGGGCAGGCCCTGGCCGCCGTACTCGGGGTCGCAACTCAGCGCGGGCCAGCCGCCGGCCACGTACTGCTCATAAGCGGCTTTGAAACCCTCGGGCGGCGTGACCTCGTGCGTGGCGCGGTCGAGCTGGCAGCCTTGCTGGTCACCGCTGATGTTGAGCGGGAACACCACTTCGGCGGCGAACTTGCCGCCCTCCTCGAGCACCGCGTTGATGGTGTCGGCATCGGTGTCGGCGTGCTTGGGCATGGCCTGCAAGGCATGGCCCACATCGAGCAGCTCGTGCAGCACAAATTGCATGTCGCGCAGGGGCGGGTTGTAGACGGGCATGGTGTTCCTCCTGAACAGTGGGTGTGTGGGGACTCAAGCCTGGCGGCTGCGCGCGCGCGCGGGCGTGCGGTAGCGCTCCAGGATGCGGGCAAAGCCCAGGCGCGCGCGTTCGGCCGCGCCGGGCACTTTGAGAAAGCGCGCCTCGTAGTGCAGCGCGAGGATCAGGCCGTGGATTTCGAAGGCGGCCTGCAGCGGGTCGACCTCGCGCGCGAGCTGGCCCTCGTCCTGCGCCTGCTCGACGGCGCGGCGCACGGCCGCCTGCCAGCTCGTGACCGAGGACGCGAGCGCCTCGCGCACAGGGCCGGCGCGGTCGTCGAACTCAACCGCGCCGCTGATGTAGATGCAGCCCGAGTCGATCTCGTTGGACGTCTGCACCATCCAGTTGTCGAACATGGCCTGCAGCCGGGGCAGACCGCGCTCGGCCTGCAGCGCGGGGTAGAAGACCTCGCGCTCGAAGCGCTCGTGGTATTCGCGCACCACCGAAATCTGCAGCTCCTCGCGCGAGCCGAAATGCGCGAACACGCCCGACTTGCTCATGCCGGTGATCTCGGCGATCGCACCGATCGACAGACCTTCCAGGCCGATCTGCGAGGCCAGGCCCAAGGCCGCGTCGACGATCGCGGCCTTGGTCTGCTGGCCCTTGTGCATGGCGCGGCGCGCCGGTTCGGCGGGGGTGGGGAGTTTGCGCAGGTTCATGGTCGGCAAAATAGAACGGTCGTTCTATTTTGCATGAAACCTGCCCCGGGCAACACCGTCACCCGGGGTTTTGAGGGTAAATCCCGAGCCTGCGCGGCTCAGGCCACAGCGCGGGACGCCCCAGGGGCAGGCCCGCGTGGCCGCTCAGGCCTTGAAGGCCAGCACTTTTTGCGTCTGCATGCCCAGGCCTTCGATGCCCAGGCTCATGACATCGCCCTTCTTGAGGTACACGGGCGCGGGCTGGCCATTCTTTTTGATGCCCATGCCCACACCCGGCGGCGTGCCGGTGGTGATGATGTCGCCGGGCTCGAGCGTCATGAACTGGCTCACATAGCTGACCAGCTTGGCCACGCCGAACACCATGGTCTTGGTGCTGCCGCTTTGCATGCGCTCGCCGTTGAGGTCGAGCCAGAGCGAGAGCTTTTGCGGATCGGGCACCTCGTCGCGCGTGACCAGCCAGGGGCCCACGGGGCCGAAGGTGTCGCAGCTCTTGCCCTTGTCCCAGGTGCCGCCGCGCTCGAGCTGGTATTCGCGCTCGCTCAGGTCGTTGACCACGCAGTAGCCGGCCACGTGCTGCAGCGCGTCCTTTTGCGTGACGTGGCGCGCGCGCGTGCCGATCACCACACCGAGCTCGACCTCCCAGTCGGTCTTCTTGGAGCCCTTGGGCAGCATGACGTCGTCGTCGGGGCCCTGGATGCAGCTGGTCGCCTTCATGAAGACGATGGGCTCCTTGGGGATGGGCATGCCGGCCTCGTGCGCGTGGTCGGCGTAGTTCAGGCCGATCGCGACGAATTTGCCGACGCCCGCGAGCGGGCTGCCCATGCGTTTTTTGCCCTTGACCAGCGGCAGCTTGTCGGTCTTGAGTTTGGCCAGCTTGGCCAGGGCCTTGTCCGAGAGCTGTGCGGGGGTGATGTCGGCGATCACGCCCGAGAGGTCACGCAAACGGCCTTCGGCATCGATGAGGCCGGGCTTTTCCTTGCCGATCTGGCCATAGCGCACGAGTTTCATGGGGTCTCCAAAAGGATGGGGCGGCACAGGCGCTGGCCGCCGGGTTGAACAAAGGGCTCAGAGCAGGCGCGCGAGGCTGGCCTGCATCTGGTCGGTCGGCAGCCGCGCAAAGCCCGAACGCACAAAGCGCTGCAGACGACCGAGCAAGAACGCGAGCAGCACCGAAGCGGCCACCTGCGTCTCGGCGCCCGGTGCGGCCGCGTCGGCCTGGACCGCGCGCAGCGACTGTCGCAGCTGCGCCTCGATCTTGTCGATCAACAAGTTGACACGCTGCTGCAGGCGTTCGTGCTCGAGCACCAGCGCATCGCCGGTCATGACGCGGCACATGCCCGGGTTTTTCTCGGCGAACTGCAGGATCAGCGCGACGATGCGCGCGGCCTGCGCGGGACCTGGCGCTTCGCGGTCGGTGACCTGACGGATCAGGCCCATGCAGGACTGCTCGACGAAGTCGATCAGTCCCTCGAACATCTGGGCCTTGCTCGCGAAGTGGCGGTACAGCGCGGCCTCGCTCACGCCGATGCGCGCGGCCAGTGCGGCGGTGGTCACGCGCTCGGCGCCGGGCTGCTCGAGCATGCCCGCGAGCGTCTGCAGGATTTGCTGGCGCCGCTCGCCCGGGCGCGGGCGTTTGCGCACGGGCGCGGGCTCGGCCTCGAGGTGCTCGGGGGACAGGTCCTCGGACATGCGGGCGGGCTGTTGGTGGCTCAGCGGCTCTTGATCATGGTGCCAAAAGCCTGTTCGGACAGGACTTCGAGCAGCATGGCGTGCGGCACGCGGCCGTCGATGATGTGCACCGCATTCACACCGCTCTTGGCGGCGTCGAGTGCACCGGCGATCTTGGGGATCATGCCGCCGCTGATGGTGCCGTCCTGACACAGCTCGTCGATGCGACGCGGCGTGAGTTCGGTCAGCAGCTCGCCCTGCTTGTCCAGCACGCCACGGATGTTGGTGAGCATGAGCAGCTTCTCGGCCTGCAGCGCCATGGCCAGCTTGGCGGCCACCACGTCGGCGTTGATGTTGTAGCTCTCGTTGTGCTCACCGAAACCGATGGGGCTGACCACCGGGATGAAGGCGTCGTCCTGCAGGCATTTCAGGATCGCGGGGTCGATGCTCTCGATGTCGCCGACCTGGCCCACATCGTGTTCCTTGCTCGGGTCTTGCGTGTCGACCAGGCGCAGCTTTTTGGCACGGATCAGGCCGCCATCGCGGCCCGTCAGGCCCACGGCCTTGCCGCCGGCGCGGTTGATCATGCCCACGATGTCCTGCTGCACTTCGCCGCCGAGCACCCACTCGACCACTTCCATGGTCTCGGCATCGGTCACGCGCATGCCCTGGATGAATTCGCCCTTCTTGCCCAGGCGCTTGAGCGCGGCCTCGATCTGCGGGCCGCCGCCGTGCACCACCACCGGGTTCATGCCCACGAGTTTGAGCAGCACCACGTCCTCGGCAAAGGCCTGCTGCAGCGCCGGGTCGGTCATGGCGTTGCCGCCGTATTTGATGACCAGGGTCTTGCCGTGGAACTTGCGGATGTAGGGCATGGCCTGGGCCAGGATCTGGGCCTGCTGCTCGGGGCTCACGGCGGGGGCGGTGGTGTCGGTCATGGTCGGTGCAAGTTCAAGGGGTTTTGCGCGGATTGTGCAGCAAAGCGTTCAGAGGATTTCGGCCAGCAGGCGGTCCACGCCACACTGCCAGTGCGGCAGCGTGAGGCCGAAGGCCTGCTGGAGTTTTTGGGTGTTCAGGCGCGAGTTGAGCGGGCGCTGCGCGGGCGTCGGGAAGGCGCTGGTCGGCACGGGCGCGATCTCGCCCACCTGCCACGCCAGCTCGGGCCGCTGCGCGCGCGCCTGCGCGATGACATGGCGGGCGTAACCATGCCACGTGGTTTCGCCGCCGGCCACCAGGTGGTACAGGCCCGCCAGCTGCGGCTCTTGCAGCGCCATGCGGATGGCGTGCGCGGTGACATCGGCGATCAGGTCGGCACCGGTGGGCGCGCCGTGCTGGTCGTCGATCACCGTGAGGCGTTCGCGCTCTTGCGCCAGGCGCAGCATGGTCTTGGCGAAATTGCCGCCACGCGCCGCATAGACCCAGCTGGTGCGAAAAATCAGGTGCTGGCAGCCGCTGGCGGCAATCGCCTGCTCGCCTTCAAGTTTGGTCTGGCCATAGACGCCCAGCGGCCCGGTGGCATCGCCCTCTTGCCAGGGGCGCGTGCCGCTGCCGTCGAACACATAGTCGGTCGAGTAATGCACCAGCCAGGCGCCGGTCTCGGCTGCCGCCTGCGCCAGCGCAGCGGGCGCTGAAGCGTTGAGCGTGCGCGCCAACTCGGGTTCGCCCTCGGCCTTGTCGACGGCGGTGTGGGCGGCGGCGTTGACGATCACGTCGGGGCGCAGCGTGCGCACGGTTTGCGCCAACGCCTCAGGCTGCGACAAATCGCCGCAAGGCGTGCTGTGGCGGTCGAGCGCGATGAGCTCGCCGAGCACACCCAGGCTGCGCTGCAGCTCCCAGCCGACCTGGCCGTTTTTGCCGAGCAGCAAGACCTTCATGCCCGGCGGTCCTGGTAGTTTTTGCCGATCCACTCGCGGTAAGCACCCGACTGCACGTTCTTCACCCAGTCGGCGTTCTCCAGGTACCAGAGTACCGTTTTGCGGATGCCGGTCTCAAAGGTCTCGGCGGGTTTCCAGCCCAGCTCGCGCTCGAGCTTGCGCGCGTCGATGGCGTAGCGCCGGTCGTGCCCCGGGCGGTCGGTGACGTGGGTGATTTGCGTGGCGTAGCTGCTGCCATCGACCTTGGGCCGCAGCTCGTCGAGCAGCGCGCAGACGGTGTGGACGATCTCGATGTTGGGCTTTTCGTTCCAGCCGCCCACGTTGTAGGTCTCGCCCAGGCGCCCGGCTTCGAGCACGCGGCGGATCGCGCTGCAGTGGTCCTTCACATAGAGCCAGTCGCGGATCTGCATGCCGTCGCCATACACGGGCAGGGCCTTGCCCGCCAGCGCGTTGACGATCATCAGCGGGATCAGCTTTTCAGGAAAGTGGTAGGGCCCGTAGTTGTTGGAGCAGTTGGTGGTGAGCACCGGCAGGCCGTAGGTGTGGCGCCAGGCGCGCACCAGGTGGTCACTGGCGGCCTTGCTCGCGGAATAGGGGCTATTGGGTTCGTAGCGGTTCGTCTCGGCAAAAGCCGGATCGTCCTTGGCCAGCGAGCCGTAGACCTCGTCGGTGGAGACGTGCAAAAAGCGGAAGGCCGACTTCTCGGCCTCGGGCAGGCTGGCCCAGTGGCCGCGCACCGATTCGAGCAGGTGGTAGGTGCCCACGATGTTGGTCTGGATGAAGTCTTCGGGGCCGTGGATGGAGCGGTCCACATGGCTTTCGGCCGCGAAGTTGAGCACCGCGCGCGGGCGGTGCTCGGCCAGCAGCCGGTCGAGCAGCGCGCGGTCGCCGATGTCGCCTTGCACAAAGGTGTGGCGCGCATCGCCCTGCAGGCTGGCCAGGGTTTCGAGGTTGCCCGCGTAGGTGAGCTTGTCGAGGTTGACCACCGGCTCCTGCGAGGCCGCGAGCCAGTCGAGCACGAAATTTCCGCCAATGAAGCCGGCGCCGCCAGACACAAGAATGGTCATCGGTGTATAAAGGTTGTCGCCGTCCGAAGGGCCAGCACCTTCGGGATTCTAGAACCACCGCACCTTCTGCACGGACCCCGCCATGGCCAAGAAACCTGCCGCTTCTGCACCGGACGAGAACACGGGCACGCCCCTGTCGGCCCACCAAATCTGGCTGGCCGGCCTGGGTGCCATGGCCCAGGCCCAGGCCGAGGGCAGCAAGGCCTTTGAGAACCTGGTGAGCGACGGCCTGGCCTTCCAGCGCAAGAGCCAGCAGGAAGCGCAACAGCGCTTTCAGGAGGCCACCGAGCGCCTGACCCAGATCACCCAAGACATCGGCCAGCAAGCGGGCGGGCGCCTGGACAAGCTGGAGCAGGTGTTCGAGGAACGCGTGGCGCGCGCCCTGCACCGCCTGGGCATGCCCACCCTGCAAGACATCGCCGATTTGCAGGCGCGCGTGGCCGACCTGGAGTCGCAGCTGAGCGTCGCACGCCAGGCCACGGCCAAAGCGCCGGCGAAGGCGCCCGCCAAGACCGCACGGAAATCCGCACGCCAGGCCTGAGCCCGCGCAGCATGGCGAAAAAAGCCCCGCGCCGCACCGCCGAGCGCATTGCCAGCGTGACGCTGGAACTGTTCAACCGCTACGGCGAGCCCCATGTTTCGACGACCATGATCTCGTCGGAGCTGGGCATCAGCCCCGGCAACCTCTACTACCATTTCCCGGCCAAGGACAAGCTGGTCAACCACCTCTACGACCAGTACGAAGCGCGCATGCTGTCGCTGCTCGAAGCCGGCGGCGATGTGCAGGACATCGAGGACGCCTGGTTCTTCCTGCACACGCTGTTTGAAACCGTGTGGGACCACCGCTTTTTGTACCGGGACCTCAACCACCTGCTCTCGGGCAACCGGCACCTGGAGACGCGTTTCCATGGGGTGCTGGCGCGCAAGACGCTGGCGCTGCGCCAGATGCTGGCATCGCTGGCCGCGGCCGACTGGATGGCCATCGACGAGGCCGACACCGACACCCTCTCGACCAGCATGGCGGTGATGGTCACCTACTGGCTGAGCTACGAGTATGTGCGTGACCCGCGCCGCGCGCTGGAGCCCGAAAGCGCGGGCAAGGCCCTGAGCCGTGGTGCGCGCCATGTGCTGGCCCTGCTGGGGCCCTACCTGCGCCATGCCGAGCAGCGCCAGCACCTGATGGCCCTGACCTCGGCCTACCGCCAGGACGGCGCCTGAACCGGGCCCGACGCGGGCTCAGGCAAAACGCTGGCTCGCCAGCGTCAAGAGGCCGTCAAAGATCAGGTTGTCCACCAGTTCAAACGGCATCGACATGCTCGGCGCCATCTTCCAGCCGGCGCCGCCCGTCATCACGCACATCGGCTCCATGCCGGTGTGATTGCGCAGGTGCTGCACCATGCGCTCGCAGGCGCCGGCGATGGCGTAGGTGCCGCCGCTGGTCAGCGCATCGCTGGTGTTGGTTGGAAACAGCCGCACTTCGCCGGTCGGCACGTGCAGACCGGCCGTGCCCGATTCGAGCGAGCGCAGCATGATGCCGTGGCCCGGCAGGATGAAGCCGCCGAGGAACTTGCCGTACTGGTCGATGGCCTCGACCGTCACCGCGGTGCCGACCATCACCACGACCACAGGACGCGGCGCGCCCTGGGCCAGCATGTGCTGGCGCGCGCCCACCATGGCCACCCAGCGGTCGGCGCCCAGGCGCGAGGGGTGGTCGTAGCCATTGATCAGGCCGGCCTCGGCCTGCGTGGCCATGACCCACTGCGGCGTGACGTCCCACAACTCCATCTGCTCCTGCACACGCCGGCGCACCGCGTCGCCGGCGACGATGCAGCCCAGCATGCGGTCGGGCGCGGGCAACTCGGCCCAGGCGCCCTCGCCCAGGCGGTCGATGTTTTCGAGGAATTCGGCGCCGTGCGCGAGCAACTGCGCTTGTGGCTGGGCCCGGTCGTAGAGGGCCCACTTGAGGCGGGTGTTGCCGACATCGATCGCCAAAAAGTGCATGGCCGCATGATACCGGGTCCCACCCCCTGCGGGGCCGCACCGGGGCCACATGGCGCCGGGTGGGCGCCCGGGTGCAGCGCCCGAAAGCGAGAAGGCCGCGGCACTGCCGCGGCCTTCTCTCACACGCGCTCGAAAAAAGCGCGTGGGTCAGCCCATCACTTGTAGAGCACCTGCGGCAGCCACAGGCCGATCTGCGGCCAGATGTACAGCAGCACGATGGCCACCACCTGGATGCCCATGAAGGGCAACATGCCGGCGAAGATCTGGTTGAGCGTGACGTGCGGCGGGCTCACGCCCTTGAGGTAGAACGCGCTCATGGCCACGGGCGGGCTCAGGAAGGCGGTCTGCAGGTTCAGCGCCACCAGCAAGCCGAAGAACAGCGGGTCGACCCCGAAGTTGTCCAGCAGCGGGATGAAGATGGGCATGAAGATCACGATGATCTCGGTCCACTCCAGCGGCCAGCCCAGGATGAAGATGATGACCTGGCTCAGGATCAGGAACTCGGTCTTGCTGAGGTTCATGCCCAGCACCCACTGCTCGACCAGCTCCTGCCCGCCCAGCAGCGCGAACGCCGCCGAGAAGATGGCCGAGCCGACGAACAGCCAGCAGACCATGGCGCTGGTCTTGGCGGTGAGGAACACCGACTCCTTGACCACGTTGAAGGTCAGCTGCCGGTAGGCCGCGGCGAGCAGGAAACCGCCGAGTGCGCCGACGGCGGCCGCCTCGGTCGGCGTGGCCAGACCGAACACGATCGAGCCGAGCACCGCGAGGATCAGCACCAGCAGCGGGAAGAAGCTCGACAGCAGCATCTTGAAGATTTCCAGACGCGCGTAGCTGAGCACGGCATAAAACGCCGCCAGGGCGGCGGCCCCGATGCCCAGGCCAACCCAGTAAGCCGTGGGGGCGGCTTGCGTGGTGGCCTCGCTGCTGGCGGTCGCGGTCGCCGCAGGCGCGGCGGGGGCATCGGCCGAAGCCTGCGCCGCAGCCGGTGCGGCGGCCGGCTCTTCGCTGCCCGGAGGCGCCTGCAGATCGCCTTCGTCTTTCTCGGCGCCCTCGGGTTCGGCCAGATCGCTTTCCTCGGCCTGGGCCTCGTCTTCCTGCCCCATGGCCTGCAGTTCGCTGACTTCCTCGACCGGCGCGACCCGCGTCACGCTCTGGTAACTGGCCAAGGCCACGACCGCGAACAGGACCGCCGGCATCAGCACCACCGCCAGCTGGCGCAGCAGGTAAGCGCTGGACACCTGGGCGTTGCGCTCACCCTTGAGCGCGGACAGCAAGCCGGTCAGGGCGCGCCGAGCCGGCTGCGCGCCGATGCTCAGCAGCGGCCCGGGCAGCGGCACCATGCGCTGCTGCTCGCTCAGCGGCGGCGCCATGTGCGGTTTGAGCCGGGCCATCACGATGACATAGACGATGTAGAGGCCGGCGAGCATCAGGCCGGGGAAGAAGGCCCCCGCGTAAAGCTGCACCACCGACACCCCTGCCGTCGCGCCGTACACGATCAGCAGCACGCTCGGCGGGATCAGGATGCCCAGGCAGCCACCCGCGGTGATCGCGCCCGCCGACAGGCGCACGTCGTAACCGGCGCGCAGCATTTGCGGCAGCGCCAGCAGGCCCATCAGGGTCACGACCGCGCCCACGATGCCGGTCGCCGTGGCGAACACGGCGCAGGTCACCAGGGTGGCCACGGCCAGCGAGCCAGGCACACGCGCCAACGCCAGGTGCAGGCTGCGAAAGAGCTTGTCGATCAGGTTGGCGCGTTCGACCAGGTAGCCCATGAAGACGAACAGCGGGATCGAGATGAGCACGTCGTTGCCCATCACCGAAAACGCCCGCTGCACCATCAGGTCCAGGGTCTGCCGGATCGCCCCGGCCGCGCTCTGGTCCCCCGAATGGTAGGCAAAAAAGGTGAACAGCATGCCCATGCCCATGAGGGTGAAGGCGGTCGGAAAGCCCAGCATGATGGCGACCACCACCAGCGAGAGCATCAGCAGGCCATAGTGGCCGTTGGTCATCTTGTCGACGCTGAGCACCATGGCCAGCGCGGCCAGGCCGATCAGGCCCATGAGGATGAAGCCGAACCAGAGTTCCTTGCGGATCTTCATTGGGCACCTCCCTGGCGCGTCACGTATTTGTCCAGCGCCGCGATGTCGCTGTCCTTGACGTGGACCATCTCCTTGAGCTTGTCGACATCGACTTCTTCGACGTCGTCCTCGCGCGAGGGCCATTCGCCGGTCTGCAGGCAGACGATGCAGCGCACGATTTCCACCAGGCCCTGCAGGAGCAAGATGGCGCCGGCCACCGGCACCACGAACTTGAAGGGGTAGACGGGCAGCGGGTCGGCGTTGAAGGTTTGTTCGCGAATCGCCAGCGAGGCGTTGGCGAAGTCCCAGCCGGCCCAGGTCAGGGCCACGATGCCGGGCAGGAAAAACACGATGTACAGCAGCAGGTCAATCGTGGCCTGCGTGCGCGGCTGGAAAAAGCCATAGAGCACGTCGCCGCGCACATGGCCGTTTTTGGCCAGGGTGTAGGCGCCGGCCATCATGAACAACACGCCATACAGCATGATCTGGGCGTCCAGCACCCAGGCATGCGGCTTGTTGAGCACATACCGCGAAAAGACTTCCCAGCTGATCAGGGCGGTCAAAGCCACCACCGACCATGCGCTGAATTTGCCAAACCAGGTCGAGAGCCGATCCACGGTCAAAAGCATTTTTTGCATTGCAACTCCATACAAAAAAAGGGGGGCATGAAGGCCCCCCGTCCGGATCACCGGTGTGCGTCAGGCTTTCTTGCCCTTGAAATAGTGGTTGTAGGCCATCTTGAAATCGACCGTGTAGTCGTTTTGCCACTGGCCGGCACGCTGGGCAAACTCACGCTGCGAGTCCAGCACTTTCTTGAACATCGCGTTCTCGCCGCCCTTCTTCTCCATGATCTTGTCCCAGGCGGTCAGCTGGGCCTTGAGGATGGCGTCGGGGGTCTTGTAGAACTTGACGCCCATTTTCTTGAGCTCTTCGTAGTCCTTGGAGTTGCGCTCGATGGCCTTCCAGCTCATGTCGGCGCTGGCGGCCTGCACGGCGTAGTCGACGATGGACTTGAGCTCACCGGGCAGCGCATTGAGCTTGCCCTTGTTGAACAGGATTTCGAACTGCTCGCCGCTTTGGTGGAAGCTTTGCAGCATGCAGTTCTTGGCCACGTCGGGGAAGCCCAGCAGCTTGTCCGAAGACGCGTTGTTGAACTCGGCGCCATCGATCAGGCCGCGGTCCAGCGCCGGCACGATCTCGCCGCCGGGCAGCGGGTTCACGGCCGCGCCCATGTCGGTGTACATGTCGACCGCGAGGCCCACGGTGCGGAACTTGATGCCCTTCATGTCGGCCGCCTTGGCGATGGGCTTCTTGAACCAGCCAAAGGGCTGGGTGGGCATGGGGCCGTACAGGTAGGACACCACGTCCATGTTCAGGCTCTTGTAGATGTCTTCGAGCAGGGCCTTGCCGCCACCGTAGTTGTGCCAGGCCAGCAGCATGTTGGGGTCCATGCCGAAGGACGGGCCGGAGCCCCACAGGGCCAGCGCCGAGTTCTTGCCGTAGTGGTAGGCCACCACACCGTGGCCGCCGTCGAGCGTGCCCTTGGACACGGCTTCGAGCAGCTGGAAGGCCGGCACCACGGCGCCCGCGGGCAGCACCTCGATCTTGAGCTTGCCGCTGGCCATGTCGTTGACCTTCTTGGCAAAGTCGTTGGCGTACTCGTGGAAGATGTCCTTGGCCGGCCAGGTGCTCTGGAAACGCAATGTGGTCGTGGTTTGCGCGGTGGCGATCATCGGCGCCGACAGGGCGCCAGCAGCGGCGGCGGCGCCCTTGAGCATGCCGCGGCGGTTGGTCACGTTCTTCTTTTCCATGCGTGTCTCCAATGGGGGTGGGTTGAAAGAGGCCTCAATGTCTTTCAATGTCTAGGACAACGCCAGCGGGTTTTCACTGAACCGCGGCTGACAACCCCCCGATTTCGCCCATTTCGTATCACCAACGTGACTGCCGCGCCACGCCGCTTGGCGGCGCGGGTCCGCCGCCGTCAGACACAAGCATTCAGTTTTGGCGCCAGGGCAGGCCGTGGAAACGCCAGCCGCCCACATGGCCGCGCTGGGCCTGGGCGTCGGGGTCGCCCTCGAAGCCTTCAAGGATGTTGTAGGCCTGCAGGCCCAGTTCGGTCGCGCGCTGCGCGGCCGCCACCGAACGCACGCCGCTGCGGCACAGCAGCACGAGCTTTTGGCCGCCGGCGGCCAGCGCCTGGATGCCGGCATCGAACTCGGGGTTCATGGCCATGCCGGGCCACTGCTTCCAGGCCAGGGGCTGGGCCTCGGGCACAAAGCCGACCCAGGCGCGCTCGGCATCGGTGCGCACATCGACCAGCACCGCGTCGCCCGCCTGCACCCAGGCCCAGGCCAGCTGCGGGCTGACATCGCCCGCATAGCCCTGGGCCGGTCGCACCTGCAGCAGGGCCTGGCCGCCCGCGTCGTGGCGCAGGCCCGAAGTCAGGTTGGCCGGCACGGCCTCGTCGATGCGCTGGGGTTTGGGCAGGTTGAGCTGGTTCATGGTCTCGACAAACTGGGCCAGGCTCTTGCCGGCCACGCGCGCGTTGGTCCGTTTTTCCTGGCCGATGGTGGAGGACTGGCGCCCCTGGTAGTCGTGGCCCGGCCAGACCACGGTGCCCTCAGGCAGGGCGAACAGGACTTCGGTGAGGCTGCGGTACAGGGCCTCGGCGCTGCCCGACTGGAAGTCGGTGCGGCCGCAGCCGTTGATCAGCAGGGTGTCGCCGGTGAACACATGGCCACCGCCGGGCGCTGGCCAGTGGTAACTCATGCTGCCGGCGGTGTGGCCCGGCGTGTGCAGGGCCTGCAGGCGCTGCGCGCCAAAGGCCAGCGTCTGGCCGTGCTGCAGCTGCACGGCGGCGGTGCCGATGTGGCAGCCCTCGGGCGCCGCGGTGCGCGCGCCCGCGTGCTCGGCGAGCACGGCGGCGCTGGTGATGTGGTCGGCATGGGCATGGGTCTCGAGGGCCCAGACCAGCTTGAGGCCGCGCTCGCGCAGCACCTGCAAATCGCGCTGCAGCTGCTGGTCGACCGGGTCGATGATCAGCGCCTCGCGGCTGGCCTCGTCGAACAGGATGTAGGTGCAAGTGCTGGAAACCGGATCGAAGAGCTGGATGGGGTTCATGGCCGCCTCCCTCAGGCGAACTTGGTCAGCATCTCGGCCACCTGGTCGGCCGATTGGTCGCCCTGCTCGATCATGCAGCCGACCATCGAGAAAAAGGATTTGTCGAGCGCCTTGCGCGCGGCGGCCATCTGCTGCGCGATTTTTTCGCAGTCGGCGTCCTGCTCGATGAGTTTTTGCAAGCCGCGCAGCTGCCCCTCGATGCGCGCCAGGCGCGCGCACAGGGCTTTTTTCTTTTCCGGGTTGGCGATACGGCTCATGACAGGCTCCGGCTTTGGACAAAACGCCGCCCGGGCGGGTGGGCCGGCGGCGAGGTCGTCCATGATAGCGGCGGGCTGGCGTTTTCCCCAGGCCCCTGCCGCGGGCCGTGACAGGCCCGGCGACAGCCGCTAAGATGCGGGTTTTGAGTTGACGTTAACGTAAACGTCAATCAACGTCCACCCCAGCCCCGGAGACCCGCCATGACCGACCTGTCCGCCGAATACAAGGCCCTGGCCGAATACCGCCCCACGAACAAGGTGCGCTTTGTCACCGCCGCCAGCCTGTTCGACGGCCACGACGCCGCCATCGGCATCATGCGCCGCATCCTGCAAAGCATGGGCGCCGAAGTCATCCACCTGGGCCACAACCGCTCGGTCGACGAGGTCGTGACCGCCGCGCTGCAGGAAGACGTGCAGGGCATCGCGGTGTCCAGCTACCAGGGCGGCCACAACGAGTACTTCACCTACATGGTCGAGCTGCTCAAGCAACGCGGCGGCGACAACATCCAGGTTTTCGGCGGTGGCGGCGGCGTGATCGTGCCGGCCGAGATCCGCATGCTGGCCGAGCACGGCGTGCGCATCTTCAGCCCCGAAGACGGCCAGAAGATGGGCCTGGCCGGCATGATCGGCGAGATGGTCATGCGCACCGACAAGGACTTTTCGGCGCTGGCCCCGAAAAAGATCGAGGCCATCCAGGGCCACACCGAGATGAGCTGGCGCGCCCTGGCCCAGCTGATGACCGCGCTCGAGAACGGCAAGGCCGACGCCAAGGTGGTCGAGGCCCTGCGCGCTGCAGCGGCCAAGACGAAGGTGCCGGTGCTTGGCATCACCGGCACCGGCGGCGCGGGCAAGTCCAGCCTGACCGACGAACTGGTGCGCCGCCTGCGCCTGGACCAGGACGACGCGCTGCGCGTGGCCGTCATTTCCATCGACCCCTCGCGCCGCAAGAGCGGTGGCGCCCTGCTGGGCGACCGCATCCGCATGAACGCGATCGGCCCATGGTCCAAGGGTTCGCGCGTGTTCATGCGCAGTCTGGCCACGCGCGACTTCGGCAGCGAAATCAGCGCCGCGCTGCCCGACGTGATCGCGGCCTGCAAGGTGGCCGGTTTTGACCTGGTGATCGTCGAGACCTCGGGCATCGGCCAGGGCGACGCGGCCATCGTGCCGCATGTGGACGTGCCCATGTACGTGATGACGCCCGAGTTCGGCGCCGCCAGCCAGCTCGAAAAAATCGACATGCTGGACTTCGCCGAGTTCGTCGCCATCAACAAATTCGACCGCAAGGGGGCCGTGGATGCGCTGCGCGATGTGGCCAAGCAGGTGCAGCGCAACCAGGAAGCCTGGAGCGTGCCGACCGAGCAAATGCCGGTGTTCGGCACCATGGCCGCGCGCTTCAACGACGACGGCGTGACCGCGCTCTACCAGGCGCTCAAGGGGCGTCTGGCCGAGCTGGGCCTGAAAGTCAGCGACGGCCGCCTGCCGCTGGTGAGCGTGCGCCACTCGACGCACCAGACCCCCATCGTGCCGCCGGCCCGCACGCGCTACCTGGCCGAGATCAGCGACACCGTGCGCGGCTACAAAAAGCGCGCGCGCGAGCAAGCCAAGCTGGCGCGCGAAATCCAGCAGCTGCGCGCCGCTGCGCAAATGCTCGAAGTGGACAAGCCCGGCCGCGCCAAGGCCGCCGAAGCCGCCATCGACCTGGCCGTGGCCCGCGAAGCGGTGCAAGACCCGGCGGCCAAGAAGCTGCTCGCCCAGTGGCCCGACATGCAAAAGGCCTACGCGGGCGACGAGTATGTGGTGAAGATCCGCGACAAGGAAATCCGCACCGCCTTGACCACCAAGTCGCTGAGCGGCACGACCATCCGCAAAGTCGCGCTGCCCCAGTACGAAGACCATGGCGAAATCCTCAAATGGCTGATGCTCGACAACGTGCCCGGCAGCTACCCCTACACCGCCGGGACGTTTGCCTTCAAGCGCGAGGGCGAGGACCCCACGCGCATGTTCGCCGGCGAGGGCGACCCTTTCCGCACCAACCGCCGCTTCAAGCTGGTCAGCGAAGGCATGCCCGCCAAGCGCCTGTCCACCGCCTTCGACTCGGTCACGCTCTACGGCAACGACCCCGACCTGCGTCCCGACATCTACGGCAAGATCGGCAACTCGGGCGTCAACGTCGCCACGCTCGACGACATGAAGGTGCTGTACTCGGGCTTTGACCTGTGCAACCCCACCACCTCGGTGTCGATGACCATCAACGGCCCCGCGCCCTCGATCCTGGCCATGTTCATGAACACGGCCATCGACCAGAACATCGACAAGTTCAAGGCCGAGAACGGCCGCGAGCCCACCGACACCGAAGCGGCCAAGATCCGCGAATGGGTGCTCGCCAATGTGCGCGGCACGGTGCAGGCCGACATCCTCAAGGAAGACCAGGGCCAGAACACCTGCATCTTCTCGACCGAGTTCTCGCTCAAGGTGATGGGCGACATCGCGTCCTACTTCGTGCACCACGATGTGCGCAACTTCTACTCGGTGTCGATCTCGGGCTACCACATCGCCGAAGCCGGCGCCAACCCGATCAGCCAGCTCGCGTTCACGCTGTCCAACGGCTTCACCTTCGTCGAAGCGTATCTGGCGCGCGGCATGCACATCGACGACTTCGCGCCCAACCTGAGCTTCTTCTTTTCCAACGGCATGGACCCCGAGTACACGGTGCTGGGCCGCGTGGCGCGCCGCATCTGGGCCGTGGCCATGAAAGAGAAGTACGGCGCGAATGAGCGCTCGCAAAAGCTCAAGTACCACATCCAGACCTCGGGCCGCTCGCTGCACGCGCAGGAGATCCAGTTCAACGACATCCGCACCACGCTACAGGCCCTGATCGCCATCTACGACAACTGCAACAGCCTGCACACCAACGCGTTTGACGAGGCCATCACCACGCCCACCGAAGACTCGGTGCGCCGCGCCATGGCGATCCAGCTCATCATCAACCGCGAGTGGGGCCTGGCCAAGAACGA
>JACCDU010255717.1_pt1 | contig 27674 bp, 26 predicted proteins | sample 7446081 | NCBI WGS metagenome assembly JACCDU01 (sample SAMN15323447, study PRJNA562643) | freshwater metagenome | isolation source: river surface water | place: USA:Blue River Watershed | collected 2017-08-17
CAATACGCCTACCGTGACCGCCGCACCAAAAAGCGTGTGTTCCGTCAGTTGTGGATTGCCCGTATCAACGCCGCTGCGCGTGAATGCGGTCTGACCTACAGCCAGTTCGCCAACGGCCTGAAGAAGGCTGCCATCGAAATCGACCGTAAGATGCTGGCGGACATCGCCGTGCACGACAAGGCCGCTTTTGCTGGCATCGTGAACCAAGTCAAAGCCAAATTGGCCGCAGCTTGATTTCATGAGCGACATGGACTTTTTGTCCATGCCTCGCGCACTCGATCAAAGGGATTGAGGCTCACAAAAGCTTCAATCCCTTTTTTGTTTTGTCATCTACCGAATTCCCACCATGAACGAGCTGGACACCCTGGTCGAATCTGCCCGCCAGAGTTTTGTGCAGGCACTGACACCTGCTGACCTCGAAAACGCCAAAGCCCAATACCTGGGCAAAGCCGGTCGCATCACCGAGTTGATGAAGGGCATGGCCGCTCTGAGCGTGGAAGACAAGAAAACCCGCGGTGCCGCCATCAACATCGCCAAGCAGGCGATCGAGGCCGCCCTCAATGACCGCCGCCAAGCCTTGGCCGATGCAGAGTTGCAGGCGCAACTCAAGGCCGAAGCGCTCGATGTGACCTTGCCTGGCCGCAGTGCCAATCAGGGTGGCTTGCACCCCGTCTCGCTCACGTTGGAGCGGGTCGAAAACATTTTTGGCTCCATGGGCTTCGAAGTGGCCCAAGGCCCCGAGATCGAGACCGACTGGTTCAACTTCACCGCGCTCAACACGCCTGAAGACCACCCAGCACGCTCGATGCACGACACCTTCTATGTGGAAGGCGGTCACTTGTTGCGCACCCACACCAGCCCCATGCAGGTGCGCCATGCGGTGCAGCACGTCAAGCGTTACCGTCACCTGATCGATGCCGGGCAGGCCATGCCCGAAATTCGCGTCATCGCGCCAGGCCGCACCTACCGCGTGGACAGCGATGCCACCCATTCGCCCATGTTCCATCAGTGCGAAGGCCTGTGGATTGGCGAGAACGTGAGCTTCAAAGACCTGAAAGTTGTGGTCACCGATTTTTGTCGCACCTTCTTTGAAAGTGACGACCTGGTGCTGCGCTTCCGGCCCAGTTTCTTTCCCTTCACCGAGCCGAGTGCCGAGATCGACATCCAGTTCCAGAATGGCCCGCTGGCCGGTCGCTGGCTCGAAGTGGGCGGTTCCGGACAAGTGCACCCGAACGTGGTGTGCAACATGGGCCTGGATCCAGAGCGCTTCATTGGCTTTGCCTTTGGCATGGGCATGGACCGTTTCACCATGCTGCGCTACGGCGTGAACGACCTGCGCCTGTTCTTTGACGGCGATGTGCGCTTCCTGAGCCAGTTCCAGTAATTCCAAGCCGAGACACGAGTCATGCAATTTCCTGAATCCTGGTTGCGCGAGTTCTGCAACCCGTCCCTGACGACCCAGCAATTGGCCGATACCCTGACCATGGCCGGTCTTGAAGTGGAAGAGCTCGAGCCTGTGGCACCGCCGTTCACGAAGATCGTGATTGGTGAAATCAAGGAAGCCGTGCAACACCCCAATGCCGACCGCCTGCGTGTGTGCCAAGTGGACGTGGGGCAGGGCGCTTTGCTCAACATCGTGTGCGGCGCACCGAACGCCCGCGTGGGCATTCGCATTCCGTGCGCCATGGTGGGGGCTGAGTTGCCGCCTGGTGAAGATGGCAAGCCATTTGTCATCAAAGTGGGCAAGCTGCGCGGCGTCGAAAGCCAGGGCATGCTGTGCTCGGCCAAAGAACTGAAGATCGCCGACGACCATGGCGGCCTGCTGGAATTGCCCGCAGACGCGCCTTTGGGTCAGGACATTCGCCAGTACCTGAATCTGGACGACACCCTGTTCACGATCAAGCTGACACCCAATCTGGCCCATTGCCTGAGCGTGTACGGCATTGCCCGTGAAGTGTCTGCTTTGACCGGTGCGCCCTTGAAGGCCCCAGCTTTCCCCGCTGTGGCGACTCAACTCCAGGACAAAGTGACCGTGCAAGTGCAGGCCACCGACCTGTGCGGGCGCTTCAGCGGCCGCGTGGTCAAAGGCGTGAACACCAAGGCGCAGACACCTCAGTGGATGGTGGACCGCCTGGCCCGTTGTGGCCAGCGCAGTGTGAGCCCGCTGGTGGACATCTCCAACTATGTGATGTTCGAGTTCGGCCGTCCTTCGCACATTTTTGATCTCGACAAAATTCACGGCGGCCTGCAGGTGCGCTGGGGTCAGCCGGGCGAGTCGCTCAAGCTGCTCAACGGCAACACCGTGACCGTGGACGAGAAAGTCGGCGTGATCGCCGATGACAGCCAGGTCGAGTCGCTGGCGGGCATCATGGGTGGTGACGCCACCGCCGTGTCCGACGACACGCAAAACATCTACATCGAAGCCGCTTTCTGGTGGCCCACGGCCATCGCGGGCCGCTCGCGCCGCTACAACTTCTCGACCGATGCGGGTCACCGCTTCGAGCGTGGTGTGGATCCGCAGTTGACGGTGGAGCACATCGAGCGCATCACCCAGCTGGTGCTGGACATTTGCGGCACGCCAAACACCCAAGTCGCACCCATCGATGACCAGATTCTGAACGTACCGGCCATCACACCGGTCACTTTGCGCGTAGCCCGCGCCAACAAAGTAATTGGCATGCCGCTCACGCAACAGCAGTGCGCCGACGCCCTGCGTGGCTTGGGCTTGCAAGTGGCCGAAGGCGAGGGCACCGTCACCGTGATGCCGCCCAGCTTCCGCTTTGACTTGCAAATCGAAGAAGACCTGATCGAGGAAGTCGCCCGCATGGTGGGCTACAACAACTTGCCGACGACTCCGCCACTGGCCCCCATCACAGCCAAAGTGCGCCGTGAGACCGAGCGCAGCCCGTCCGCCGTGCGCCGCGCCATCGCTGCGCTGGGCTACCAGGAAACCATCAACTACAGCTTTGTCGAAGAGTCTTGGGAAAAAGACTTGGCAGGCAACGCCAACCCGATCCGATTGCTCAACCCGATCGCCAGCCAGATGAGCGTGATGCGCTCCAGCCTGATTGGTTCCTTGTTGCAAGTGGTCAAGTTCAACGCCGACCGCAAGGCCGACCGCGTGCGCGTGTTTGAGTTAGGCCGTGTTTTCTTGCGCAATGCGTCGGTGCAAAACAGTGACACCAGCGTGGAGGGCTTTGACCAGCCCATGCGCGTGGCAGGCATCGCCTGGGGTCCTGTGGAGCCTTTGGGCTGGCAGGGCAAGGCCCGCAACGTCGATTTTTACGACGTCAAAGCCGATGTGGAAAAACTGCTGGCCCCTCGCCAGGCTGAATTTGTCGCGGCCGAGCATCCCGCCTTGCACCCCGGCCGCTCGGCCCAGGTGGTGTTGGATGGCGTGGTCATCGGCCATGTGGGTGAGTTGCATCCCCGCTGGCGTCAAGCTTGGGAGCTGTCCAGTGCGCCGGTGGCTTTCGAGTTGTCGTTGGACGCGGTCATTGCCCGCAAAGTGCCAGTCGCCGAAGGGGTGACCAAGCACCAGCCGGTGGAGCGTGATATAGCGGTGATCGTGGCCGAATCGGTCACACACGGTCAACTGATGCAGGCTATTCACGCAGCACCCACCGATGGTTTGTTGCAAACAGCAGTGCTGTTCGATATCTACCGACCCAAAGCTGATACCAGCGGTGGCAGCTTGGCGGTGGGTGAGAAGAGTCTGGCTGTTCGACTGACATTGGGCACAAGCGACGCCACGTTGACCGATGCGCAGATTGATGCTGCCATGCAAGCTGTGCTGTCTCATTTGTCGAGCCAGTTATCGGCCCGCTTGCGTGCTTGAAGAGGTGAACTGATGGAACTCTCGGTCGAAAGCCTCGAAACGCCCGCCTTGACCAAGGCGCATCTGGCCGATTTGCTGTTTGAGCAGATTGGTCTGAACAAGCGCGAATCAAAAGACATGGTCGATGCCTTTTTTGACCTGATGGTGGACAGCCTCATTCAGGGCACGGATGTCAAGATTTCAGGCTTTGGGAATTTCCAGATCCGAACCAAAGCAGCGCGTCCAGGGCGCAACCCTCGCACCGGAGAATTGATTCCAATTGAGGCACGTCGCGTTGCCACCTTTCACGCCAGCCATAAACTCAAGGCATTGATTCAAGGCGATACCGACGACGGCGACAGCATGGAGATGGTGGGCCGCTGAATCCAGCAGACTTTGGAGGTCTCAATGCTTTTTAAATTCAAGTCCAAAGCGGCCAGCGATCTGATCATGCTGGAAGCGGATGCACGCAAGCTGCTTCAAATCATGCTGGGCGACGATTCCGTCAAGGGCATTGTGTTGGCTAAGGACATCCCCCGGTGCATCACTGCACTGCAAGAGGCGGTGCTTCAAGACGAAGCTGCTCGCAAGCGTCTGGCTGAAAAAGCCGCTTGCGCTGACGACGGCGATGACTCGGATGGGGTGGTGCTGGACGCTGTTCGGCTGTCTCAGCGCGCCACGCCGATGCTCAAGCTGCTGGAGCGCAGCAGGGCCGAAGCATCAGACGTGGTTTGGGGCGTTTGACATACTGGGCGCAGTGCCTGTGCCTGGAGCCGGTTCAGCGCGAAAAAGGCGAACCGCTCAACTGGTAGCCCGGCTTGATCTGGCGCTTGGCAAACCAGCCGGCATTCATTTCGAGCACAAAACGCACAGGCTTGGTGGAGCAGTGCGAGTCGTCGCTTTGGGGCTTCATGTCGACCAGATTCACGATGGTGCCGTCATCTGCGACAAAAGCCGCGGTCAAGGGGATGAGCGTGTTGCGCATCCAGAAGCACTGGGTGGCGGGCTGCTCAAACACAAACAGCATGCCTTCGTGCTGAGGCATTTCTTTTCGGAACATCAAGCCAATTTGGCGCTGTTCGGGCGTTTGCGCCAATTGCACATCCAGCATGTGCATGCCTGCGTTGAGTTTTGTCCGCGGCAATTGCATTTGCGGGCCAGACTGTGCCGCGCTCAGTGTGGTCAGCGAAGCGATCAGCAGCCCGGCACTCCAGCGAGCCAAGGGGCGAGTGATCCGGGTCAAGCAGCTGAAAATCATTCGGAAATCCATCAAATGGGTTGCGCAATGCTGCAAGGATAACTGTTTCGCAGTCCTGTTCACGCGCCATGACGCCCGAGCGGCAGGCCTGTGACGGAACAGTCTCTAGAATCAAAGACAAGCAAGCACGCAGCGTGTTGCACTCTCCAGCCTTTTTGCTCCTTTTCCCTTGAATCAGAAGTTTCCCGTCCATGTTCCAGCACATCCAGATTCCACCCTCAGGTCAGAAAATCACGGTTAACGCCGACAACACCTTGAGCGTGCCAGATTTGCCGATCATTCCCTTCATTGAAGGCGATGGCATTGGCGCTGATGTGACGCCCGTCATGCTGAAAGTGGTCGATGCTGCTGTGGCCAAGGCTTATGGGGGGCGGCGGCAGATCCAGTGGATGGAGGTGTATGCCGGTGACAAGTCTGCACAGTTTTATGGTCCCGATGTCCGCCTGCCCGATGAAACGGTGCAAGCTTTGCGTGACCATGTCGTGTCGATCAAAGGACCCTTGACCACGCCTGTGGGCGGACTCTTGCGTTCCTTGAATGTGCAACTCAGACAAGCCCTGGATTTGTATGTGTGCCTGCGACCTGTGCAATATTTCAAGGGTGTTCCATCGCCTGTCAAGGCGCCTGAGAAAACCAATATGGTCATTTTTCGGGAAAACTCGGAAGACCTTTATGCTGGCGTCGAATGGGCCGCCCAAAGTGACAACGCACGCAAGGTGATCCGCTTCCTGCAGGAGGAAATGGGGGCTCACAATATTCGTTTTCCCGACACATCGGCCATTGGCATCAAGCCGGTATCGATCGAAGGCACCGAGCGCCTGGTGCGCAAGGCGATTCAGTATGCGATTGACCACAACAAAGACAGCGTGACCCTGGTTCACAAGGGCAACATCATGAAATTCACCGAAGGCGGTTTTCGCGATTGGGGCTACGCGCTGGCCCAGCGAGAATTTGGCGCGCATCTGGTGGACGGTGGGCCTTGGTGCAAGTTCAAAAATCCGAAAACAGGGCGCGACATCCTGATCAAGGACGTGATCGCCGATGCCTTTTTGCAGCAAGTCCTGACAAGGCCTGCCGAGTATTCCGTGGTGGCCACCTTGAATCTGAATGGGGATTACATCTCGGATGCCGTGGCGGCCCAAGTGGGGGGCATTGGCATAGCGCCAGGGGCCAATTTGTCAGATCGGGTGGCTTGTTTTGAGGCCACACACGGCACGGCGCCCAAATACGCTGGGCTCGATTATGTGAATCCTGGTTCGGTCATTTTGTCAGCCGAAATGATGCTGCGTCACTTGGGCTGGACGGAGGCAGCTGATCTCATCATCTCGGCCATGCAGGCTTCGGTCATGAGCAAAAAGGTCACTTACGATTTTGCCCGCCAGATGGAGGGGGCTACCCAAGTCAGTTGCTCAGGCTTTGGTCAGGTGATGATTGACCATATGTGAGGTCTGCAAGGCGCGCGCGGGCATGCTTGTGCTCGCGCAAAGTGTCTACCCTGGGGCGTGTTCAGGGCGTTGGACTTGGCACCTCGATGACCAGGGGATCGGCTGTCCCTGTGCTGTCCGACTCGGATCGGATGTTGGCTGCCATCAGGCCTTTGGCGCCTTCAGTCAGTTCGAACGTGACCCGCGCGCCTTCTTTGAGGCTTTTGTAACCCTCGGCCAGGATGGCTGAGAAATGGGCAAAAGCATCCGGGCCACCGCCATCGGGCTGTATGAAGCCGAATCCTTTGGCGTCGTTGAACCATTTGACCGTACCACTGGGCATGGCTTGTCTCCGTTTTTGTTTGCACCAGTTTGAGGCGTGCCTGTTCATTTTGTCAATGCGAGGTTTTCCCCGAGTCAGCCTGCTGCATTCAAGACTTTTCGGGCCTTGAGCCTCAAGGGCTTGAAAGCGCCGATAGAATGAAATCATGGCTACGAAAAAACCACAGAATCCGACGCAGCCGCCGTCAACGCCCCGCACCACAGACGGTGGCGACTCGGTGGTGCTGGAGCGTCGCGCCCAGAAGATCCAGCCACCCCAGATGTACCAGGTGGCGATGCTCAACGACGATTACACACCGATGGAGTTCGTGGTGATGGTGATCCAGGAGTTCTTTGGGAAGGACCGCGAGGCGGCCACCCAGATCATGCTCAAGATCCATTTGGACGGCAAAGGCGTTTGCGGTGTGTATTCCCGCGACGTGGCCGCCACCAAAGTTGATCAAGTGCTCGATGCCGCCAAGCAGGGGGGGCACCCCTTGCAATGCATCAGCGAACCCATTGAATAGTGGGCAGTACGCCCCACATGCACAGAATCTCTCAGCAAGGCAAAAAGGAAATCACATGATTGCCCAGGAATTGGAAGTCAGCTTGCACATGGCCTTTGTCGAGGCCCGTCAGCAGCGCCACGAGTTCATCACGGTCGAGCACCTCTTGCTCGCCTTGCTGGACAACCCCAGCGCCGCCGAGGTGTTGCGTGCTTGCGCCGCCAACATCGATGATTTGCGCACCGCCTTGACCAACTTCATCAAGGACAACACCCCACAGGTGGCAGGCACCGAAGAGGTGGACACTCAGCCCACCTTGGGTTTTCAGCGCGTCATCCAGCGCGCCATCATGCATGTGCAATCCACTGGCAATGGCAAAAAGGAAGTCACCGGCGCCAATGTTCTGGTGGCCATCTTTGGTGAAAAGGATTCCCATGCCGTGTATTACCTGCACCAGCAAGGCATCACGCGCCTGGATGTGGTGAACTTCATCGCCCACGGTATCCGCAAGAGCGATCCGCCCGAAGCGGCCAAGTCGGCTGAAAATCCTGCCAGCAGCGAAGGCGAGGAGGGTGGTGGCGGCGGCGAGCGCAACGAAAAAGCCTCGCCCCTGGAGCAGTACACCAACAACCTGAACCAGGCTGCCAAGGAAGGCAAGATCGATCCGCTGATCGGCCGTGAATACGAAGTCGAGCGCACCATCCAGATCTTGTGCCGCCGCCGCAAGAACAACCCGCTCTTGGTGGGTGAGGCTGGTGTGGGCAAGACCGCGATTGCCGAGGGCCTGGCCTGGCGCATCACGCAAGGCACCGTGCCCGAAATCCTGGCCGAAGCGCAGGTCTATTCGCTGGACATGGGCGCTTTGCTGGCGGGCACCAAATACCGTGGTGATTTCGAGCAGCGCTTGAAGGGGGTTCTCAAAGCCCTGAAAGACAAGCCCAATGGCATCCTGTTCATCGATGAAATCCACACCCTGATCGGTGCGGGTGCAGCCTCTGGCGGCACGCTCGATGCGTCCAATCTGCTCAAGCCTGCGCTGTCCAGCGGTCAGCTCAAGTGCATTGGTGCGACCACCTTCACCGAATACCGTGGCATCTTCGAAAAAGACGCCGCTTTGAGCCGACGCTTCCAGAAAGTGGACGTGGTCGAACCTTCTGTCTCCGAGACTGTGGACATTCTCAAAGGCCTCAAGAGCCGCTTTGAAGAGCACCACAGCGTCAAGTACGCCAATGCCGCGCTGCAAGCTGCGGCAGAGCTGTCGGCCAAGTTCATCAACGACCGCCAGTTGCCTGACAAGGCCATCGATGTGATTGACGAAGCCGGCGCTGCGCAGCGCATTCTCGTGCCCTCCAAGCGCAAGAAGACCATTGGCAAGGCCGAAATCGAGGACATCGTGGCCAAGATCGCACGCATCCCGCCCGCCAATGTGTCCAACGACGACCGCAGCAAGTTGCAAAGCATCGAGCGTGACCTCAAGTCGGTGGTCTTCGGTCAGGACAAGGCCCTCGAAGTGCTGTCGTCGGCTGTCAAGATGGCCCGTTCGGGCCTGGGCAAGACCGACAAGCCGATCGGCTCTTTCCTGTTCTCCGGCCCCACCGGCGTGGGCAAGACCGAGGCGGCCAAGCAGCTGGCCTACATCCTGGGCATCGAGTTGATCCGTTTTGACATGTCCGAGTACATGGAGCGCCACGCTGTGAGCCGCCTGATCGGCGCGCCTCCTGGCTATGTGGGCTTTGACCAGGGCGGTTTGCTGACCGAGGCTGTGACCAAGAAGCCGCACTGCGTGTTGCTGCTCGACGAGATCGAGAAAGCGCATCCAGACATCTTCAACGTGTTGCTGCAGGTCATGGACCACGGCACCTTGACCGACAACAACGGACGCAAGGCCGACTTCCGCAACGTGATCATCATCATGACCACCAACGCGGGTGCCGAGACCATGAACAAGGCCACCATCGGTTTCACCAACCCCCGTGTGGCGGGCGACGAAATGGGCGATATCAAGCGCCTGTTCACGCCCGAGTTCCGCAACCGTCTGGACGCCATCGTGAGCTTCCGTCCGCTGGATGAGCAGATCATCTTGCGCGTGGTGGACAAGTTCCTGCTGCAACTGGAGCAACAACTGGGCGAGAAGAAGGTGGAGGTCACCTTCACCGACAGCCTGCGCAAGTTCCTGGGCAAGAAGGGCTTTGACCCGCTCATGGGCGCACGCCCCATGCAGCGCCTGATCCAGGACACCATCCGCAAGGCGCTGGCCGACGAACTGCTGTTTGGTCGCCTGACCGAAGGTGGCCGCCTGACGGTGGACATCAACGACAAGGACGAAGTCCAGCTCGACATCACGCCCTTGCCCAAGAAGGAAGGCCGAGCCAGCAAGGCAGAACCGGCCGAGCCTGAACAAGAAGCGGCAGCCTGAACTTCTTGCACTTTCTTTCAAACGCCGGGCCAGCCCGGCGTTTTTTATGGTGCCGCTTCATGCGTCGCCAGCGTGTCCGTCAGGCGATGGCCGTCACACCATAATGGGTCGGACCATTTTGAGTGGAAGTGACATGCACCTTCAAACCAACGATTTTGCTGAAGAAGTTCTGGTTCTGGCCGAGGTCTTGCGGCCATTGACCGATGCACAGTGGACCCAGGCCACCCAATTCAAGCAATGGACGCCTGAGGACATTCTTCGCCATTTGCACTTCTGGAATGAGGCTGCAGACTGGGCCGTGCATGCACCCCAGGCCTTCCAGGAGCGTCTGGCCAGCAGCCGAGAGCTGCCTCGGCAAGGGCTCAGCATGCGTGAAGTCGAGCGTCAGATGGTCGATCTCAGCGGTTCAGATTTGCTCGACCACTGGCAAGCCTTTGCGCTGGACATGGCCCAACGCTGGCAGGTTCTGGATGCCAGGCAAAGGGTGGACTGGGCCGGTCCGCCCATGTCGGTTCGCTCCTCCATGACCGCGCGCCAGATGGAGACCTGGGCTCACGGGCAGGCCATTTTTGACATGCTAGGACAAGACCGACCAGAGACCGCACGACTTCGCAACATCGTGGTCCTGGGGGTGAACACATTTGGCTGGAGCCACAAGGTTCGAGGTTGGGATGTGCCTGATTCGATGCCACGTCTGGAACTGACCGGTCCCTCAGGGGAGCGCTGGACTTTTGGCGAGGCGAGCGAATCCGGTCTGGTGCAAGGCAGTGCCACGGCGTTTGCGCAGGTGGTCACGCAAACGCGGCATTTGCTTGACACCGAGCTTCAGGTTGACGGTGAGGTGGCCCGGCGTTGGTTGCTGTGCGCCCAATGCTTTGCAGGCGCAGCAGAGCTGCCGCCGGCGCCTGGTGTGCGGCACAAGGCACTTCGCACTGCACTCATGGGTTGATTCTTTCCGCCAATTCGAATGGCGGGAAATGTCATTGCGACGACATCGCCCTGGCAGGAATATGGGTGACAAATTCCTACAGGAGACAGACATGAGCCCCATGGTGCAACGTTTATTGACCGCCTGCCTGGCCTTGAGCGCCTTGTTGGGCAGTGCAAGTGGTCAGGCGCAACAAGCCGCCAGCTTCCCGAACAAGACCATTCGCATCGTGGTGCCCTACACCCCGGGCGGCACCACCGACATCATGGCGCGCAACATTGGGCTCAAACTGACCGAATATTGGGGTCAACCGGTCATCGTGGACAACCGGCCCGGCGCTGGAGGCTGGCTGGGCTTGTCGTCCGTGGCCAAGGTGCCTGCCGACGGCTACACGCTGGTGTTGACCATCTCGAACGCCATCTACGCCAAATCACTCTACAGCAAGCTGCCCTTTGACATCGACACCGAATTCGATCCAGTGTCCATGCTCACGCGTTCGACCATCGGACTGGCGGTGCCTGCCAACTTTCCGGCCAACACACTCGATGAATTCATCGCCCATGCACGCAAAACTCCCGGCAAGCTCAGCTATGGTTCGTTCGGGCAGGGGACTACGGCGCACATTTTTGGTGAGTCTCTGAACCTGGCGGCAAAGATTGACTTGGTGCATGCGGCCTACAAGGGTGCCGCGCCACTGACGCAGGACCTGCTGGGCGGACAGATCAGTGCGGCTTGGCTTGATGCGGCCTCGCTTGCCCCTTTGCTGCAGGCGGGCAAGATCAAGGTGCTGGCCATGACGGGCACCCAGCGCACAACTTCGTTGCCGACGGTACCGACCTTTGCCGAACTCGGCCTCAAGGGTTTTGAGCCGGTGGGCTTTTTCTTGGTTCTGGCCCCGGCAGGCACGCCCAAGGACATTCTGGCCAAGGTGTCTGGCGGCATTGCCCGCGCCGTCAAAAGCAATGACCTGAGCACCAAATGGCGTGAACTGGGTCTGGAGGCCGTGGGCAGCACCCCCGAGGAATTGGGCGCGGAAATGAAAACACTGGCCGAAACCATGGACCGTGCCATCAAGGCGGCCAAGATCAAGCTGGACAACTGAAGCACGGAGCAGGTCATGACCGACGTGCTGCGTGAAGACCATGAGGCGTTCCGGGTTCAGGTCCGGCGCTTTGTCGAGCGCGAGATCGCACCCCACCACACGGCATGGGAAGACGCAGGCCGCGTGCCGCTGAGCCTTTGGCAAGCCGCAGGCCAGGCGGGCTTGCTCAACACCACGTTGCCTGACCCTTATGGCGGTGGTGGCGATTTTGGCCATGCGGCAGTCCTGATCGAAGAGCTGGCCCGGGTCAACGCCACGGGCGTGGGCTTCAGTTTGCACTCGGAAGTGGTGGCGCCTTACCTGTATGTGTATGGCAACGAATGGCAACGCCAGCGCTGGTTACCCGCCATGGCGCAAGGGCAAACCATTGGCGCGATTGCCATGACCGAGCCCGATGTGGGCAGCGACCTCAAGGCCATCCGCACCACGGCGCGTCGCGAGGGTGAGCACTATGTGCTCAAGGGCCAGAAAACCTACATCTCCAATGGGCTCAATGCCGGGTTGGTGATCGTGGTGGCCAAAACCGATCCGGACAAAGGTGCCAAAGGCATTTCCTTGCTGGTGGTGGAAGAGGGCATGCCCGGTTTTGAGCGGGGACGCGCCCTGCGCAAAATCGGGTTGCGTGGGCAAGACACGGCCGAATTGTTTTTCGATGATGTGCGTGTGCCGGTCACCCACTTGCTGGGCGAAGAGCAGCAGGGTTTTCGGTACCTGATGCACCAGCTGGCTCAGGAGCGGCTCATCATCGCCATCCGCGCCGCAGCGTCCATCGAGGCCTTTCTGGAACGCACAATTGCCTGGACGCGTGAGCGCAAGGTGTTTGGCCAGACGGTCTTTGATTACCAAAACACACGTTTTCGCCTGGCCGATGCCAAAGCCAAGTCGGTCATGCTCAGGACTTTTGTGGACGATTGCCTCGCTCGTCACCTGCGCGGTGAACTGGATGCCGAGCGGGCCGCCATGGCCAAACTCAATGCCTCTGAAATGCAGAACCAATTGCTCGATGAACTGCTGCAAATGCATGGCGGCACCGGCTTCATGGCCGATGGTGGCATTGGCAGCGCCTGGGTCGATGCCCGTGTGGCCCGCATTTATGGCGGCAGCAATGAAATCATGAAAGAGATCGTGGCGCGAGGCCTGTAGCCCCGCTCAAACGCTCACCCAAGGAAACCCCATGCAAGCACCCCTGTCCGGCGTCCGTATCCTTGACTTGTCTGCCGTGGTGTCCGGCCCCATGGCCACGGGCATCCTGGCTGATCAAGGCGCCGAGGTCATCAAAGTCGAAACGCAAGGCGGTGACCTGACGCGCCGTGTCGGCCCGATCAAAGGGGACATGACTTCACTGTTCGCCACCATCAATCGGGGTAAGCGCTCCATCGTGCTGGACCTCAAACAAGAAGCGGCTCGGACCATCTTGCGAGAGTTGGCCGAAAAAGCCGATGTGCTGGTGGAAAACTTCCGGCCCGGCGCCATGCAGCGTTTGGGCTTTGGCTATGAGCAGGTCAAGGCCTGGAACCCGCGCATCGTTTACCTGTCCATCAGCGGCTTTGGCCAGACCGGTCCTTATTCGGGCTACCGTGTGTACGACCCGGTCATCCAGGCCGTATCGGGCTTTGCCGATGCGCACCCTGACCCCGATACACAAGAGCCCCGTCTGTTGCAGACCCTGATGTGCGACAAGATCACCGCGCTCACAGCCGCTCAGGCCATCACAGCGGCGCTGCATGGTCGTCAGGCGAGCGGAGAGGGCTGTCGGATCGAGTTGTCCATGCTGGATGCTGGCTTGTCTTTTTTGTGGCCAGAAGCGCTCTACAACCACAGCCTGCTGGACAACCCGCCCGCACCCGTGCCGGAGTTTGGCGCTCGGCAAAAGCTCTGGCGCTGCAAGGACGGTTGGTTTGCCATGATCGCGCCGCAAGATGAAGAGTTTGCAGGCATCTGTCGTGTGTTTGGCAAGCCCGAGCTGATGCAGGATCCGCGCTTTGCCAACATGATGCTGCGAAGGGACAACATCGACGCTTGGCGTGCGGTCCTCGAACCCATCGCAGCCGAGCAGCAGGTGCGGCCATTTGTGGATCGTCTGGCCGCAGAAGGCGTGCCGGTCGGGCATGTGAACTTCAAGGCCGATTTGGCCGATGACCCCCAGGTGAAGCACAACGAAAGCCTGATGGAGTCGGATTACCCGGGATTGGGCCGTGTGCGCGCCCCGCGTGCAGCGGCGCGATTTGACCAGCAAGCGGCTGACCCGAATCGCCTGGCACCGCATTTGGGCGAACACACCCGCGCGATCCTGGCCGAGCTGGGCCGCACAGGCGATGTAGTCGAAACCCTGTTCGCGACTGGAGCGGTGCGCTGAAGGCCTTTGCGGTGGTTTTTTTCAGCGTTTGCGCTTGTTGCTGCCCAAAATACCACCGAGCACACCACGCACAATCTCCCGGCCAATGCTGGACCCCATGGTGCGCACGGCGCTTTTGACCACCATTTGCGCGACGCCATCGCGTTGACCGCCACGTGGCCCCGTAGAACCAAAAATGAAGTCTGACACGGTGCCCATCAAGCCAGCGTCCTCGCTGTTGACTGACGCTGAATGGCCCGAGTCGCTGGTCGGGTTCGTGGCCGCTGCGGTCTTGAGCTTTTCATAAGCCGACTCTCGGTCTTGCGTGGTTTCGTAGACACCCACCACCAGCGAATTTTTCAGCAAAGCCTGGCGTTGCTCTGGCGTAATCGGTCCCAGTTGGCTGGCCGGGGGCAACACAAACACACGCTCGGTCTCGCTGGGGCGGCCCTTGGTGTCCAGCAGGCTGACCAAAGCTTCGCCCACCCCCAGCTCGGTGATGGCTGCTTCGATGTCCAGGCCTGCTTTGGGGCGCATGGTCTGGGCGGTGGCGGCTACGGCTTTTTGGTCGCGGGGGGTGAAGGCGCGCAGGGCATGCTGCACCCGATTGCCCAGTTGACCCAGGATGCTGTCAGGGATGTCCAGCGGGTTTTGGGTCACGAAATACACTCCGACCCCTTTCGATCGGACCAGGCGTACCACCAGCTCAATGCGTTCGACAAGGGCTTGTGGCGCGTCTTTGAAAAGCAGGTGAGCCTCATCAAAAAAGAACACCAGTTTGGGCTTTTCAGGGTCACCAATCTCTGGCAACTGCTCGAACAGCTCTGACAGCATCCACAGCAAAAAGGTGGCGTAAAGGCGAGGCGAGTTCATCAGCTTGTCCGCAGCCAGGATGTTGACCACGCCCATGCCGTCAGCGGTTTGCATGAAGTCTTCGATGTTGAGCATGGGCTCGCCAAAGAACTGGTCACCGCCCTGGGTCTCGATTTGCAGCAGGCCGCGCTGGATGGCGCCGATGCTGGCGGCGCTGATGTTGCCGTATTCGGTGGTGAAGCTTTTGGCGTTGTCGCCCACATGCTGCAGCATGGCGCGCAGGTCCTTCATGTCCAGCAGCAGCAAGCTGTTGTCGTCCGCGATCTTGAACACCAGGTTCAGCACCCCGGCCTGAGTCTCGTTGAGCCCCAGCATGCGAGCCAAAAGCAGAGGCCCCATGTCGGACACGGTGGCCCGCACGGGGTGGCCTTGCTCGCCGAACACGTCCCACAGCGTGGCGGGGCAGGCCAAGGGCTCAGGCAGAGCGATGCCCCGGTCCTTGAGCACCGCCGCCAACTTGTCGCCGATGTGGCCTGCCTGGCTGATGCCGGTCAGGTCACCTTTGACGTCGGCCATGAAGACGGGTACGCCCAAACGGGAAAAATTTTCGGCCAGGGTTTGCAAGGTCACGGTTTTGCCCGTGCCGGTGGCGCCTGTGATCAGGCCGTGGCGGTTGGCCAGGCCGGGCAGCAGGTGGCACTGTGCCGTCTTGTTTTGGGCAATCAACATCGGTTCAGCCATCGAAAAGTCCCTCGCGCGTGTGAAAAGTAAAATCTCCCCATAGGTTAAATCAACATTCAAGGAATTCCCGATGGCTGGCCACAGTAAATGGGCAAATATTCAGCACCGCAAGGGCCGACAAGACGAAAAAAGACAACGTATCTGGACCCGAGTGGTCCGCGAGATCATGGTGGCCGCGCGCACCGGTGGTGGCGATGTCTCGGCCAACCCCCGTTTGCGTCTGGCCATCGAGAAGGCCAAGGCGGCCAACATGCCGGCTGACACCATCAAGCGCAACGTGGACAAGGCCACGGGCAACCTCGAAGGCGTGAGCTACGAAGAGATCCGCTACGAAGGTTATGGTATCGGCGGCGCGGCTGTGATCGTAGACACCATGACCGACAACCGCGTGCGCACCGTGGCCGAAGTGCGTCACGCCTTCAGCAAGCATGGTGGCAATCTGGGGACCGAAGGCTCGGTGGCCTTCCAGTTCAAGAATTGCGGCCAGCTGATCTTTGCCCCGGGCACCGACGAAGACAAGGTCATGGAGGTGGCCTTGGAGGCGGGCGCCGAAGATGTGATCACCGACGACGAAGGCGCCATAGAGGTGCTGACTGCGCCCGCTGACTTTGAAGCCGTGAAAAATGCACTCGAAGCCGCAGGCTTGGTGGCCGACATGGCCGAAGTGACCATGCGTGCCGAGAACACCATCGCGCTCAGTGGCGATGACGCCGCAAAAATGCAAAAGCTTCTGGACATTCTGGAAGATCTGGACGACGTTCAAAACGTCTTCCACAACGCCGACATTGAAGAATAAACAAGGACATTTGATGAAAGTTTTGGTGGTCGGCAATGGTGGCCGTGAACATGCCATGGCCTGGAAATTGGCCCAGTCCCCCCGCGTGCAGCAGGTGTATGTGGCCCCCGGCAACGGCGGCACAGCCCGCGACAAGAATTTGGTGAATGTGCCGATCACGGACATCCCCCAGCTGCGCCAGTGGGCTCAGGACAACCAGATTGGCTTGACCGTTGTGGGGCCTGAAGCCCCCTTGGCTGCGGGCATCGTGGACGATTTCCGTGCCAACGGCCTGCGCATTTTTGGGCCCACCCAAAAGGCCGCTCAACTCGAAAGCTCCAAGGCTTTTTCCAAAGCCTTCATGGAACGCCACAGCATTCCCACGGCCGAGTTCGAGACCTTCACCGATCCGGTGGCTGCACACGCTTATGTGGACCGCAAAGGCGCACCCATCGTGGTCAAGGCCGATGGCCTGGCTGCTGGCAAGGGCGTGGTCGTGGCGATGAGTCTGGCCGAAGCGCACGAAGCGATCGACTTCATGCTGGTGGACAACACCTTGGGCGTGACGCACAACGAAGGTGGCGCCCGCGTGGTGATTGAAGAGTTTTTGCAAGGCGAAGAGGCCAGCTTCATCGTGCTGTGCGACGGCAAGAACGTGACCGCTTTGGCCACCAGCCAGGACCACAAGCGCCTGCTGGACGCCGACCAAGGGCCCAACACCGGTGGCATGGGTGCTTATTCGCCAGCGCCGGTGGTCACGGCCGATGTACACGCCCGCGCCATGCGCGAGGTGATCATGCCCACCATCAAGGGCATGGAAAAAGACGGCATTCCTTACACCGGCTTTTTGTATGCTGGTTTGATGATCGATGAACAGGGCAAGCCCAAGACGCTGGAATTCAACTGCCGCATGGGGGATCCCGAGACGCAGCCGATCCTGATGCGTTTGAAGTCCGATTTGGTGGAAGTCATGCTGGCCGCCACCTCCGAAGGTCTGGACAAGATCGAGCTGGAGTGGGACCGCCGCGTGGCTTTGGGTGTGGTGATGGCTGCTGCGGGTTACCCGCTGAACCCGCGCAAGGGCGATGCCATCAGCGGCTTGCCTGCGGATGCAGAAGATGCCATGGTGTTCCATGCGGGCACGACTGAAAAAGACGGCCAGATCCTGACCTCAGGTGGTCGCGTGTTGTGCGTGACGGCCTTGGCCGACTCTGTGCGCCTGGCGCAACAAAAGGCGTACCAGACCGCCAGCAGCATCCAGTTTGACGGCATGCAATTCCGCAAGGACATTGGCTACCGCGCCATCAAAAACTGAAGCCAAATCGAAAGACCCTTGCCCATGGCACATCCTGTGACGTTCAAAGGTTCGCGCTTGGCCAGATGGATTTTGAAAGCCTTTGGCTGGAAATTGGCTTTTGAGGGTTTCCCCACGCTGCAAGGCGTGGCCATCGTGTACCCGCACACCAGCAATTGGGATTTCCCGGTCGGCATTTTGGCCAAGTGGGCCTTGGGCATTCCCGCCAATTTTTGGGGCAAGGATTCCTTGTTCAAATTCCCGGTGCTCGGTGCCTGGATGCGCTGGGTGGGCGGTGTGCCGATTGACCGCAGCTCACCCAAAGGAGTGGTCGGTGAAATGGTGCAAGTCTTTGAGCAGCACAAGCGAGAGGGGCGCCTGCTTTGGCTGGCCTTGGCCCCGGAGGGCACGCGCAGTCTGACGCCCGGTTGGCGCAGCGGTTTTTACCAAGTGGCCAAGGGCGCTGACGTACCTTTGGCGCTGGTCAAACTCGATTGGGGCACACGCACCTTGTCTCTGCTTGATTTTTACAATTTGACGGGCGAAGTGGATGCCGATTACGCACACATGGCCCAAGTCTTCCAGGGTGTCACGGGTTACCACGCCGAGCAAGCCTCGCCTGTGCTGCCCTGGAGCCCTGCGTCCAAGTCGACCCTTGAAGCCAATGGCGCCAACAAAACAATCCATTCATGAACGATTCCCTTGATCTGAACGCCGTTCGGCAGTACCTCGTGGGTCTGCAGTCGCGCATCACCCAAGCCCTGACCGACATTGACGGCACGCCTTTTCTGGTGGACCACTGGACCAAAGAGCCTGGTGAAAAATTGCAAGGCAACGGCATCACCCAGATCCTGGAAGGTGGCCCGATTTTTGAGCGCGCAGGTTGTGGCTTTTCACATGTGAGTGGCCCTCAGTTGCCGCCTTCGGCCACGCAACATCGCCCAGAACTGGCTGGCTCGGCCTTTGAGGCCATGGGTGTTTCACTGGTGTTTCACCCGCGCAACCCTTATGTGCCCACGGTGCACATGAATGTCCGCATGATCGCGGCCAAGCCCGAGGGCAGGGCGCCGGTGGCCTGGTTTGGCGGTGGCATGGACTTGACGCCTTATTACGGCTTTGACGAAGACGTCGTGCATTTCCACCAGACCTGCAAGGACGCCTTGAACCCGTTTGGCGAAGGCTTGTATCCACGCTTCAAGACCTGGTGCGATGATTACTTTTGCAACAAGCACCGCCATGAGCAGCGCGGTATCGGCGGCATCTTCTTTGATGACTTTTCCGAGCTGGGCATGGGACAGAGCTTTGCCATGCTGCAAAGCGTGGGCGATGCGTTTTTGAAAGCCTATCTGCCCATCGTTGAACGACGCCAAGACATGGCTTGGGGCGAGCGTGAGCGCGATTTTCAACTGTACCGCCGTGGTCGTTATGTCGAGTTCAACCTGGTCTGGGACCGGGGCACGCATTTCGGTTTGCAGTCCGGTGGCCGGACCGAGTCGATTTTGCTGTCCATGCCACCCGAGGTGCGTTGGTCATACCAGCGCCAAGACGAGGCGGACTCACCCGAGGCCCGCTTGCTCAGCCACTATCTGGTGCCTAAGGACTGGGTTTGAGCGCTGCACAGCCACCAATGCGACTGGGTGTTTTTGGCGGAGCGTTTGATCCGCCGCACCTGGCCCACGTGGCTTTGGTGCAAGCAGCCATCGTGCAGCTGCAGCTCGATCAGCTGCGCGTCTTGCCGACCGGGCAGGCATGGCACAAACCGCGCAGCCTGAGCGATGCCGCGCACCGCCTGGCGATGACCCAACTCGCTTTTGGCCCCATGCCCCATGTGCTGGTGGATGAGCGCGAGATGCTGCGGCAAGGGCCGAGCTATACCGTTGACACTTTGCGGGAACTGAAAGCGGAATTCCCACAAGCCCAGCTGTATTTGTTGATCGGCGATGACCAGCGCCGCTCACTGCCGTCCTGGCACCAGGTCGATGAAATCGCCCGGCTCGCTATAATCTGCGTGGCAGGCCGCGATGCAGCCGTTCAGGCTTGGAGTGATTCCAGCACAGGAACCCCACCCGCAGCCCTTGACCCTTCATTTGACGCGCGCATCCACTCCTTGAAGATGCCGCTCATGCCTCACAGTGCCACGGACATCCGTGCGCTGGTGACCACAGACCAAAGCATAGAAGGTCTGGTGCCACCCGCTGTTGAGCGCTATATTCACGAACACCACCTCTACAGGCCCCATTGATGACCGACACCGCTGCCAAAAAAGACATTCAGAAACTCCAGCGTGCCATTGTGGACGCTCTGGAAGACGTGAAAGCGCAAGACCTCCAGGTTTTTGACACCGAGCACCTTTCTCCTTTGTTTGAGCGCGTGATCATCGCCTCGGGCACATCGAACCGCCAGACCAAGGCTCTGGCCGCCAGCGTGCGCGATAAAGTGCGCGAAGCCGGTTTTGGCAAACCCCGCATCGAGGGTGAGGACAACGGCGAATGGATCATTGTGGACTGCGGCTCGGCCGTGGCGCACATCATGCAGCCCACGATCCGCACTTACTACAACCTCGAAGAAATCTGGGGTGACAAGCCTGTGCGCCTGAAATTTGGTGCACCCAAGCCGGTGGCGCCCGAGTCCAAGACGCCTGCCCGAAAAGCCGCTGCCAAGAAGAGCGCTGCCAAATCGCCTGCAAGCAAAACCAGCGGCGCCAAGCCCGCCGCCAAGCCCAAAGTGGCATTGAAGGCACCGGCCAAATCGGCCAAATCAGCAGCCAAGTCGGGCACCAAAACCCCGGCCAAAACAGCGGCCAAGTCCATTGCAGCCAAGGCACCAGCCAAAACGACTTCCAAGCCAACCGTGAAGACGGTCGGCAAGCCATCGCCCAAAGCGGCAGCCAAAGCCGCTGCCAAGGCGCCCGCTCGCAAAGCGGTCAAAGCACCGACCCGCCGCAAAGTCGACTGATCGTTCATGAAGCTGCTGATCGTTGCGGTCGGCCAGCGTGTGCCTGACTGGGCGCAGACCGCCTGGGACGACTATGCCAAGCGTTTCCCGCCCGAGCTCAAAGTGGAGCTCAAGGCGGTGAAGACCGAGCCACGCGGCTCCAAAACCCTGGCCACCCTGTATGCGGCCGAGCGCCAGCGCATCGAAGCGGCTATCCCTCGCGGCACGCGCATCGTGGTGCTCGATGAGCGCGGCACCAACCTCACCACGCAGGCCTTGGCAGCCCGATTGACCTCCTGGCAATTGGGTGGTGACGATGTGGCTTTGGTGATTGGCGGGCCCGATGGTCTGGAGCTCGAGTTTCGCCAAGCGGCGCACGAGCGCATCCGCTTGTCCGACATGACCTTGCCCCACGCCATGGCCCGGGTGCTGTTGATCGAGCAGCTCTACCGCGCCTGGTCGATCAACGCCAACCACCCTTACCACCGCGAATGAGTGCCTTCATTTACCTGGCTTCGCAAAGCCCTCGCCGCAGCCAGCTGCTCACGCAAATTGGCGTGGCCCACGAACTCCTGTTGCCCGATCCCGCCGAAGACGCGGAAGCTTTGGAAGCTATTCGTGGCAGTGAGGCGCCGGGCCGTTATGTGGCTCGCGTGACGGGTCTCAAGCTCGATGCTGCCGTGGCCCGTCTCCAGCGGCTTGGCTTGCCTGCCGCGCCGGTGCTGTGCGCCGACACCACCGTGGCCTTGGGCCGCGAGATTTTGGGTAAGCCAGCCGATGAAGCCGATGCCCGGCGCATCTTGCAGCAACTGTCGGGTCAGACACACCGCGTGCTGACCGCTGTGGCTGTTCAGTCTGGCCGCAAGCGCGTGCAGGCGGTGTCCGAGTCGTGGGTGTGTTTTGCGCCCATGAGCGCTGCGCAAATCAAGGCTTATGTGGCCAGCGGCGAGCCCATGGGCAAGGCGGGCGCTTACGGCGTGCAGGGCAGGGCCGCGTCGCACATCGAACAGATCCGCGGCAGTTATTCGGGCATCATGGGCTTGCCACTGTTCGAGACGGCGACGCTTTTGCGATCAGTGGGCATCTCTTGCTGATCCTTGTCGGCTGACCGACACCCCTCATCTCATACGAAGCGTTCCATGCAACAAGATATTTTGGTCAATTGGTCCCCGCAGGAGACGCGCGTGGCGGTCGTCGAGTTCGGCGCTGTGCAAGAGTTGCATGTGGAGCGCACGCTCGAGCGCGGCTTGGTGGGCAATATTTACCTGGGCAAGGTGGCCCGTGTGTTGCCTGGCATGCAGTCGGCGTTCATCGACATCGGTCTGGACAAGGCCGCGTTTTTGCATGTGGCCGATGTCTGGCAAAAACACGCTGAAGGCGATACCTCTGCCCGCACGGGCCAGCCGCTGGTGCCGATTGAAAAGCAGGTGTTTGAGGGGCGGGCCATCATGGTCCAGGTCATCAAGGACCCGATGGGCACCAAAGGCGCTCGCCTGTCCACCCAGATCAGCATTGCCGGTCGGCACTTGGTGTTTTTGCCGCAGGACGATCACATCGGCGTGTCGCAAAAGATCCCTTCCGAGCAGCGTGATGCATTGCGCAAACGCCTGCAATCCTTGGTGGGGCCTGCTGGGGGCGGCTTCATTTTGCGCACCAATGCCGAAGATTCCAGCGACGAAGAGTTGCAAGACGACATTGCCTACCTGCGCAAGACTTGGGCCCGCATCAAGGAAGCGTCGATGCGCTTGCCGCCAGCTTCTTTGCTGCACCAGGACTTGACGCTTTTGCAACGCGTGCTGCGCGATCTGGTGGGCGAGGTGACGCAAAGCATCCGCATTGATTCCCAAGAGCAATATGCCCAGCTGGTCGAATTTGGCCGCGAGTTCATGCCCAAGGCGGCCGAGCGTTTGCAGTTGTACAAAGGTGAGCGCCCGATCTTTGACCTGTATGCCATCGATGAAGAAATTGCCCGCGCCTTGGGGCGGCGTGTCGATTTGAAGTCGGGTGGTTATCTGATCATCGACCAGACCGAGGCCCTGACCACGGTGGATGTGAATACCGGCGGTTATGTGGGGGCCCGCAATTTTGAAGACACCATCTTCAAAACCAATCTGGAAGCCGCGCAGGCCATCGCGCGCCAGCTGCGCTTGCGCAATCTGGGCGGCATCATCATCGCCGACTTCATCGACATGTCGCGCAGCGACCATCAAGAACAGGTGCTGGCCGAGTTCCGCAAGCAGTTGTCACGCGACCGGGTCAAGACCATGGCGGGCGGTTTCTCGTCGCTGGGTTTGCTGGAGATGACGCGCAAGCGCACCCGGGAATCGCTGGCACACATGCTCTGCGAGCCATGCCCCAGCTGCCAGGGCAAAGGCATCGTCAAAACAGCACGCTCAGTGGCCTATGACATCTTGCGCGAGATCCTGCGCGAAGCCCGTCAGTTCAACCCTCGCGAATTCCGCGTGGTGGCGGGCGCGGCGGTGATCGATTTGCTGCTCGACGAAGAAAGCCAGCACCTGGCCGGCTTGTCGGACTTCATCGCCAAACCGATTTCTCTGCAGGTGGAGTCTTCCATGGGGCCTGAGCAGTACGACATCGTGCTGCTCTAAGGACTTGATTCAAGCCTGTGATCAGGCCTCAGGTGCTGTCCACTCGCCTCGGTGGTGCAAGCGGGCATAGGCACCGCCTGCCGCCAGCAATTGCGCAGGCGCGCCTTGCTCCACGATCTGGCCCTTGTCCATGACGACCACGCGGTCCGCATGCTCGATCGTGGACAAGCGGTGCGCCACGATCAAGGTGGTGCGGCCTTGCATGAGTTTTTGCAAGGCATCTTGCACCAGGCGCTCCGATTCGTTGTCCAAAGCTGATGTGGCTTCGTCCAGAATCAGAATGGGGGTATCTTTGTACAAAGCCCGGGCGATGGCCAGCCGTTGGCGCTGTCCGCCAGACAACTGGCTGGCGTTGTGGCCGAGCAGGGTGTCCATGCCTTGCGGCAGTTGCATGACGTGTGCCCACAGGTTGGCCGCTTCCAGGCTGCGCTGAATACGTTCACGATCGGGCGTTTGACCCAGGCTGACGTTCGCCGCCAGGGTGTCGTTGAGCATGACCACATCCTGGCTCACCATGGCGATTTGTTGACGAAGACTGGCCAGTTGCCAATTTTGAAGGGCAATCCCATCCAGTTGTACATCGCCAGAGCTGGGGCTCAAAAAGCGCGGCAGCAACTGAATCAGTGTGGTTTTTCCAGCGCCTGAGGCGCCGACCAAGGCCACAGTTTCACCCGGCTGAACAGTCAGGTTGACGTTGGCCAATGCTGGCGCGCTGTCCGGGTTGAATTGCAGGCGCACATTGCGCCACTCGATCAAACCCTGGGCGCGTTGGCTTTGGTGCGTTCCCTGGTGCTCTTCGGGGGCATCGTGCATCAGGGCCAAGCCGCGCTCCAGTGCCGCCAGGCCGCGGGTGATGGGATTGGCCACGTCAGCCAGTCGTTTGATGGGGGCCACCAGCATCAACATGGCCGTGATGAAGGCGACAAAGCCACCGACCGTTGCACCCGAGTCTGAGGCCCGGCTCTGCATGAGCGCAATCATGAGCACCAGTGACAGCGCTATGGCTGCCATGATCTGCGTCAGGGGCGTCATGGCCGCTGAGGCTGCGGTGGATTTGAGGGCCAGCTGACGAAGACGTTGCGCCAATTTGTTGAAACGCCCCATTTGCTGGTCCTGTGCGCCGTGCAATCGGATCATGCGGTGTGCCAAGACGTTTTCTTCGACCACATAGGCCAGGTCATCGGTCGCTTGTTGGCTTTCGCGTGTCAGTCGGTACAGACGTTTGGACAGTACCTTCATGATGTAGCTCAGGCCAGGCGCGACCGTGAACACCACCAGTGTCAATTTCCAGTTGAGCCACATCAGGTAGCCCACCAGGGCCAGCAAGGTGAAGCCGTCACGGGTCAAACCGATCATGGCCGAGACCAGTTGGGCTGCGCCAGTCTGGACCTCGTAGACCACGGTGTTGGATAGCGCACTGGCCGATTGGCGGCCAAACAAAGACAAATCGGCGTGAACAAGCTTGCTGAACAAATCGGCTCTGAGCTTTTCCATGCCGTCATTGGTGACCCGGGCCATGGCGTATTGGCCCGTGAAATGGGCCAGGCCTCGCAAGGCGAACAAACCGATCACCACCAGCGGGATGGACCACAAAGGCAGGCTGTTTTCGGCAAAACCTTTGTCCAGCAAAGGTTGGAACAAGGCGGGAATCAAGGGCTCTGTCAAGGCCGCCACCAATGTGGCCGCGATGGCCAGCGCCCAGACGCTGCGCTGACGGGCGAAATAAGGGGCTAATTTGAGCATTCGATGCCGAATGCTGATCGGCGGCGCGGTGGCTTGTGGATCGTTCATGGATACTTTGATTGTAAGCAGCTTGAATAAAGCGGAAAACCTTGGATTCTTGTGTGTTTCAACCCATGAAGTGAGCTCTAAAACAGCCTTAGGACGGTGTACGATCAGGCCTTGTCTTTGGGAGCTGTTCCTCGGTGCTGCACATGAAACAATTTTTCCTCCGAATGCACGGCTTGAGCCGGCTGTTCCAGTCGGTGGCTTTGCTTTGTCTGGCCATGCCTGCGTGGGCACAGTTTCGTGTGGAAGTGACTGGCGTGGGCATGACACAGTTGCCTGTGGTGATCGCGCCGTTCAAAGGTGAGGCCCAGGCACTGCAAAAGCTCTCCAGCATTGTGCAGGCAGACCTGGAGCGCAGTGGCCAGTTCAAGGGATTGTCGGCCGGCAATGTGCAACTCGATGAACTCAGCCGCCCCGACTGGTCGGTGTGGCGTCAACTGTCTGCCGAAGCGCTGGTAGCAGGTTCGGTCACGCGGCTTGCCGATGGCCGGATGGATGTGCGTGCCCGGCTGTGGGACGCGGTCAAAGGTCAGGAAAAATCCGACTTCCGTGAGACGGTGGTCGCTGCCGATTTGCGCCTGTCTGCCCACCGCATGGCCGACTGGATTTACCAGCAATTGACGGGTGTCCAAGGCGCATTTGCCACCCGCATTGCCTATGTGACCAAGTCTTCCGGACGCTACACCTTGTGGATCGCCGACTCCGATGGCGAAGGCGCCAAAGCTGCCTTGGGCAGTCCGGAGCCCATCATTTCGCCGTCCTGGTCACCCAGTGGCACGCAGTTGGCTTATGTGTCCTTCGAGTCACGCAAGCCGGTGGTCTATGTGCATGAGTTGGCTTCTGGCCAACGCCGCGCGGTGGCCAATTTCAAAGGCTCCAACAGTGCGCCAGCTTGGTCGCCAGATGGCCGCTCTTTGGTGGCCACGCTCAGCCGTGATGGCGGCTCCCAACTGTTTCGCATCGACTTGAATGGCGGCGAGCCCCGCAAGCTGACGCAGTCGGGCTCCATCAACACCGAGCCGGTGTTCACGCCCGATGGCAACACCTTGTTTTTTGTCAGTGACCGTGGCGGCAGTCCTCAGATTTACCGCATGTCTTCACAAGGCGGTGCTGCCGAGCGCGTGACCTTTGCGGGCAGCTACAACATTTCGCCTGCGCTGAGCCCTGATGGTCGCTGGCTGGCTTACGTGGCCCGTAGCGGCTCCGCATTCCGTTTGCATGTGATGGATTTGAATTCAGGACAGGTGATCCCTTTGACCGACACCTCGGCTGACGAGCGCCCCAGTTTTGCGCCCAACAGCCGCTTGTTGGTCTATGCCACGGTGCAGCAAGGACAAGAGGCCTTGATGACGACCACCCTGGACGGTCGTATCAAGGCCCGTTTGTCGGGGCAGGGTGGCGATATCCGCGAGCCCCACTGGGGTCCGTTGCGCAAATAAAGTTTCGTATTGGTGTTTATTTTTTTGATGAGGTTGAAGATGAAAAAGAGTTTTTGGGCTGGTTTGTTGATGGTGGCTTTGTTGTCCGGTTGTGCTTCGGGTGTCAAGCTCGATGATGTGCCCGTTGAAGACAAGAGCGCGACTTCGTCGGGCGCCAACAGCCAAGGCATTGGTGCCGGGCAAAACGGCGTGGCCGGCGTGCTGGCCGAAAAGTCGGGCCCCGGCGTGGGTCCCGCCGGTGTGGGCACGGTCGTGTATTTTGATTACGACAGCTACGTGGTGCGCTCCGAGGCCCGTCCTTTGATCGAAACCCATGCGCGATTCCTCAAGGCCAATCAGCAACGCAAGGCTTCGCTGGAAGGTCACACGGACGAGCGTGGTGGTCGTGAATACAACCTGGCTTTGGGCCAAAAACGTGCCGAAGCGGTGCGCCAGGCTTTGACCTTGCTGGGTGTGTCCGATGCGCAGATTGAAGCGGTCAGCTATGGCAAGGAAAAACCTGCGGCCATGGGTTCTTCTGAGGCCGACCTGGCGAAAAACCGCCGCGTTGAAATCCGTTACTGATCGTCATGAAGATGCGTCTGAATTTCCGCAGCACCACCCTGGAACTTGCTTGCGCTCTGGCCTTTGCGGCCTTGGCCGGTTCAGCCCAGGCGGCTTTGTTTGAAGACGACGAGGCTCGCCGGGCCATTTTGGATTTGCGCCAGCGTGTGGAGCAAACGAACAAGAATTTGAGCGAAGAAAACGCTCAACTACGCCGTTCCTTGCTCGATTTGCAATCGCAAATCGAAAGCCTTCGCAGCGATGTATCTCAAAGCCGTGGGGCTCAAGAGAACTTGGCGCGTGATGTCTCTGAAATTCAGCAGCGTCAAAAAGACGTGACCGCAGGCGTGGATGAGCGCCTGCGCAAGTTTGAGCCCACCAAGGTGTCTCTTGATGGTCGCGAGTTCTTGGCCGAGCCCGCTGAAAAGCGCGATTACGAAGCCGCCATGGAGATCTTCCGCAAAGGTGACTTTGTGGCTGCCCAGAGTGCTTTGGTTCAGTTCTTGCAGCGCAATGGCAAAAGTGGCTACGCCCCTTCGGCCTTGTTCTGGCTGGGCAATGCCCAGTACGCCAACAAGTCGTACAAGGATTCGATGGCCAATTTTCAGCAGTTGCTGAACGTGGCTCCGGG
>JACCDU010162034.1_pt1 | contig 27654 bp, 29 predicted proteins | sample 7446081 | NCBI WGS metagenome assembly JACCDU01 (sample SAMN15323447, study PRJNA562643) | freshwater metagenome | isolation source: river surface water | place: USA:Blue River Watershed | collected 2017-08-17
AGGCCTTGATCCGCCAAGTGGCGCTCGATGAATGTGGTAGTTGACGATTGCAGTGCTACGCTGCTGTAGCGGGAGCCGGCGGGCTCGACCAAGATGTGTGATTCATTTGAGAATTGTTCAAGCGTCAAAGCATCGCCAACGCGTGGATGGTCTTTTCGGGCGAGGCAGACGTATGAATCTTCAAAGAGATGTTGCTGGTAAAACCCCGTCTAGCCTCCTTTTGAGGCGATTCAACGGGATCACCAGGCGCGTGGGAGGGTGGCCAGATATTATTTAGTGCAATCACAAACGTACAACAACATGAGCTTATGGACTGAATTGCTGGGTGCGGAAATCCGCTACGTTGTGACTCGGATTCCGTGACCTGCCTGGCGGAAAACCAGAGGTTGTAGCTGCTGCCTGCGCGTGTCGAAAGCCAAGCGCTAACCCCATCCGGATGCTGGCGTCCGGCGTGTAAAACGGATGATTAACTGCTAAGGACTCCAATGACCAATTCGGCAACGCCATCACAAGAACATGAATTTTTTCGCCAGCGCGGCTTTGGCCTGCGCATTGGGTTTGGAAAGCGCCCCGCCCTGCTGGTGATTGACATGATTAATGCTTTTACCGACCCGTCAATGATGTTGGGGGCCGATCTTGATGGGCCGATCGAAGCAACGCGGCAAATGCTTCAGGTTGCACACGATAACGCCGTGCCGGTTATCTTTTCAACGGTGTCTTATAGCGAGCCGGGGCAGAAAGACGCGGGCATCTGGGCGCTGAAACAAAAGGGGGCGATTACGCTGGTGACGGGAAGCCACGGCGTACAGATCGATGATCGCCTGCAATTCGGCCCTAGCGACTCTTTACTGGTCAAAAAATACGCCTCTTGCTTTTTTGGCACGGACTTGGTTCCCCGCCTGCTTGCCCGTGGCATCGATACCCTGATCATAGCGGGCTGCACTACCAGCGGTTGCGTTCGGGCCACGGCCGTTGATGCCTGCCAAACAGGGTTTCGGCCGATGATCGTTCGCGAAGCGGTGGGTGACCGATCACAGACGGCGCATGTCCAGAGCTTGTTCGATCTGGATGCGAAGTATGGGGACGTGGTTACGCTAAACGACACTTTGCGCTATCTGTGTCAACTGCCGTCCGAACCGTGACAGACACCGGTGCAATGCTTTACGCCACGCCTTGTAAGTACTTTGAGTTCGTCAAGGAAGACAGTTGTCTCCACTGCACGCGACAGGTAGAACAGCCTGCCACGGCAGCGGCAGCAGCTCGTCAAACGAACGGATCATCGAAAGAATGGGCGTGATGCCGATATCGCCGCAAATAAAAAGATACGAGCGGGCCTCGTCCACCAGCGTAAAGGTGTTTTCCGGCACTACGGATGGCAGCGTTCGTTCTCTACGCTGGTCATCTCCAGGTGTGTGATCATGCAGCCCGTGTGGCAATGGAACGGCGCAACACTACCGGCTTGCCGCCTAGGCGCTTCTTGCACATCCAGTGCGCCAGCGCCGAATCCTGGTAATCGGCATGGCCGGGAAACCAGTCAGCCAGCGCGCGCGCCAAGTGGCGGCCCGCTTCGAAATCGCCACCGGCCACTCGGCGGGTAACGCCTTCCATGCTTTGCAGGACGGCGGCATGCTCGTCGGCGTGGCAATCTCGAGCGGGAAAGTCGGTCTCCTGCATCCACTGGTCCTCGCTGGCGAAATGCTCCCGGGAATGGACATACACCGCAGCCAACGCTGCAGCCACTTGTTCGTCCGGAGCCGCGAGCAGCGCATCAACCAAGTCCACAAACTCTTCGTGGATATGGTCGATCGGCCCATATCCGAGACGTAAGTCGTCGTGCCAAGAGGCCGGGGAAGGGATGGGAGTGGCGGTTTGCATATTTTTTTGATTCGTGGGAGCAAGGGCATAGGTGCAATCGATACAACAAGGGCGACTTTCATGACTTCGGAGTTGAGGTGGAGAGTGCTACTGCCATCTAAGAGTCCGTAGTTCTGCGCGCCCGGCCACATCCGTCAGCTCGCTGCGGCGCGAAGGGCCAGCAGGTCCAGGGCGACGTCGACGATCATGTCTTCCTGACCGCCGACCATGCGGCGCTTGCCCAGTTCCACCAGGATATCGACGGTCGGCAGGCCATATTTCTTCGCCGCCGCCTCGGCGTGGAGCAGGAAGCTGCTGTAGACGCCCGCATAGCCAAGTGCCAAGGTCTCGCGGTCGACCCGCACTGGTCTGACCTGTAGCGGCCGCACGATGTCATCGGCGGCGTCCATCAGCTGGCGTACGTCGCAGCCGTGATTCCAGCCCATGCGGTCGGCGGCGGCTATAAAGACTTCCAGCGGCGCGTTGCCGGCACCGGCTCCCATGCCGGCCAAACTGGCGTCCACGCGGTCGCAGCCTTCCTCCACCGCCACGATGCTGTTCGCCACCCCAAGGCTCAGGTTGTGGTGCGCATGCATGCCGGTCAGAGTGGCTGGGTCGAGCACGTCCTTGAAGGCTCGGAAACGGTCGCGCACGTCGTTCATACTGAGCGCACCGCCGGAGTCCACCACGTAGATGCAGGTGGCGCCGTAGCTTTCCATCAGCTTGGCTTGCCGCGCGAGCTCCTGCGCCGGGGTCATGTGACTCATCATGAGGAAGCCGACTGTGTCCATCCCCAGCTTGCGGGCGTACTCGATGTGCTGACGTGATACGTCAGCCTCAGTGCAATGGGTCGCCACGCGCACCACCCTGGCGCCGGCGTCGTAAGCGGCCTTCAGGTCATGCACGGTGCCGATGCCGGGCAGCAGCAGCGTAGCCACCTGCGCCCGTTTCACCACGGAGGCCACCGCCTCGATCCATTCGAGGTCGGTGTGGGCGCCGAAGCCGTAGTTAAAGCTGCCGCCCTGCAGGCCGTCGCCGTGTGCGATCTCGATCGAGTCGACGCCTGCGGCGTCCAGCGCGTGGGCGATCTGCCCCACCTGCGCCACGCTGTACTGGTGGCGGATGGCGTGACTGCCGTCGCGCAGCGTCACGTCGGAGATGTAGATTTTCTTGCCGTTCATAGAAATCCTCAGGCCTCAAGGTGAAAGGCGATGCGCTCGGCGGTCTGCAGGGCAGCGCTCGTCATGATGTCCAGATTCCCTGCATAGGCGGGCAGGTAGTGAGCCGCACCCTCGACCTCCAGGAAGACCGAGGTCTTCAAACCGGCCAGGCCATGGCCAACACCTGGAATGTTCAGACCTTGCACCTGGTCGAACTGCACCTTCTGCTTCAGGCGGTAGCCCGGCACGTAGCGGCGCACGGCCTGGACCATTTCTTCAATCGAAGTGGCAATCGCATCTTCGCTGCCGCCCTCGCTCAATGTATACACGGTGTCGCGCATGATCAACGGCGGCTCGGCTGGATTCATCACGATGATCGCCTTACCCTTGCTGGCACCGCCCAGCTTTTCGATCGCGCGCGAAGTCGTCTCGGTGAACTCGTCGATATTGGCACGTGTGCCGGGGCCAGCGCTCTTGCTCGAGATACTGGCTACGATCTCGGCATAGGCAACGCGGGCTACCCGGCTAACCGCCGCCACCATCGGGATGGTGGCCTGGCCGCCGCAGGTGACCATGTTGACGTTAAGTGCCTTCAGGTGAGCATCGCCGTTGACGACCGGAATGCAGTACGGCCCGATCGCCGCCGGCGTCAGGTCGATCATGCGGATGCCGGGCTTCAGTCCGCGCAGGAAGGCGTCATTGCGCACATGCGCGGCCGCGCTGGTGGCGTCGAACACTAGGTCAATGTCGGCAAATTCCGGGAGGCGGGCGAGGCCCTCTACCCCTTCGGCGGTGGTGGCTACGCCCAGGCGCTGGGCGCGCGCCAAGCCGTCGGAGGCGGGGTCGATGCCGACCATGGCGCCCATCTCGACGTAGCGGCCCTGCCGCAGGATCTTGATCATCAGGTCAGTGCCAATGTTGCCGCTGCCTATGATGGCAGCCTTGAGCTTGCGAGTCATAACATGCCTTTCAAATAAAGCGGCAGGAAACGCTTCCGAGGGCGCCGACCGAGGCCTGAACCAGGTCGCCGGCGGCCACAGGGACCATCGGGCCGAGCGCGCCCGACAGGATCACCTGGCCCTGGCGCAGGCCCTGGCCACGGGCGGCCATGGTGCGGGCCAGCCAGAAGGCGGCCCGCAGCGGATGGCCCAGGCAGGCCGCACCACTGCCGGTCGAGACAGGCTGACCGTTCTTGTCCATCTGCATGCCGAGTGCGCCGAGCGAGAGCGCGCTGATCGACACCGGCTGGTCGCCCAGCACGTAAAGTCCTGAGGAGGCGTTGTCTGCCACGGTGTCAACTAAACTAATTTTCCAATCAGTAATGGCGCTGTCAACGATCTCGATTGCCGGCAGGGCATAGCTCAGGCAAGTCAGGAATTCGGAGTAGCTTGGGGCGCTGCCAGTGATATCCCGACCTACGATGAAGGCGATCTCGGCCTCCACCTTCGGCTGCAGCAGCTTGGTGGTCGGTACGTCCTGCCCGTTGAGAAATTCCATGTCGTCGAAAAGCACTCCAAAATCGGGCTGGTCCACGCCCAGTTGCTGCTGCACTGCCTTGGAGGTTAGGCCCACCTTCAGGCCGACGATTCGACGGCCGGATTCCAGCCGGGCGCGAGTGTTTATCTCGGCGACCGCGTAAGCTGCGTCGAGACTGGCGATGCCGTGGCTCGTGGACACCGGCGGGATGGTACGTCGGTTTGTCCTGGCGTGCGCCAGCGCCTGCGCTGCTTGCTGGATGGCTTCCGATTGATGGGGCATGAGGGTTCTCCTTGGGTCGTGAAAGGGGATCAAGCGCTGTCTTGGCCAAGCCAGCGCAGCGCGTTGTCCTGGCGCAGCAGTCGGCGGGTCGCATCGTCCAAGGTCAGTTGGTCGATACGGCTGGCTGGCTCGCGGTCCATGATCGTGAACGGGTAGTCGGTGCCGACCAGCACCTGCGTGGTGCCGAAGACCTGCAGCAAGATGCGGATGGTGTCGGTGTCGTACACCAGGTCGTCGACGAACAGTTGCCGAACCAGCTCGCGCGGCGACTGGTCCATTAGCTTGCGAATCGGCGGCATTTGTTCCCAACCGTGCTGCAGACGAGGCAGCAGCATCGCCAGCGAGCCGCCGCCATGGCTAAAGGCAATGCGAAGCTTCGGCAGCCGCGCCAGTGTCCCGGACGTGAGCAGCGAGGCGGCGGCCAAGCCGACTTCGCCGGGAAAGGCCAGCACCTGCTCAAGCAGGGGCGGACCGACGAGCCGGTCCAGGCCCGCAGGGCGCAAGGCATGGACGAAGATGGCAGCGCCAAGCGATTGGGCGGCCGCGAAGAAGGGTTCGTGGTCGGGGTGGCCAAGTGGCTTGCCATTGATGTTGCTGCCGAGTTCCACACCGGCCAGCCCTAGCTTCATGCAGCGTTCCAGCTCGCCAATGGCCAGTTCCACATCCTGCAGCGGCACTGCGCCCAAGCCGGTGAAGTGCGACGGGTCGGCCTTGACCATTGCCGCTAGTTCCTCATTCATAAAAGAATTGAGCGATAGGGCGTCGTCGGCGGCCAGCCAGTACGACAGCAACTCCGGCATTGGCGATACCACTTGGTGCGTGACGCCCGTAGGCGTCATCTCCTGCAGCCGGCGGCCGCCGTCCCAGCTTGAGTCGGGCACAGTGCGGTAGACGCGGCCATCCAGCATCACGTTGCGGTCGCAGGCCGCATCGCCCGGCGCCATTGAGGGCCAGGCTACGCTTTTGCGTTGGCCCATGTAGGCCGGAAACTGGTGCGGAACCCAATGAGTGTGGGCGTCGACCAAGCCGCAATCGCAGCCAGCGCTCAAGGGTGCGGAATTCATGCTTTTAACTCAGCGGACAGTGTTGCGTCCGACAGCATCACTTGGCCGTCGCGGATCTCCACCGGGTAGGTTCGCAGGGCTTTAGTGCACGGTGGGCCAACGGCCTCGCCGGTGCGCACATCAAACGTACCCAAGTGCATCCCGCATTCGACGATATGGCCCTCTAGACAGCCGTCCTCGATCAGCGAGGAATTACCGTGGGTACAGCGGTCATCGGTGGCATAGGCCTTGCCTTCCACTAAGTACACGGCTACGCGGCGGCCGTCCGGCAGGTCGCCGATGCCAATGCTGCCGTTCGCCACGGCATCTAGGCTGCACAGGGGAATAAAATGGCTTTTACTTGTCATGATTACTGTCCTCAGCCGGCTAGGGCTTGCTGCACCAAGGCGCGGATGTTCGCCGCCGGCGCGCTTAATTGTTCGGGGGTGATGGTGGTGCGCGGCAAAATTAGCTTCTTGAGCTGGACGAAGTCGCGCGCAGCGTTCAGCGCAGCGACGCCAGTAATGCGCCCCCCGCTCCAGTGCACTAGCACGCGGCCTCCTGCGGCGTCTACGCGCCAAGCCTGCTGCTCGCCAGTGAGCGCGCCGGCGCACTGCAGCAGGGCGCTGCCCTGGTCGGACCAAAACCACGGCACTGCATCGTACGCCCTGGCTTCACCGGGATTGCACCAGCTGGCCGCCAGCGCCTGCGCCTGGCCCTGGGCGTTGGCCCAGGTTTCGATGCGCTCGAAGCGACCGGTCACCGGATTGCGCTGGCGCGTCACGTCGCCAACCGCGAACACGCCGGGCGCAGTGGTGCGGCACCAGCCATCGACGAACACGCCGTCGTCGCAGGCGATGCCGGCGTGCGCCGCCAGCTCGTCGTTGGCCTGCACGCCGATGCCGACCACCACCAAACCGGCCGGCACCCGCTGGCCGTCGTCCAGCACCGCCTCTTTGGTGCCTTCGTCGAGCGCGGCCACTGTGCGACCGAGATGGATCGCTATGCCCTGGCTACGGTGGTGTTCGAGGAGGATGTCGGCCATGGCGGCGGGCGCGCTGCGGCCCATCAGCCGCGGCGCCATCTCGACCACAGTAGAATGCCGGCCCAGTGCGGCGGCGCTGGCCGCCAGTTCCAGCCCGATCGGACCGCCGCCGATCACCAGCAGGCTGGCGACGGATTTCAGCGCCTCCCGGATTGCGCGGGCATCGTCCAGCGTGCGCAGCGTAAGCACGCGTGGCAAAACGTCCAGTTGCGCCAGCCGGCGCGGCCGAGTGCCGGTGGCCAGCACCAGCCGGCCCCAAGGCAGGGTGCTGCCGTCGTCCAGGCGCAGCTCCTGCCGCCGCGGGTCGATGGCCAGCGCCTTGCGCTGACACAGCAGCTTCACGTTGGACGGCAGTTCCGGCGCCAGCCAGACCTGCGACTCGTCGCCGTCCAGCTGAAACTGTTTGGACAGCGGCGGCCGATCATACGGCGGCCAGGGTTCGTCACCCACCAGCGTCACCTCGCCCGCATAGCCCTTCTGCGCTAGCGCGCTGGCCACATTGAAGCCCGCCAATCCGGCACCGACGATCACCACGCTTTGTTGTTCTGCGCTCACGAGCTTGCTCATGCGGTCTGGTAGATGGCAAACACCTTGTTGGAGTTGAAGACGTTGGTCTCGATGAAATTGCTCCAGTCGAGCTTTGCCCCCAGCTCCTCCATCGCACCCAACATCGGGCACCAGTTCAGCAGTTCCTGCTGGCCCGCGGCCTCGAAGTCCTCGGTTCGGGTGCTGCGCCAGCTGGCGTAATCGCCTTCTACCAGCGCGCGGTAAAGGTTGCGGTCGGCTGGGGTGTCCGGGCGCAGGCGCCAAGTACTGTCGCACAGGAACGCGTGCGACCAGCTGGAAGACGCCACCACGGCCACGCGCCATGGCGAATCGCGCAGAATGCGCGCAGTGGCTGCGCCCATGTCCATACATCGCTTCGGCGACGGCCCGGGTGGGTCCAGTTCGAGCGGCTTACCGAAATCGGTCATGAAGCCGCGCGCCGAGATCACTTTGCGACCGTAGCAGTTGATCGGAACGGCAATGGTGGGATAGTCCCAGCCCACCCGGTCATAGTCCAAGTACAGGATGGCGTTGGTGAAAGCGTGGGCCAGGCTTTCATGATGCAGCGGCTTGTAGGCATATGCCATGTCAAAGTTAGCTTCGATCAGGCCGCTCACCAAGTGCTTAGCAATATCGCGCCGACCGCGCAGGCGGTAGTGCTTGTCTGCGCCCTCCCCCCACGCGTTAGGCTTGCCGCTCATCATGGAGGATCCCATAGCGTGCCGCCACGGATAGAGGTCCATGTCGTCGTAGGCGCAGACGGTGAACGGCGGGATCACGTCTTCCTTGAAATTCTCGTACTGATCGTCGCCCCAGATCAACACCACGTCGGGGTTGAAGTCGTCAAGCGCCTTGCGCACCTTGCGAAACTGTTCCACCAAGGCAGCCCGATGAGTGGCAGCAGCCGCCACGCCCTGGTCGCTGCCCCACTCAGCCTGCGCGGCCGCCGGCCAGTTTTCGGGTGACTTCACGTCGGCCGGGATGCCGGGGTCGGCCAGCGTCATGCGCAGGATGGTCGCCATCGCCGGGTCCGGGGAGGAGAGGGGAGGATAGTGGGACAGGCCCAGTCCGAGAATTTCTGCCATTGATGTTTCCAATCGTTGCTGGTTATTACTGTGGCGGGGCCAGGGTCAGGCCGCGCGGGATTTCTTCTCGCTCTTGTCTGCGGCGCGTGCGCGTTCCTGCTCATCTTCAATTGAGACGAGCAGTTCCCTGAGCAGACTGACCAGCAGGATTCGCTTCTCCCGCGAAAGCCCGTACATCAGCCGCTCCAGCCGCCGCCAGTGGTCCGGCAGATGCACCGCCAGGAATTCCTTCCCCGCCGGTGTCAGCACGGCAAACACCAAGCGCTGATCGACCGCGTTGAGTTCGCGTTTTACCAGACCGCGTTCAATCAAGCTGTTGATGTTGCCTGACAGGTTTGTCGGCTTCACTACAAGCATGCCCGCCACGGCGCCCATGGTAGTGGGCTGGCCAGTGCGCTGCAGCACGGTAAGAATGTTGAACTGAAGCGGCGACAAGCCGATGCCTGCCACTTCTTCGGCCTGGTCGCGGTCGAGCACCGCAAATGCGCGGTACAGCCCAAGCAGCACCCAAAGGGCCGTACCGTCCAGTGCCTTGTCAATAGCAGCGGCAACCGACACCTGGTCGCTCAGGTGCTGCAACGGCACCTCTTCGAAAACCGCTGCCCCCGCGCGTTCAATTTGAGTCACTTGATTTTTTTTCTTCACGATATTTCAATTAATGAATAATTATATTATGCTGTAAAGAAAGCAACTGAGGCAAGCACTTTACAAAAACTATAAAGAAATTAAGGGTAAACCCGCTGACATGAGTAAACGTGAGGCGTAATACAATTCAATTGTTGAAGTTTTTTCAGTGTCAAGTCTTCATTGTGGAAATAAATAGTATGCAACGACGTCAGGTTCTAGGCCGGTTTGCGGTGGCTGTACTTAGTGTGGCCAGCGGAGCGGTAAGTGCGCAGAATTATCCGGTCAAGCCGCTCCGGATCATCGTTCCTTACGCCGCTGGCGGCTCACCCGATGCAGTGGCCCGGATCCTAGCCCAACAATTGGGCACTGTAATGGGCCAATCGGTGTTGGTGGAAAACCTTCCCGGTTCCAGCGGCATAGCCGCTATCGAAATCGTACGCAATGGCGCTGCTGATGGCTATACGCTGCTTATGGCGGATGCCGCCCACTGGGCGGTCAACCGTGTAATGAAGACCAAGCTGCCGCACAACTTTCAGAAAGACATGGCGCCGGTATCGATTGCCTCATTCTCGGCGCTGTACCTTGCCGTACACGATACATTCCCAGCTTCGAACTTGCGCGAATTGGTGGCCGCGGTCAAGGCCAAGCCAGGCATCTACACATATGGCTCCTCCGGCGTCGGCAGCTTGCACCACCTGACCATGGAAGCGTTCAGGCACGGACTCGGACTGGACATTCTGCACGTGCCATACAAAGGTACCGGGCAGTCTGTTCCGGCGCTGGTGGGTGGTCAGGTGCACATGGCTGTTGCAGCCTATAACTCCATCGCGGGATTCGCGAAGGAGGGCCGGATTAAGGTTATCGCGGGAAACACACGCGAGCGCATGGCCATGCTGGCGCAGTTTCCGCCGATGGGCGATGCTGGCTTGAAGGACTTCCACTTTCCCGGTGAGAACGCGCTGTTCGTGCCCTCGGGTACCCCGAAGCCGGTGATCGACAAGCTGGCTGCCGCGGTGGCGAAGGTGCTGGCGATGCCGGATATCGTCACCAAGCTCAACACCGTTGGCGTCGAGCCCCCCCGGCAGCCGGGCCCTGCGGCCCTGGCCGAAACCATCCAGCGCGACATCCCGCGCTACGAGGCCGTGGTCCGCAACGCCGGGATCCAGCCGGAATAACGCCGGTCTTTACAGTCAAGCCTTTATTTTCTGAAAGCTCCATATGCAACAGATCGCAAATTTAGCAAGCACCAACAATTTGACGAATGAGTATCTTAAGTCGCTCGTCCAGGACGGCCGGGTCCATTCGCGCGCCTACACTGACCAGGCAATTTTCGACCTGGAGATTGACCGGATCTTCCACCGGTCCTGGGTCTACATCGGCCACGAGAGCGAAGTGCCCAAGCCGGGCGACTACCAAGCCCGCCCAATGGGTCGCACGCCCGTTATCCTGGTGCGCGGCAAGGACAACCAGGTGCGGGTGCTGGTCAACCGCTGCCGCCACCGCGGCGCGCAGGTGGTCGAGACTGACTCCGGCAATACGAGGATGTTCCGCTGCTGGTACCACGGCTGGACCTACGAATTGACCGGCGCCCTGGCGGAAGTCACCGCAAGGGCTGGCTACGGACCCGACTTCAAGATGGAAAACATGGGACTGGTTGAAGTGCCGCGGGTAGCATCTCATCGCGGCTTCGTGTTCGCCAGCATCAAGCCGGAAGGCGAGTCGCTGGCCGAGTTCTTGGGCGGTGCCGCTGCGCAATTCGACATGCTAGTGGACGCATCGCCGACCGGCGAGATTTTCCTCGACGCTGGTGCCAACAAGACCGAGTACCTGGGCAACTGGAAGCTGGTCGGCATGGACGGCTACCACCCCAACTTCGTCCACGCTTCCGTAGTAGCGGGCTGGGCCCGAAACTCCGAATCCGGCATTGGCGCAATGCACCGGGAAGACCCTTTTAGTGATGAAGCGTTGACGCTCACCCGCGACTACGGCAACGGTCACGCCATGCTGGACTTCCGGGCGCAGCGCCTCAAAAGCTACAAGAAGCATGCCGAATTTCTGTCCAAGGTGCCGGGGGGTGTGAAGTACGTTGAGGACATGCACAAAGCCTATGGGCAAGAGCGTGCCGAGTTGCTGATTAGCCTATCGGGCGACCCACACCTGGGCGTCTTCCCCAACCTCCAATTGATCGGTAACCAGGTGCGGATCATCACCCCGATTGCTCCTGGCATAACTCAAGTGACGATGTCGATGGTGCGCTTGGGCGGCGTGAGCGATGAGATCAACACAATGCGAGTTCGCCAGCACGAGTCGTTCTACGGTCCAGCTGGTTCCGGGTCGCCCGACGACGCCGAAATCTTTGAGCGCGTACAGCGCGGCATGGTGGCTGAGGTAAATCCCTGGATTGAAATTTCCCGCGGCATGCATCGCGAGTTTGTCGACACGGATGGCAGCGTGGTGGGTCGCATCACCGACGAAGTGCCGCAGCGTGGCCAGATGAAGTACTGGTTGCAGCTGATGACACGAGCCGCCTAATTTCTGGAGACACCCATATGGACAATCAAACACTGGCCCAGTGGGCCGCCCTGCGTGAAGTGGAACTGTTCTTGTTCCGTGAGGCCCAGCTTGCGGACGAACACCAGTATAAGGAGTGGTTCGCGCTGTGGACCGAGGAGCTTCTTTACTGGGTGCCCTGTAATAGCGACGAGCAGGCCGTCGGTCGCAAGATTGCCTTAATCAATGACAACCGGCCTGAGCTCGACGAGCGCCTGTTTCGCCTTGGAACCAAGTTCGCGCATGCGCAGAACCCGAGGTCGCGTCTGAGTCGGGTGATTGGCAACCTCGTGCTCGAGGAGTGGGATGCAGATCGCGGTGGCCGCGTGACCTCGCGCTTCAACCTGACCGAAGTACGCGCGGGCCGCCAGCTCACGTTCGCTGGACGCCAGACGCACTTGCTGGAGCGTAAGGATGGCGTACTGCGCATGCGCGAGAAGCACGTCTACCTTGCCAACCACGACATCCCGATGCCGAACTTGACCTTTATCATCTGACCCCCTTTCACGAGAACCACATGTCTAATACCAATCCTGAAATCGGCCACTCCGTCATCGCCGCCGGCCTGAAAACCAATTATTTAGAAGCCGGGGAAGGCGAGCCGGTGATCTTGATCCACGGCTCCGGCCCCGGCGTCACAGCCTATGCCAATTGGCGCTTGTCGATTCCGGTGCTAGCGGAGAAGTACCGCGTATTGGCGCCCGATATAGCTGGCTTCGGGTACACAGAGCGCAAATCCGACACCCCTTACAACCTTGACTTCTGGGTCCGCCACCTGATCGAGTGGATGGATGCGGTGGGTGTAAAAAAGGCCCGCTTTGTCGGCAACTCGTTCGGCGGCGCGCTGACGCTGGCTCTGACCGCGCGCCATCCGGAACGGGTGGACCGCTTCGTTTTGATGGGTGCCGCCGGCGTTGACTTCGAGGTAACGCCGGGACTGGAAGCCGTTTGGGGCTACGAGCCTTCGGTGGAAAATATGCGCAAGATCGCCATGACCTTCGCCTACGACACCAGTATCATCACTGATGACCTGGTAAAATCGCGTTATGAAGCCAGCATCCGCACCGGCTTTCATGAAACCTACTCGCAGATGTTCGCGGCACCTCGCCAGCGTCACGCGAAGGCCTTAGCGACGCCCGAAGCCGATATCCGCAAGATAACCCAACGCGCTCTGGTGGTCCATGGCCGAGACGACCAGGTCGTGCCTCTGTCTAACAGTCTGAAGCTGCATTCGCTGCTGAAGCACTCCGATCTCCACGTGTTCGGGGAGTGTGGCCACTGGACCCAGATTGAGCGTAAAGACCAGTTCCTGTCATTGGTGATGAATTTCTTCGCGTCGTGAGCGGTCTCGCAAAGGAGCGCCAGCCATGAGCCAGCTACCCGTGATCGGAATGATGATCGGCGATCCCGCCGGCGTAGGCCCGGAGGTCTGCGTGCGCGCTGCTGCCAGCGACGAACTGTCGGGTCTGTGCCGGGTGGTCTTGATCGGTTCGATGGCCATCCTCGAGCGTGCGGCCGCGGCATGCGGCATGGCGCCTAAATTGCAACAGGTCGCTGACGTTACGCAAATGCCGGATTCCGGCGCCATTGCAGTGGTCGACCCGGGCGAATTTGATGCGAGCCGCTGCCGCTTCGGCGAGGCGTCGGCCGCCTCCGGTCATGCCGTACTGCGCTGGCTAAGGCTCAGTGAGCAGCTTGGCAAGAAGGGCCAATTGCAGGGACTGGTGCTGGCGCCGATGGAGTCCGCCTCCATGAAAGCGACCGGCTTGGTGCTCGACATGGACGACCTGCAGCCCGCCGGCACCTTCATGCTGCGCATGACAGGCAGCTTGCGGGTGGTTCCACTGACCGAGCACGTGCCACTGTCGCGCGCCATCGAGCTGGTCACTCCAGAGCGCGTACTGCACGTGATTCGCCTGGCAGACAGTACCTTGCGTAACTGGGGCTTTGCGCATCCGCGTATCGCCGTGGCCGGGATCAATCCGCACGCCATGTACGAGGAAGACCAAGCCAAAATCGCTCCAGCTGTGGCACAGGCGAGGGCGGACGGCATCGATGTACACGGGCCGCTGGTCTGTGACACCGTGTTCCGCCACTGTTTGGAGGGCCGGCACGACGTGGTGGTCACCATGTTCCACGACCAGGGTCAGATTGCGGTCAAAACTGTCGGCTTCGAAGGCGCCTGCACGGTCTACATCGGGCTTCCTTACGTCATGCTGAACGTGCCGCACGGCACCGCTTACGATATCGCAGGCAAGGGCATAGCGCAGCACCAAAGCCTGCTCTCGGCAGTCCGAACGGCGGCTCTGCTGGCCACCGGCCAGCCGCTTGCTGCGTGAGCAACGCGCAACAAGGAATAAAGATGGTTCAGAAGAAAGTAGCTTTGGTGACCGGCGGTAGCGCTGGCCTCGGCGAGGAGATCGCCCTGGGCTTGCAGCGCGACGGCTTCGAGGTCGTCGTTTGCGGCCGGCGTCAGGACAAACTCGACGCGATGGAAGCGCGTGGTGTGAGTGCGGTCCGCTGCGATGTTGCCTACGCGACGGACGTGCAGCGCTTGAAGCAGGCGGTGGCTGAACGCCACGGCCGCCTGGACGTGCTGGTGCATTGCGCCGGCGTCGCCCTCCAGCGCAGCAAGTTCGTCGAGGCCGACATGGCCCAAGTGGAAGGAATGGTGCGCATCAATTTGCTGGGCACGCTGTATGTGGCGCAAGCCTTCCTGCCGCTCCTGTACGCCAGCAAGGGCAGCCTGCTTACCTTCAGCAGCACCTTGGCGCAGCGCCCGCGCGCGGGCTCGACCGCCTATACCGCCACCAAGGGGGCAGTGGAAGCCTTCAGCCGCTCACTCGCCATTGAGGCAGCTGAGCACGGTGCGCGGGTGAACTGTATCGCCCCCGGCCTGGTGCGCAGTGACATCTACCTGGCGGCTGGGATGCCAAGCGAGGACTACGCCAAGCTGTTGCAGGCACGTGCCGCAGAGATTCCGCTAAAACGAGTGGGTGAGCCCGAGGACATTTGCGGACTGGTGTCCTATCTTGCCTCTGACAAATCCAGTTGGATAACCGGCCAGTGCTTCGCCGTCGACGGCGGGGCGATGCTGCGTTGAACCAGGCCCGAAGGACCCATATCTGTGAGCCTGAACCCTGCTTTGTCTTCCGATGTCCTGTGGGGAGTCACGCTGGCTTTGGTCGCAATGGCGATCTACGGCGCCTGCATGGTGACGGTTGCCGCCGTGGCTAAGGGCATGAGTAGCGGGCCTGGGTCTTTGCTGGCCGCCGCCGCCGGGGTGCCCCTCGGTATCATCATCGTGCTGATGCACTGGGCGAGCGGCCAGGACGGGATTAGCGTGCCAACCCCGTGGTCCGTCGTTTCCTTCGCCCTGGCCGGAATCTGTTCGACTTATCTGGGGCGCTGGCTGGTATTCAAGTCGATCGAACGACTAGGTCCGAGCGGCTCAGCCGGCTTGCAGAGCATCAGCCCACTGATCACCGCTGCGTTCGGTTGGATCTTTTTGGGCGAAGTGATCGGCACCATCGGATTCGTCGGCATCGCGTTGGGCATCGCGGGGCTGTTGGCCATGAGCGTGGGCATCGACCGCTCGCAGCGCAAGACGGTACTGCCGGCCTTGGCGATGCTGGCAGGATCACGGCGCAGCTTCATTTCCGCGACCCTGCTGATCGGCGTGGGTTCGGCGGCCGCATATTCTCTAAGTCATGTGTTCCGCGCTTTCGGCGTGCGCCAATGGAACGAGGCCTTGTTGGGTGCCCTCATAGGCGCCGTTGCCGGCCTGCTGGTACTGGCGCTGGCCAATCACAGGCTGATGCCGGAATACGTCCGACAGGTGCGGGCCAACCCCAAGGCAGCCCGCGTTTATCTCGGAGTCGGCGGCTTTCAGTTCCTCGCTCAGGCGCTGGTAATTGCTTCCATGAAATACATCCCGGCCAGCATGGCCGCACTGATCTCGATGTGTACGCCGCTGGTGGTGTTGCCGGTCAGCTACTTTGCCTTGCGCAATGACGAGCGTTTAAGCTGGGTCACGGTGCTCGGCATTGCCATCACCCTAGCCGGCATCACTCTGGTAGTCCTGTACGGCGCGCCCGCGTCTTAATTTGAATCAACCGATAGAGGAGACACACATGGATCGTCGAAGCTTCAACATTACCGCGGTGGCGACTTGCGCCGCCGGCCTTCTGCCTGGCTTTGCGTGGGCGCAAGCAGCGTACCCCAGCAAGCAGGTAAAGTTCATCGTGCCGTACGCGCCCGGGGGCCAGCCGGATGTCGTTGCCCGAATGCTGACGGTCCGCCTGGGCGAGCGGCTAGGCCAGCCGGTGGTCGTGGACAACCGGCCCGGTGCCGCCGGCGCGTCCGCCTACAACGCACTGTTGCAGAGCACGCCCGCCGATGGCCACGCATTCATCCTGTCCGACGGCGCCCTCCTGTCAATCAGCCCGCACGTCAACAAGGCTACCAACTACAGGCTGGGGAGGGACTTGCTGCCGGTCGCCCTGGTCGGCCGCTCGTCGCTGTATTTGGTCGCCCACCCTAAGACTGGAGTCAACACGCTGCAGGACTTCGTGGCGGCGGTGCGCAAGAAGCCCGGCGAATACACCTATGGATCCTCTGGCATCGGCAGCAATCATCACCTCACGATGGAGGCGTTGAAGGCCGCTCTCAACCTCGACATCCGGCATGTGCCCTACCGCGGCTCGGGGCAGTCGACGCCGGCTCTGGTCAGTGGTCAGGTCGACTTTTCGATTGCCGCCATGCCGTCGATCGCGGGCTTTGTGCAGAACGGCCAAGTGAAGGTTCTGGCTTCAAATGCGGGCACCCGTTCGTCGCTGACGCCTGACGTGCCACTGATCGCCGAAGTGGTGCCGGGTTTCGACTTCGCCACAATCATGACCGTGCTTGCCGCCCCCGGCACGCCAGCGATCGCCATCGACCGGGTCAGCCGTGAGCTGGCCGAAGTGGTGAAGCTGCCGGATGTGGCGAAGAATCTGCAGGGCGCAGCGGTGGAACCGATCGGCGGCGGCCCCGCCGAGCTCGGCAAGGCACTGGCGCGCGAGATCGAGGTGATGGCGCGCGCCGCCCAAGCGGCTCAGTTGAAGGCGGAATAGGCCATTTCGTTATACACATAGATGGTCGCCCCTGTTTGCCAAGCAAACAATTCGATGATGGATTGAAAGGTGGAGATTGCAGCCATAGATCCGGACTTTGATGGAGGCCAAAGCCTCTGGTCCCTGATGGAATCCGCTGGTCAAGTCCTTATCAAGTCCACGCGCTCAAGGCGCTTTGTGTATATCAGGTTTGCTCGACCACGGTCTGACCTATCTCGCCATCACTGCATTGAATTGCCTGTGCAATCAGTACGCTTCTCCTGTGAAACCGGGTTGCCGGGGATCGTTCTACATCGCAGGGCCTGGGCCTGGATTCATACCGCCGGCCTGCTTTCGGCTGGGTAGGCCGATGAGTATGGGCGGTCCTTGATCAGCAGGGCCCAGACGATGCGGGCATTCTTGTTGGCCAGCGCAACGGCCGCTACGTTCTTGTTGCGCCGCGCCAGCACCTTCGTGAGCCATCCTCTGGCCTGATCGGCTTTGCTTTGGGCGACCCGGATCACTGCCCGCGCCCCATGAATCAGTAAAGTGCGCAGGTAGGCATCTCCGCGCTTGCTGATGCCCAGCAGCGTGGGCTTGCCGCCGCTGGAGTGCTGGCGCGGCACGAGGCCCAGCCACGCGGCAAGCTGCCGGCCGTTGTCGAAGTTTTTGGCGTCGCCAATCGAAGCCACCAGCGCACTGGCCGTGATGGGGCCGATGCCAGGAACCTGCGCGAGCTTCTTGCTGGCGTCGCTCTGACGATGCCAGAGCTGGATCTGCGCATCGAGTTCGTCAACCTGGGTGTCGAGCACCTTGAGATGCTCACCCAGCCTTTCGAGGAGCAGGCGAAACGCGCCCGGCAGCTCGTTGTCAGCGTCCTCCAGGATGCCTGGCAGCCGATCGGCAATATGCCTGATGCCCTGGGGAATGATGATCCCGTGCTCGGCCAGCAGCCCGCGGATCTGGTTGGCCTGCGCGGTGCGCGCCTTGACAAAGCCCTGGCGGGCACGGTGAAGCGCCAGAACGGCTTGCTGCTCGGCGCTTTTGACCGGCACGAAGCGCATGTTGGGCCGAGCTACGGCTTCGCAAATCGCTTCGGCATCTGCCGCATCGTTCTTGTTGGTCTTCACATAGGGTTTGACAAACTGGGGCGCCATCAGGCGGACCGTGTGTCCGAACGCCTGCAGCTTTCTGGCCCAGAAGTGGGCGCTGCCGCATGCCTCCATGCCTACCAAGCAGGGTGGAAGATTGGCGAAAAATGGCGCCATCTGTTCGCGCCTGAGTTGTTTCCTGAGCACCGCGTAGCCTTGCTCATCCACGCCGTGAAGCTGAAAAACGGTTTTCGCCAGATCGATGCCAACAGTCGTAATTTTCATTTCGCTTGCCTCTATCGGTTGGGGTTAACGGGAATGGCACTTACTTTGGCTGTTTGGCATGAGCGACGGGCGTAAGTGCTTGAATGCAAAGGGAAGTGGCTGACCAAGGATTGATACGATGCTTGTTTACGAAGCACCCAAACCATCTTTCCGAAGGCCTGCCACCATGGATCGTAATGCCCGAAGCGTTTTGCATCAACGTCAAAGAGGCATTGGACGGCGCGCGCGATCGACCGAAGCGGTGGAGTTCTTCAACGTGCTGACGAGTCCGGAGTTGCTGCACACGAGCAAAGCGCTGCTGCCCGAGCACCGCCAGCGGCTGTATCCGCCAACGGTGACGCTGTCGATGTTCATGCGCCAGGCGCTGCAGGCCGATGGCTCATGCCAGAAGGCGGTCAACGGCTGGGCAGCGCAGCGCGCAGCCGATGGTTTGAGCGCGTGCAGCGTTCGCACTGGCGGGTACTGCAGGGCTCGTCAGCGGCTGCCACTGGAGATGGTCAGCACGCTCGCGCGCAAAACAGGGCGCCTGCTCGGCGAAAAAGCGCTGGCGCAATGGCTCTGGTGCGGTCGCGCGGTCAAGCTGGTGGACGGCACCTGCCTGTCGATGCCCGATACCGCGCAGAACCAAGCCTTGTATCCCCAGCCCAGCACGCAGGCGCCCGGGGTCGGCTTTCCCTTGGCGCGGCTGGTCATGGTGATTTGCCTGGCTACCGGCGCGGCGCTGGACGCGGCGATAGGGCCACACCGCGGCAAAGGCAGTGGCGAGCTTGGGCTGGTACGCAGTCTGCTTGCAGGCTTTTGCCCCGGCGATGTAATGCTTGCCGATGCCTTGTACTGCAACTATTTCCTGATCGCCACGTTGATGGCCGCCGGTGTGGATGCGCTGTTCGAGCAAAACGGAGCACGAATCACCGACTTTCGACGCGGCCAGTCGCTGGGCACGCGCGATCACATCGTGCGCTGGCCCAAGCCCGCAGCCCGTCCAGAGTGGATGACGCCCGAGCAGTACGCGCGCTTTCCCGATGAGATCACGCTGCGTGAAGTCAAGGTCGATCATCAGGTGCTGGTCACCACGCTGCTCAACCATCGCCAGGTCACCAAGCGCGACCTCTCAGCGCTGTACGCACGTCGCTGGAACGTTGAGTTGGACCTGCGCAACCTCAAGACCACCACGGGCATGGATGCACTGAGCTGTCAGACGCCGCAGATGAACGAAAAGCAGCTGTGGGTCCATCTGCTCGCTTACAACGTGATCCGACTACTCATGGCGCAGGCTGCCTGCAATGCCGGGATAGACCCGCGCGGCCTGAGCTTTAAGCACACGGTGCAACTGTGGTCAGAGTGGGTCTCGCGAGGCCTCTCAGCCACCAAGGATTGCGGGCAGCTGTTCACGTTGATCGCTCAATGCCGGGTCGGCCGTCGACCCGGACGCATCGAGCCGCGAATGCGAAAACGAAGGCCCAAACCCTACCCCTGGTTGAAGGTGCCGCGCGCCCAAGCCCGCCAACATATCAAGAAGCATGGTCATGCTTACGAGCCAAAGTAAGTGCCATTCGGGTTAACGGGACTTTCATTCTCCGCATTTCGGCACTTCCAGGTGCCGCTTTAAGGCGGGGCGACCATTCCATTAAGTACCCTGAGCGTGAAGCTCGCGTGAGAACCTGATGCCAGCGGCGAAGTCGAGAATTCGCTGCATACTGCGTATTCCAATGGGATGGACGCCCCCTCCTTAAAAGGCATTATTTATGCGAAAGTGACGTCGGCGTATCAACCACTCAGACTGAACAGGAGCGTGCATCATGAAAGTGACGACTGTAGGCATTGATCTGGCTAAAACGGTGTTCCAGATTCACGGCGTTGACGAGCACGGTAAAACGATCGTTAAAAAGCAGATCAAGCGCGACCAGATGGCGGTGTTCTTTGTGCTCCGTGCCTCGTTGGCATGGAAGCTTGCGGCAGTGCCCACCACTGGGCGCGCAAGCTCACTGGTATGGGCCACGTGGTTAAGCTGATGGCGCCGCAGTACGTCAAGCCCTATGTCAAGACCAACAAGAACGATGCGGCTGATGCCGAAGCGATCTGCGAAGCGGTGAGCCGGCCCAACATGCGTTTCGTGCCCGTCAAGGATGCCGGGCAACAAGCCGTGCTGGCCATGCATCGTGTTCGCCAGGGGTTTGTCAAGGCACGCACGGCGCAGGCCAACCAGATCCGGGGCCTGCTCTCGGAGTTCGGGCTGGTCATCCCGCAGGGCATTGGCCACATTGCCCTGCGCGTGCCTGAGCTGATTGAAGATGCCAGCAACGATCTGCCCGGCTCGTTTCGCCTGCTTGTGCAGCGCCTGTTGGACCATCTGAAGGAGCTCGATCGCCAGGTCGGTGAGCTTGAAGCGCAGATTCAGGCCTGGCACCGCAACAGCGCCGTCAGCTGCAAGCTCGCACAGATCCCGGGTATCGGGCCGATTACCGCGAGTGCGCTGGTGGCTTCGATTGCCGATGCGAAGAGTTTTGACAGCGGCCGCCAGGTGGCTGCCTGGCTGGGCCTGGTGCCCAGGCAGCACTCCAGTGGCGGCAAGCAAAACCTGTTGGGCATCAGCAAGCGCGGCGATACCTACCTGCGAACGCTGCTGATACACGGCGCGCGGTCCGTGATCTTTCACACGCAGCACAAGGCCGATTCGTGCACCTGGGTCAAGGCTCTGGCCGAGCGGCGCAACAAGAATGTGGCGGCGGTCGCGCTGGCCAACAAAAATGCGCGCATCGTTTGGGCGCTGCTGGCGCATGACCGCCAGTACCAGGACAATTACACGCCGGCAGCGGCATGAAGGCAGCCCGTAGTCCGGTCAGTCAATAACAAGAAGCAGGAGAAACACACCACCGATTGCTCAGGCGATGACGAAGTGATGGCAAAACTGGTAAGACCGTGGTTGGCAAAACCCGAACGTTCGCCCGCACAAAAAGTGCGCTATTCCGATGGAGGTGCCGACCAGCGAATCCCATCAGGGAGAGTGGCCAAAAGCCACATCAAAACTCCGAATGTACGGGTGCAATCATTACCTTCAAGCTGTCATGAATTAAAGCTTGGCATACCGGGGGCGTCCATGTACGGCGATCGTGACCGCTGATTCCGGTCGATCGTGACCGGTCGCGCAGCGTGAAGTGTTGCGCGCTTAAATTGTAGGGGCAGCGGTCACGATGGGTCCGGATGGATCTGCTTTTTGCTGGGCTTTTGGCTTTTGCCGTAGAGACTCGCCCGTGAGGGTGAAACGGTGGTTTCGCTGCATCACGCGGTCCAAAATGGCATCGGCAATCGTGGCATCTCCCACCCACGCATGCCAGTGTTCAATGGGCAACTGGCTGGTGATGATGGTGGCCTTATTGGCAGCCCGGTCATCGATGATCTCCAGCAGATCGGCTCGCGTCTGGCTGTCCAGGCCGGTCATGCCCCAGTCGTCGAGCAGCAGCACATCGGTTTTGGCCAGCTGGAGCAGCCACTTGCCAAACGTGCCGTTGCCGTGGCGGATGCGCAGTTCTTCTCCAAGCCGGGGTACACGCTGGTACAGCGCCGAGTGGCCACGCCGGCAGGCGTACTGCGCCAAGGCGCAACCCAGCCAGGACTTGCCCGCGCCTGTTGGGCCGGTGATCAGCACGCTGTGGCCGCTGTCAATCCAGTCGCCCAGCGCCAGGCTCATGAGCGCCTTGCGCTCCAGGCCCCGCCCGGGGCGCGTGTCCAGGTCCTCGATGGATGCCTGCGGGTACTTCAGGCGAGCCTCCTTGAGCAGGCGCGCCTGGCGCTTGTCATTGCGAAAGTAGACCTCGCGGTCCACCAGCAAGGCCAGGCGTTCTTCAAAGCTCATGGCCGTCATGCCTGCCTGGGTGAGCTGCTCTTGCAAGCCTGCTGCCATGCCGTTGAGCTTCAAGCCGCGAAGCTGCTCCAGAGTGGTGTTCATCATCATGGGTATTCCTTTTGTTGGGTCGTTTTGTGCTGTGCTGGATGTGGCTGCGGGCATGGCCGGCATCACTGGTAATAGCCCGGCCCGCGCACATGCGCGTGCACCGGACTGGTCCACTCTGGCGTGGCGACGGGCACGAGCAGATCGCGTCCATTGGCCAGGATGTCTCGGACATGGGCGCTCCTGGTGGTGCCCAGTTCCAGCGCGATCAGGCAGGCCGCCTCCAGGCGCGGCTTGCCGTAGCGCCTGGCCAGCGAGAGCAAGGCCAGGCAAGCGCGGTAGCCGTGTTCCGGATGCTGGCGCTCTTCAAGCAGGCGCGCGACGATGCGCCCGGTCGCCACGCCAATGCTCGTGCCCCAGTGAATCAGCCGCTCGGGCGTCCAGGCCAGGTGCGCACGGTGGGCCGCTGACAGGTGCTCGGGCACCGTGGTGAAACCTCCCTTGTGCGCGCAGCGCGGGTGACAGGCCACGCGCTCGCCGCGATGAAGAATCTCCACCGCACGCATGGTGATCCGCGCTTCCAAAGCAAGGCCGACCAGCGCGTGAGGAACGCTGTAGCGGTGGCCTTCGAACTCGACGTGCTGGTCAATATGAACACGCACGGTCTTGTAGACCGCCAGTTCCCAGGTCTGCAGCGGTAAAGGCTGCAGGGCCGGCGCGTCGAGTTCGGCAAACGCACTGGCGCGGCATCCGGGCAGCTTTTGAAACGGCTTGGCGTTGAGTTGCACCAGGAGCGGGCCGATGGCCTCGTTGACGTCATCGACGCTGTGAAACTGCTGGTGGCGCAGGCGCATCAAGATCCAGCGCTCCACCACCTGCACGGCAGACTCGACCTTTCCTTTGTCCTGCGGGTGATAAGGGCGTGCTGGCAGCACCGAGGTGCCGTAGTGGCGCGCAAAGTCATGCACCGTCTCGTTCGCCCTGGGCTCGTAGCGGTCGGGGTTGGCAATCAACGCCCGGGCATTGTCCGGCACGATCAGCAGCGGCACGCCACCGAAGAAACGCAGCGCCTGCGCCGTCGCCCCCAGCCAGTCGGCCGTGGTCTCGCGCGCCGTAGCGTAGGCGAAGGTGTAGCTCGACGCGCCCAGGGCGCCAACGAAGATGTGGGCACGGCTGCCGTCCGACAGGGCCACGGTAGGTCCAGCGTAGTCGATGAACAACTTCTCGCCGGCGCGGTGGATCTGGCGCATCGAGCGCTTGAGGCTTTTGGCAAAGCGACGGTAGTTCTCGCAGAACTGGGAGTAGCTGTGGATGGTTTCGCCTGGGTGCTGGCTGACGTGCTCTTGCCACAACAGCATCAGCGTCATGCCTTTGCGCCGGAGTTCCTGGTGCATGCGAGCGAAGTCAGGCCGCACAAAGGCGCTGGCCCGCTGGGGTGTGCCCGCCAGGCGGCTGTGCAGGGCGGCCTCGTCGAGCACCTGAATCTGGCTCCAGTCCAGCTTTGCTGCACTGGCCAGGGCCACGTACTTGGCAACGACGCCTTTGGAAACGTCTAGGGCTGCGGCGATGCGCTCATGCGAGAGATGGGCTTCGAGTTTGAGACGCAGGACGTCCTTGATTTTGCGCATAGTGATCCTTCGGGTATCGGGCATGCTGGCTCCAGCAAAAAGCTGGCAAGGCTACCCGTATCGGTTGAGAAGAAATATGCGCAGCACCACACGCTGCTGGTCGATGCCATTCTGGTGCCATGACCATCGATTCCGGCCTCGTGACCGGTCGTTCCGGTCAAGGCACAAAATCGGTCACGATCGACCGGAATCAACGGTCACGACAAACCAGAATCGCCGGTCACGATCGACCGGAATGACCGGTCACGATCGACCGGAATACCCACATACCAAGCCAGATGGTCTTGACCCCTGGTTCGCCGTCACCTTTTCGCGCCAGAAAGCCACCGAGTCGGGCAACCAAGCGCACCACCTCGTTGAGCATGGGCCGCTTGCTGGGTAACTTCTGCTTGTTCAGTATGTAGGCCGCTTTCCACTCATCGGGCTCGAACATTAACTGGGCATCGAGCTGCGGGCAACTTCGCCCCAGGCGCATGAGGCGCGCGATGCGCCAGGCCACCACCATGTACAGCACCAGCGCGCGTTCAATCTTTTCAATGCTGCCCAGCTGCAGCGCCTCGATGCGGCAGCCGTTCTTGAGGACATGAAAGAAATCTCAACGCCCCATCAATATGCCGCCATAAGATTGATGGATGCTGACCGCGTCCCCATATCCCGGCACGTTGCTGATCCACGGGGTGCGAGCAGTGATCCGCGTCGCCCAAAGCAAAGTCGATCAGGCCAGCGGCTGGCTTGCAAAAGTGCTGGCGCGGCGCAACAAGAACGTGGCCGCTGTTGCGCTGGCCAACAAAAATGCCCGCATCGTCTGGGCACTGCTGGTCAGGGACCGCCCCTACGCATCGACCTACCCAGCCCAATGCGGCTCGACGGCGTGAAGGCAAGCCCAGACCCTGCGATGTAGAACGATTCCCGGCAACCCCCGTTTCACAGGAGAAGCGTACCGATTGCACAGGCAATTCAACGAAATGATGGCAGAACAGGTAAGACCGTGGTTGAGCAAACCTGATATACACAAAGCGCCTTGAGCGCGTGGAGTTGATGAGGACTTGACCAGCGGATTCCATCAGGGACCAGAGGCCTTGGCCTCCATCAAAGTCCGGATCTATGGCTGCAATCTCCACCTTTCGATCCATCATCGAATTGAACGCTTGGCAAACAGGGGCGACCATCTATGTATATAACGAAATGCGCATACCGGCCGAGCTCCAACAAGCGCGTCTTGTTCCCATGCAGTTCCAGTCCGAATTGCTCGAACCGCTGGCGCAGTGCTTCCCAGAATCGCCTCGCATCGGTTTCGTGTTCAAAGCTGACAACCAGATCATCGGCATAGCGCACGAAGATCATTTCGCCTTTGGCTTGTCGTCGCCGCCATTGCTCGTCCCACAGGTCGAATACGTAGTGCAGGTAGACATTGGCAAGCAGTGGCGAAACCACTGCACCTTGAGGTGTCCCCTTCTCACCGACGCTCCAGTTCCCATCTTCCAGAACGCCCACCTTGAGCCACTTGCGCACAAGAAGAATGACGCGCTGATCGCCAATCCAATGCTCCAAGAATCGGATCAGCCATAGTCCTCAAGGTCTGCCGCAAGACGGCCATCGCGGCGCGCAAGGTGGCCTTGCAGCTCATTCAGAATACGATCATCTGCGCGCCTGATGAACTGCGCGAGCCGCTGCGAAATATGACGCGCATGCAACTGATCAGGACGCTGGCCGCCTGGCGACCCGATCTGTCGGACTATCGCAACGTTGCATCTGCCTACCGGATCGGTCTCAAGTCGCTGGGCCGGCGCTATCTTGAGCTGCACGATGAGATTGCCGACCTGGACGTGATGATCGGCGCCATTGTCCAAGAGCTGGCCCCAAATCTTCTGGCGTGCAACTCGATTGGAAAGGAGTCGGCTGCCCAACTCCTGCTGACCGCTGGCGACAATTCTGAACGAATCAACTCTGAAGCGAGCTTCGCCGCGCTGTGCGGCGTCAGCCCATCCCATTACACATAAGTCACCCATCGTTGAACTGGCGGGCATAACGGGCGCCCTCGACAAAGACGGCAATCTCCTGCATGCCCAGCCAAATCGTCTTGGCGCCCGGCTCGCCATCGTGCTTTCTGCCCAGAAAGCCGCCGCGCTGAGCAATCAAACGCACCACGGTGTTGAGCGTGGGCGTCTGTTTGGGCACGGGCTTTTTGTTCAGGATGAACGCCGCTCGCCACTCGTCGGGCTCGAACACCAGGTCGGCCGGTAAATCGGGCAAGGTGCGCCCCAGCCGCATCAGGCGGTTGATGCGCCAGGCAATCACCATATACAGCGCCAGCGCGGTCTGCAGCCGCTCGGTGTCGGCCAGCTGCAAGCGCTCGACCCGGCAGCCCTCCTTAAGCACCAAGAAAAAAAGCTCAATTTCCCATCGAGCGCGGTACCAATTGATGAGCTCCACTGCACCCTGCAGCGTGGATGCCACCCGGTTGGTCAGCAGCCGCCAGACCACCGGCTTGGCGCCTGCCGGTGCGTTGATTTCCGACGCAATCAGGCAGGTCACTTCAAGCTCGCCGCCCTGGCGGTCGGGCAGCACGACACGCTGGGCACGAACCTCCTGCTCGACCGCGCGGGCCTTGCGCCCGCGACCGGCCGGCATCTCAAAGCGGATATGTCCCAGCGGCGCGCCGGCCATGACCTCATCCCACAGCTTGCCCCCTTCGGGCAGCACCCGGTTGTGCTGGCAACGCACCAGGTAGTCGGCCGCATGGTCCATCTTGCGCGCCATCACCAGCAGTGCCAGGATGTCCGACTCGCGGTCGCCGATGCACACATGGCGCGTGCCGGGCAACTCGCTGGCTTGCTCGGCGATGCGTTCGTAGCTCTCTGTCCAGCGCACACTTTCGAGCACGCCGCCGCGCGGCGCATCGCCCGCCTTGAATTCGCGCGCCCACGTCCAGGCGTTCATCACCCCCAGCGGCTCGCGCTCGGGCGTGACCACGTAGGTCGGGTGCAAGTACAGCCCGCGCTGCACCTCGTAGCTCAGCGGCCCCAGGCCCGCCATCGCCTGCCCGTTGTAGTCCAGCTCGGTCGTGTCCTGCAGGCACAGCACCACCGAGTGCTCGCGGATGCGGCCCATCGTCGCTTGGCGGTGGGCCGTCATCACCTCTTCACAGCTGACCTGCTCGTTGCGCAAGAATCGGTAGGCCGCCGCCGTCTCGGCCCAGTTCTCGCACGCCCCCGGAATGCTCGCGCCGGGCTTTTGCCCCAGCCGCTCGGCCAGCAGCACGGCACGCCGGTTCAGACGCGGGTCACCCAAATCAATCGTCTCGAATTCCTGTTCCGCCCAGCCCATCCACTTACCCCTTTGATTACTCTGCTGCCTATATTACGGGCATGTGTGTAATGGGATGGGCTGGACCGGGCCCTGCTTGAGGAGCGCACGCTCGTCTATGAACGCGCACGCCAGAAAAATCCTCAGCGCTGGTCAGGGCAGGCCCGCCAGTGGGCGCATGTCGATGTCGTTCACCTCAACCCGGAAACCCCACAAATCAAGGAGCCTCAACACGCGCAAAAAACAGCCTGACTCACTTCACTTCAAGCGACAACTTCCTTGACAGCCACCGCTGTTCTTCACCTTCTAACAGAATCCACAAACAACTCGCCGATCAGTCTGCGCTGCCATCGATTGGCTGCATCGTTGTTGTTACGCTGGTGCCAGAACTGCTTGATTTCAAAACGTGGCGTGGGGATAGGCAGCGGCAGAGGCAACAATTTAAGCCTTGGCATGGGCCGCATGTATGCGATCAGATAACTGGGAACGGTCGCCAGTAAATCAGTTTGCTGAACCAGTTCGGGCACGATCATGAAATGCGAAACATGCAAGGCAATGCGCCGACTCAGGCCTTGATCCGCCAAGTGGCGCTCGATGAATGTGGTAGTTGACGATTGCAGTGCTACGCTGCTGTAGCGGGAGCCGGCGGGCTCGACCAAGATGTGTGATTCATTTGAGAATTGTTCAAGCGTCA
>JACCDU010419955.1_pt1 | contig 27641 bp, 27 predicted proteins | sample 7446081 | NCBI WGS metagenome assembly JACCDU01 (sample SAMN15323447, study PRJNA562643) | freshwater metagenome | isolation source: river surface water | place: USA:Blue River Watershed | collected 2017-08-17
CCATAAAGCTTCCATGGAAAAAGCGCTGGAAGACGCTTATATCTTTCCACCCCCAAGAACGACCCTCGTGGTCAATCTCGCAGATAGATTGAGTATGTGTTTGGCAATTAAAAGCAGCATATCGACATCGTTTCTGCACACCATCCAAACCTCTCTTGTCACCCCAGTGAAGGAAGAAATCATGAACACCAAGCCTGAAAATCAACAAACGCAAACCACTCAAGCTGGTTCCGGCCAAGACGCCGTTGCCGATAACACGACCAGCACAGCGGCACAAGGCAGCTCTGGTTCCGACACTCAGACGGATAAGTCAACCGATCCCTCCGCGAGTGGCGCCACTTCCAATACCGAGTCGGCTTCCAAGAAGTCATCTACTGATCATACCTACGAACACATCAACATCACCACGACTGGTGTGGTGTTGTCGTTTATGGTGATGATTTTCACCGCCGGTTGCTTGCTGGGTATGTTGATGTACTTCATCGAGGTCGGCTTGGCGCCTTGGTTGGTTGGGCTTGGCCTGGGTTCGTTCGCCACCGCCATCATTATGGGAATCGTCTCGATGATTGGCGCGATGGCCATCTCGTACGTCGCCGTCATGCTGGGCGGGATGGTCGCGCGTTTCTTCAAGAAGGATGAGGACGCCGCGTCACCCAAGACGCCGGCCGCAGCGACGGCTAAGACCGCATAACGAGCCGGTTTATAGTCGAGCACCCACCCCTCTTAGGGTTTTAAACAAACTTGAAAGATTTAATTATGGATAAATTGGGGTTAATTTAGTTGAGTCGACGCGACTATATTAGCTCCCGAATATTTGAAATAACTGTAACTTCCTCGTAACTCAACCAATCAATTCGATAGCTTCATCGAATTGATTGGCGTGTCGTCATTGACGACACGCCAATCAATATTTTTTCACTGGAGGATATATGAGAAAAAGCCATAAAGTGATTATCGCTGTAGCGATTTTCTTTCTTTTGAGCAGAATTTATCTACCGGCTTTAGGTGGAGTGCTGGGCGCTGTATTTCTAACAACCATCGGTGCTCTGGGTTTTGTTTTGTTTTATAAAACTCTTCGAGGTATTGTAAACATTGTTTACTTTATCGAAGATTCCATAACCGGTAGAAAGAGAAAATGATTTGTTTTTTACATATACCATACATTCTCTGGATCACTTCCCATTAACCAAGATATAACGGAATCATGGATACGACAAATCGTTTCATTCAATTTGAAGGCATGGATGGTAGCGGCAAAACAACTATTCTTAAGGAAGCCGAAAAATTCCTTAAGAATCATAACAAGAAGGTGCTGACTATTCGCATGCCAGGTGGTGTGGTTAGTAGCTCAGATGAATCTCTCCCGTTTAATGACGGGGGAGAATACATTAGGGAATTTTTTTTGAGCAAAAGAAAGAGTTTTCACACTGACACAGCTCTTTTTCTTGCACTAGCTGCATATAGGGAAAATCTGATTAAATATGTCAGGCCATTCCTGGATAACGGCGGATATGTGCTGTGTGATCGTGGCGTCGCAACAATGGGAGCATACCATACGTATTTGCTGCACTGCAATCAAGTTCCGGCAGATACTATGGTCGGACATCAAGAATATCTGTTAAAGCACCAACAACCTGTCGTGGTTTATCTGGATGTCAACTTCGAGGTTAGCCAGAAGAGACTGTTGAGCAGAGGTGATGTGGATTCATCCAGTCTAGATATCAAACAAATCTCTATTTTTAATGAGATTAAATCAAACATGCTGTACACGATTGATCGGCAATCTCATCTATTCAGTAATAAGTTTATGTACGACACGATGACCGGATATCTGTCGAGCGGTGACGCTGCGTTGTTCGTACAAGAAGTTTTGGCTAAAGATATTTTTACGGACATCTAAAATGAAACAAGTCATAGAGTTATTCCAACAACTGGTTGGTCGAGTAGATTCCGTCGGGTTTGTAGAAAATAGAACATCTGTGAATACTAGTTCTATCTTTGGACACATGATGAAATTCAGTATGGTTGATGGCTATCCATTAATCACAACTAGAAAAATATATCTTCATGGTGTATTTGAAGAATTAAAATGGATAATTAAGGGGGATACAAACGTTAACTCGCTGCAAAAAGTAGGAGTTAATTTTTGGAATCAATGGGCTAATGAAGATGGCGAGCTTGGTCCGGTGTATGGTGAAATGTGGAGGAGATGGCCAGCTGTTCCCGGAGGGTATATAGATCAATTACAAAAATTGATCAATGACCTTAAACACAACCCTAAGTCTAGGCGACACATCATCACTGCCTGGAATCCAGCCTTTTTACCAGATGAAACCAAATCATTCAGTGAAAACATAGCCGACGGTAAGCAGGCTCTTCCACCTTGTCATTGCTTTTTCCAGTTTTCAGCCAGAAAACTAACCTCGATTGATTTCGCTAAATTCAAGAAATTAAGACAGACTCGTCTAGCTGCTCTAGAAGTGGAATTGCAATTAATGGAGGAAAGGTTAATTAAGGCTGCTGGAGATGTTACTGATGTTAATCAGCTAACCGAGATAGTTCTTAATTATTCGACTAGAATAACCAAAGTCAAGAAACTACTCGATGAAATAAGTACAGTGGAAGCTGATGACGTCGGGGTTAGCAAGAGAGTTATGCGGCAGCCCGCACTGGAAGAGATGCCGGAGTATGGGTTATCTCTTTTGCTCTATATGAGGTCAAACGATACTCCGATTGGATTACCGACAAATATCGCAGGCTATGCGGCGCTATTGCACCTAGTAGCTAAAGAATGCGGTATGATGCCGGAGGAATATATCCACGTGACAGGAGATACTCATCTATATGAAAATCAACTTGATGGCGTATCCGAGCAAATAAAGAGAAAGCCATATAACCTACCTATTCTGGATGTAGAATTCAACTATCAGCATGATCCGAAAAACACTCATCCAGATGACTATTTCTATAACCATCTGGATGAAATACAGTTCGAGGTGTATGGATACAGATATCACCCCGCAATAAAGTACCCGCTGGCAGCACTCTGAAGATTCAGGCGTTGCTAGCAACGCCTGAATTTATATAACTATGTCTGAAAAAACAGAACTCAAAACTAGATGGGTCCACCCTATAAATTTCAATGTACCTGAAGTGAGGTTAATCCAAGAAAAAAACAATAATCAAAAATTAAGATATCCAGAAAAAACAGAAGACCACACTAAACACGATCTGTTTTATCAATTCATAGTTAAACACAATAAAACCGGAATTTGCAGGATAACAGCAAGAAACGACACGGATGATTCCGTTGTTAAAGACCATGTGCTCAGCGACTTCTACAAAATAACACAAAGAGCAGGTAGGAGAAACAGTTGTCATTCTGGTCCAATGACTTTTTTAGTGAATAAGCCAACTATTTCCGTTCATTCTTTATTTGATATTGGGCATAAACACAATCCAGATAAGTGGACTATAGTCGATAGAAGACTTATAGTGTGGCAGCCAAATGAGGTTTTGATATCTGCCAGAATGTTTAACACCATTTTTCTAGAAAAATGGTGTATTGATAACTACCCTGATAAATATTTTACTGGATATAAACGCCAGGGCATAATAGTTGACGCTGGCGAAAAACAGGGATATAGGCTAATTGATAAACTCACAGACATGTTGTAAAATCTATGTCTAAAAATATAAAGCAGAAAAATCAAGAGTACCCGTTTAATATACGGGACTGGTTGGATACCAATATGGTCCACCTAGAGCGAGGAATCGAACAAGATTACTTTAATAAAACCAAAAGTAAAGATATTCACTATTTAGCCATACTACCAGTAAACCAAAACAAGGTATTGTGGTGGAGAGAATCAAATAACGTAAGTGATCTGGTTTGCCAGATAAAACTAGACATGTGTAAGCACCCGTCTGATCTACCTGATAACATTTACTCATTAATCATCGGGTTACTGAACATAGATCAATGTCGAGTTTATTTGACTAGATCAAGCTCTAGATTGCATGCTAATTTAATATATAATGGACTAAAACACTATAGTGTTTTTTGAGGTACTATGGGTGATATTCTGGCTAAAAAAATATGCTGCATCGCGGCTGTTACTAACGACGGATATATTGGATATGGTAATGATCTAATGATTCGTGAGCTGGGTCGCCGGTTAGCCAGTAAGGTTAATCCGGAAAAAATAGCTATAGCTAACATGAGTAAGCTAGATATTAGTTATTTTGCATCAGCCACTACGTCTACTCAGTATACAGAAAAAGCAGTTATAATGGGTAGAAAAACATGGGAGTCCTTACCTAAAAAATACAGGCCTTTGCCAAATAGACAAAACATAGTGATTAGTCAAAGTCCAGCAAGTCTCTTCCCGGATAACGTCAAGGTATTTCAGTCTGTTGACTCCGCCCTGGAAACAGTCCCGATTGATGAGGCCTGGCTAATCGGCGGGGTTGGTATTTATGATGTCGCTTATAATTACGCTACAGAAATACACTTATGTCATTTTCAGATATCCGCGGCTGATCATATTGACTCATTTGATTTAAAAAGATATGGTGTGTTGGCGCCAGACTGGATGAAAACACCTCTGGATTACAAATACACTAACAATAAATCAATAGACTATGATAATCGCAGATATCGAGTTGATGTCTGGCAGTACGTAGATAAATAAATAAACCCACATAATCGATTACATGTCTGGGAAATCCCAGACATGTAATCGATTATGTATAGCCAATAATTTGATAAAGCACACGTCAAAAATCATGAACACAGTATCTGATATAAAGAGATTCTTCGGCTCTATCTCCGTTGAAGTGAAGGATAATTTAGTTCAAATAGAGGGCCTGCCTGGGGACTTTATTGAGAAAGACATGTATCGAATTTGGAGAAGTTCTAGAATATCTCAATACCTATTTAACACATTATCCAGATCAAAAGTAACGTTTGACATATTTTTCTTACCCGATTTCTACTATGCTCTAAAGAAAATATTAGTAGGTAAATACATGCGCTGCAACCGGCGCGTGGTTGAACAGATTATATTTGAATTAGAAGAAAACACATGGATTAAAAATCTAGATAAAACATTCCCACCCATCCTAAATAGAGACAGATTAAACAATCTGAGATGGGCTCCGAAAGAGCATCAAATTAAGTTTTTTGATTTCTTTGAGCAGCAAATACAAAAAATGCATCTGAGAGGAACCCTGCTATCGGCAGATCCTGGCACCGGAAAGGCTCAGCCGCTTTATTCTAAAATCAAAGTACCTGGCGGCTGGATAACGATGGGTGATGTTAAAGTAGGGGATACTGTTATAGCTGCTGATGGAACACCAACATTGGTCAACGGCGTATTTCCTCAGGGGCGGCGAAATGTTCATCGTGTTTATTTTACAGACGGTAGATCCGCGGATGCAGACGAGGATCACCTCTGGCTAGTACATCATCAGGTGGGCTCAGAACAACAGCTGGATTGTAAGTTAGTAACCACTGCTGAGCTAGTGAAGTTATCTGCTAGAGAGAATAACCTATATATCCCGTTATGTTCATCTGAACAAAATATTGACTCGGACCTCCCAATTGACGCGTACGCATTAGGTCATTTATTAGGAGGCGATGGATTAGCTGTCGCAGTGACATTGGGTGAGGGCGGTGATCAATCAGTCGACACATCTTCTTCATCACCTGAAGATAGTGATGATTACAATATCATCGCTCGGTGGCTTGATGAAAAATTCATCCCAGAGATGTACTTGAAGGCATCCACGCAGCAGAGACTAGCCTTGCTTCAGGGACTAATGGATGTTTCGGGAGCTGTTGGTGATTCTGGCGATGTGTCATTTTCAACAGATAGTGAGTATTTATCGAGAGATGTTCAATATTTGGTTCGGTCTCTGGGTGGTATTGCTAGTCTCTCTATTGAGCACCAGACTCAGACTTGTCAAGATAATAAAAGAAACCGGCGATCTAGCTATAGTGTTGAGATTACATTTCAGCGACCAGATACTTTATTCCGATCACAGCATAAAAAAGAAAAACTTAATGTAGAAAAACAATTTTTACCTGAGCTGAAGTTACGTATTGATAAAATAGAATATATTGGTGTTTTTGAAACCCAGTGTATATCTATTAATCATCCGGATAGACTGTACGTTACCAATGATTTTATCGTTACACACAATACGTATTCTTCAATAGCTTTAAATGAGCTATTAGAGTCAGAGCTGAATATCTATATTGTTCCTAGTAACTCAGTTTATGATGTATGGGATGTCACGCATAAGGAAGTAATGTTAAGCGGACAGTATTGGACATCCAGACAAAACAAACCACTAAAGCCAGGATATAAGGTATACATATTTCATTACGAGGCGCTCGATCAAGCGGTTTCATTTTTTAAAACCTATTCTAGCTTACCTGCTAAAAGAACAATAACTCTAGATGAATGCCATAACTTTAATAAAATAGTTTCTCAGAGAACGGAATTGTTCATTGAATTATGTAAAATAGTTAATCCTATAAATATTCTTTGGATGTCTGGGACACCAATAGCGGCCATGGGGTCGGAAGTAATACCCATGTTAACAACGATCGACGAATACTTCACGGACGACGTAAGAGAGCGTTTCAAGAAAATATTTGGCGTATCGTCAACTACTGGTATGGATATCCTGGCTCACCGACTAGGTTTATTCACATTTAAAGTCCACAAAGATGAAATTAGGCAACACAAAGTTTTAAAGTTCAGAGTAGATGTACGACTACCAAACGGTAGCGATTACACCATGGAGACGGTTAAGAAAAGGATGTCGGATTATGTCGTGGAGAGAATGACTCATTATCAAAAAAATATGAGTATGTATATTCAGATTTATTTTGATTGTCTGGATATCTACGAAAAGAAGATGGATCCATCCGACAAACAAGCCTATAAGTTATATAGAAAATACGCAGACCTACTCCATGACGCGTATGATCCGTACGTTCATAAAGAAGAACCGGTGTATTGCAATAAATTTGAAACTAATAAGATCTTACCTGTTCTTCCCCAGCCATATAAGGACCAGTTTAGGGATTGTAAGTCGGTTTATAAATACTATCATTTGAAGGTACAGGGCGAAGCTCTTGGTAGGATACTTGGCCGAGCCAGAACCATGTGTAATATCGATATAGCTCTGAACATAAAAAACGCTGTATTGACTGATTTACAAACAAATGAGAAGACTTACACATCCCTACCAGACATAATAGACAGCGGTATTAAAAAGACATTGCTGTATAGTGATTATGTGGAGGTCGTGGATAAAGTATGCGAGCAACTACATAGCGATGGATATAAGTGCCTGCGCGTGTATGGGGATACTAATAAAGATCTGCCTAATATTATCAAAACATTCGAGAACAATAAAGGATACAACCCATTAGTAGCGACCTTTAAATCACTATCGACAGCTGTTCCTATGGTGATGGCCAATAACATCATCTTACTCAATGTACCGTTTAGAGATAAAGATTACTTCCAGACGATATCTCGATGCGATCGAATGGGGCAAGATAATGATGTCTTCGTATACGAGGTATACTTAGATACGGGTAGAGAGCCAAATATATCTACTCGATCAAAGGAGATCATGCAGTGGTCTAAAGAAATGGTGGAATCTATTATGGGTAAGCGTTTGGGCGATCTGGATGTAGCACTGGAACTATATTCGCTCGATTGCGACCATTCGATCGATGGACAGCCACCGATAATGATCGACACAAACAAACCAATATATTTTTCATGGTAAAATAAGGAGCTTATATGAGTCAACATGACTTATTTCTGAGGGATTATGAGCGGTTTGAACAACTACTGAATGAATCCTCTAACGGGGCGAACTATGTTTATGGTGTAGATTATACGGTGGATCAACCATCGATTAATAGCACAACACCTGGATATAATACTAGGGTTAACGTTACATCGCTTAAACCTAATTCAGCACCAATACCTGTCGTATATAATCGTCTAAATCCTGGCGTTATCAACGACATACTGGCCGACAATGGTAATCCGCCAATATATCCACTGAGTACGCCTTTCAGTACGCAAGATATACTTAGTAGGTTATTCTCCGCTGTCAATTTAAATATTCAGTCACACGAATTTATAAATCAGACGTATAACGATCCCGTAGAAACTATAGACATCACTTTTACTGGCAATTCTTTAGTTTGGCAACCTGGCTCCGTCACAGTTAATATCATTCCTTCCTCAGCAAGAATAACAGAAGGCGGTGACATTAGAATAACGGAGAGTGGTGATATCAGAATAACAGAAATGGCATAAAGGCGAAATCATGGCTGATAGAGTTAAACCATATTCTGGCCTCAGCGTCGATAGATTAACTAATCTGCTGAATACTGAGTCAAATACAAACTACGTTTATAATAGTGATTTTGTTTTTGGTAATCCGACACCAGCCACTGGACCTGGTGGTCAAAACACTATCGTTAGCGTTATTCCGACCGGACAGCGAGCACCATCGCATCATTTATACAAGAGATTAAATATAAATATACTTGGGGATTTAAGAGGTACGGCTAGCGTTCTCGCGGTGGATGTGGGGGATGGTAATTTCAACATACACGACATACTGCCGCAGATAAATGATAAATTAGGAGTTGATTTAACTACAGCTGAAGTACAGAATACACAGTATAGTCAGCTAGACACGCATTATAGATTAACAATAACTAATTCCCTAGCGTGGTTACCAGGTTCATTTTACGATTTTAGATCAACATATCAACCAGAGTAATATAGATAGTGAGGCCGCGGCCTCACTATCTATATACTGGCATTATCAGAAGACCCATGTAATAATAAACACATATCACATATTTAATGGTGTTCTAGAGAGCTAACATGACTGCTGGTTTAACATATCTCCTCAGTAGTAATCCATTTTCATCAATATATCAGTCGAAGCTAAGCGACAGCGATAAGTTGGTTTTAACAAACCAACAAAAAATAATTCAGCTATCTAAACACATGCCGGAGGCCTTAGTCATTAATATTAGGTGCGTGCTAGATATATTGAGAGATTCCCCACTTCCGTACACTATGGATATACTTCAATACATCTATAAAATAGTATCCATTAAAAAATCAATCACTTTTAAAATAGATAATGAGCTGACAGCCGTTTATGAATATTACCTTGATTATGTAAATTCTTTATTACTCGGCGACGGAGATACATTACCCGGGATCAAGGATGAATACAGACACAGCATAGCGGCTGTCCAGCATCAGTGTATACTGATGGAATCCGCAGTGTTTTCCGCTATGGTGGATATTAATTTAAAGGGGTTATATCTAAGCGACTTATTTTTTCCATACAGTTTAGTGAGTATGGCACCAGATCAAGAATCCGGCATATTCCTCAAAACAACAGATTTTTCACTGGATGAGTAAAATGGAAATCACGTATAGTTTATCTTTGGATGAGGTCATTAGTGACGAGCAACAAATAGGCGTTGTTAAGATCCCGGCGAGACTAAAAAGAATTAGTGTTTCGGCTGGAGAAAGATTAAATAATAACGAAATATACATCGACGATATAACTTGCTCTAAGAATAACTATATCGAGGCTTTGAAAAAATGTAGCCAGGTAATAATCGACGATAATGGAGACAGCGATAAGTTAATGGTCGTGTGCAAGGCTTATCATGACTGGGTTACTTTCGCAATAGATCCAGTTAGTGGCGTAAGATTAGATGAGCAATCTCTTGTTGCCAGCATGACGGACGGGGGAGCTCAACTACCCGGCGTCATAGACATCTATTCTAGTGAATTATTCAGTATTCTAGAGAAAATAGATGCAGGCATTATGCCTTTGATAGAAACAACCATTATACCTAAGTTACTTCAGAGGTTTCTGACTTCTCCGTCCAGTTACGATGTGTGGCTGTCGACAGATGATGTAGATTCTTTCTTATCTCTAGCTGGTTTGATGGTTAAAGATAAGGCATCACCCCCACTGTATATACAGGCTATAATGGAGTTTATGAGGCACGTCATAAACACATTCACTAACACACCGGAATTATTGCGTCAGAAAATACCTGGGTATGGATATAGATTGATCCTTCAGGACTATGAGCCGCTACACTATAGTAAAACCTATAGGCTGTGCTTTATCAATGTTGGTTTCCTAATAGAAGATCTTTGTGATGGCCCAGCCACTAAGGAGATTACTGCGCGGGATTTGCAAACATATCTGGCCTTAAAAGAAAAAAATAATCTGAAGCTATTATCGAGTATGAAAATAATGGAATAATAGCACCACACATGAGTGGCGCTTGAGCGCCACTCATGTGTCAGGACACTCGGAAATTTATTTGTTTTGAACCTATATGTAACCTATCAGTTGATTCTGCTGTAAAAGTTACTGTTCCTGTGGCTCCAGTGGCACCAAAACCAGAAGTATATGCTGGCGTAGCGGTATAGGTAGTGGCTGGGTGCCATTTCAAATCAGCGGCGACAATGGCAAATAGAGCAGCCATGTTCGATCCCTGAGGTATGGTGTATTCCGGCAGAGCCCCACCCACTGGTGCGTCCAATGGAACTCTTCGATAATCTCTGGTCACGGTGCCACTATACCCTCTTTCGGTCACGCCACTTATAACGATCGTGCTATTGGGCGCAGTTGATTGGTATGTTTGATTTGATCCAGCCTTGACAGCCGGATCACTAAAGAATAAATCACCCGGTTGAAATTGTCGAGTAGATACAGCATTAACAATATCGATCAAGTTTTGAACAACTGATTTAGTCGCATCTATTCTCATGAGGTTCTCCAAAAAATATTAAACAGGGTTATATGTAAATCCAGATAGCTCTGTGGCTATAAATAGATCAGTTTCGACAATATTAAATCCATCAAGAACACTAATAAAACCGAGTTCTGGTAGGTTTATTGGATTGTCAAAACTATTCATTGAATTTGGTATATGTGTACCAATATCAACCGTTGGTATATTTTCAAAACCACTAATCGGGTTAGCTATAAAGCTAGTAATACTGATGAGTGGTTGGTTTTCAAAACCAGCCAAAATAGCAGTGGTACTGGACGATATATCTGTGAGACTGGGGTTGTCGAAACCTGTAGGTTGACCAGTGACTACTTCAGAGACATCATAAATATATCTGGCCGGTAACTCTACTTCGCTGGGTAACCACGCGTAATTACCATTTTTTATACGCAACGTTACGGTAGCTGGATCCGTACTGTATGTGATTTCATCTACTTCCGTTGCCTCTAGATCGAGCCCGTACGCATCATTTATTTCAGACAGAATGGTGTGTGTGGAGAAAGGAATATCCTCCACTACCAGAGTTCTCCTTTCGTCTACCGGTAGTTGTAGAATTGCCTGTATCGGTAATCTTTTATACGTTATCGGAATAGGTCCAGTATATGTATTCGCCGGTATAGGCGTTAATATAACTCTGGTGTTAGAATCAAGTGGTCCAGTCCAGGTTTGTACCGGACCATATGTGAAATCCACGCCTTCTAATCTAGATGTGGGATTCTGAGCGTTAATTATCGCGGTTAGTCGATCACGACTTCTACCACGATATGGTTTTATGGCCATGAGAGACCCCTTTGCCTAATTAAAATTTGCACTTAATAACAACTACATACAATTTTCACTTAACAGTAAAAGGATTGCAAAATGCACATCATGAATCAAACAATCACTGATAAGTACATCATCGACACAATCGATTCCATAGACTATGTTGATATTAATGGTTTCTTGGTCGACGATGGAATAAATTCTGGGGATCTGGTTCCAGCTATGAGAACTAGAAAGACCAACACGCTTCTAAGAGTCAATGGTTGGGATATCTACAACGGCGTAGCCATGGTGGGCAAGGATATCATTATCAAACCAAGACCGAAGCTATCGTTCATGGTTCTCTCAGATTCATTTGTAGAAACAGATGACTCAAACAATGTCTTATTTTTAAATAAATTGATGAATGATCAGGCACATAAGTGTCGGGTTTGCGGATCTGGTTTAGTAGTCCATCCCAGTGATTTATCGCTAGTATGTCTTCCATGCTCCATCAATAATAAGTCAGACATTGAGCAGAGAGTCTCCGCACTACAAGAAACGAAAGATGTAAATGTAGTCAGAAATATGTTTCTCAGTCACGTTTTTAATGAAGTGCTGATAAGGAATGATTTAGAACAAAAAGGCAGTTGTCTTGGTGTCTTTGGTAATTACCTATTAGCTGAAAGATCGTCACTGGTTGATAATTTTAACGGCTTCACTATATTCTCAGACTACGATAAAGAATCTTTAATTGATTCAATCTTAGAAGATTTCTGTAATGGTATATACAGAAAAAAGATAGGCATTAGTTTCTTTGAAGGAAAAAAATTAATACAAGCGTATGTCGATAAGATATATAGCGAAGAGGTAACCGAAAGACTGGTTCCGGGCTATGCCTCAGTCATTACTAGCGATCGCGAGGACATTGCTGGCCAACCTATTCTGGAATCAGTTAGCGAGATAGATGAGTTGGAGTTCAATGAATCGCCAGCGGAATCTGTTGAGTAAAAACAACGGCCTTTTTGGCCGTTGTTTTTTTACATAAAATGCTAATCCATTGACAAATTCAGCAACAGAGAACTCTAATATGCAGAACGGATGGAAATTTCACGTTGATGGGAGTAGACCTAAAAATAACGAAATTTTTGTTTTTGGTAGTAATTTGGCTGGGATACATGGCGCCGGCGCAGCCGCGCTGGCGGTAGTTGAGTATGGCGCGATTCCATTTAAATCATCTGGCCATATGGGAAATAGTTACGCCATACCAACGAAAGACAGGAACTATAAATATAGACTGAGTAAATCGCAGATACAAGCACATGTTGATGTTTTTTGTGAATACACAAAAAGAAGACATGATCTCAGTTTTTTTGTGACGTCGATTGGGTGTGGATACGCTGGGTATCACCCGCGTGAAATAGCCCCTATGTTCAAAGGCGCCATAAATTGCGATTTTCCAGATCAATGGTCACCATACTTATTTTCTTGAAAGATCCAGTATGTCTAATCTAAAACCACACGAATTAAGAGTTGTTCACGAGAAAGAAGATTTAGAGGATAAGTTCTCTAGACTAGATGAGTTTATAAAAAAGAACCCGCTCTACGAGAACATGGATGTTCGCATGAAAGTTCTTTTATGCAAACAATATTCACTGATGAAAGAACTCATCGATGTGCTGCAAGAACAAATTAAATTGTTTAACGAATGTGATTGAAAGATAGTTATGAAAACAGAACTCATCATTGGCGCCTTTAAAGAAGCTTTCCCGATCGATAGCGGCGTATACAATTCCTCGGCGATCAACTACGCTGAGATTTACAACAAATTGGTGATTGCTCCTAGATTTACTCTAGAAAATAATCCAGCCGTCCGTCATTTGATTAACTATGATCCGATGACTCGCTGGAGCGATGACAAAAAGGACGCTGAGTTCTTAGTGTATCAGCGGCCAGATAAGGGTGTAGGTGAAAAGCGTCTATCTGGAGACTACAGCATTGGGTTTGGTGGGCACGTAGAATATGATCCAGCAATCACCGAGTTAGATAAAATCAATGACACTGAAATGGGTGCGGCAGCAGTCGCGCTGGCGGTACATAAAACGTCTTGGCGGGAAAATAATGAAGAACTAAAAGTAATCAACTCAGACAAAAAATTCATGGATGTCGTAATAGAGCGTCAGAACTTTTGTTTGATAATTGACAATAGTAACGACGTCGGTCTACATCACGTCGGCATATCTGTACTGCATCAAATCCGCAACGATGTAGAACTGACACATGGTGATGATGAGGGTGATAGTATTAAGATTATTGGCTGGTTTACTATCTGGGAAATCAAAGAACTTTTTTTTAATAAACTAGAAAACTGGTCAAAGATGCTGGTTGATGAGCTCATTTGCCGCAATACGTCATCGCCCAGTGACCATACTTAACCGTCATTAATTTAGCATAAATCATGAGTCACTTTGTTGAGCTACCTCCTTTACCTTTAGACGACCAACAGCACGACGGTATATTGCCAGATAAGTATATTCAGCACTATGCGGATACCTGTGAAATGATCGCGCCGTTTCATGGGGATCTGGTTAGGCAAGTAAATGACGTAAGAATTTTGTCAAAAGGCCTATCTAGTTTTGGCTACGATGTATCCCTGACAGAAAACGTTAAAATATTTACCAACACTAACGGGTGTATTCTTGATCCGAAAAATCTGGATCAAAAATCCATGGTTGATGCCGAGGTATTCAAAACCGACGATGGCTGTAGCTATGTCATCATTCCGCCTAACAGCTACATGCTGGGGGTGACGGTGGAGTATTTCAAGATACCCAACGATATCATGGTGTTGTGTGTTGGTAAATCAACCTATGCTAGAATTGGCGCTATTGTGAACGTTACCCCTGTTGAGCCAGGGTTTCATGGCAATGTAGTCATTGAGATCGCTAACACCACGACGCTACCAATGAAGATTTATTTAGGTGAAGGCATTGCGCAGTTCTTGTTCTTCAAATCCAAGCACACCTGTAATAAGTCTTATGCTGACGGTAATCGGAAATATCAAGGACAGACATCACTCACGATGGCTAAAGTTTAACGGTCATAAGTAGATACTGCAGCCTGACGCGTCAGGCTGCAGTATCTGGGTCTTCGTTTATCATGTTACTGTGCGGGGTGATTTATGGATGAGTTTCAACACATAAAGGATCGTATTGGCGCACTAGAAAAAACTCTACTGCAGCATAACGACCTATATTACGCTGGCGAAACCACTGAGGATAGTCGGATTATCTCTGATTTACAATACGATCAGCTCTATCGTGAACTAGCGGATCTGTATCAGCGATATCCTCAATTTAAATATGTTGATTCTATTCTCAATAAAGTAGGCGGTGTTAGAAACTCGGTCTTATCTAAAGTGAAGCATTCTTTTCCTATGCTGTCATTGAGTACAAAAACCGGACAGACAATCAATGAGTGTGTTGATTTTTATAACTTTGTTATAAATATAGCTAAATCTATTCATTTCGATCAAGATGTAATTAGGTTTACCGGCGAGCTCAAGTATGATGGAGTTAGCCTTCGGTTAAAATATGTTGATGGTTTTCTGACTCAAGCTATTACGCGCGGGGATGGGAGTATAGGGGAAGATGTAACTATTAACGCATTTCAAATTGAGAACATCCCTAAGATTATTAATAAATCCACAGATCATGGTTTTGCTGAAGGTGTTGTTTGGGTTTGCGGCGAGTGTATAATAGACAACGCAACGTTTGAGAACATTAATGACCAGCAAATAAAAAATAATAAACCAATATTCTCTAATGCTAGAAATCTAGCTGCCGGTACAATGAGATGTGGTGAACCAGATTTAGTCAAATCTCGTGGAATTAAATTCCTGATATACGACGTTTTGTGTGAAGATAAATCCAAACTATCCTCATCGCACGTTCATAACTTACTGACTTTAGAAAAAGTCGGTTTTAGTTTCGGTGATTTCTGTTTGGTTTCTAATGCTGATGGCCTATACTCTTTTTACAAGGATGTTGAGAAAAGAAGAAAACAATTACCTTATGAAATTGATGGTGTTGTTTATAAAGTCAATAACTTGGAATTAAGAGATCATTTAGGTTATACGTCCAGAGAACCGAGATGGGCGATTGCTCACAAATACATACCACAGACAGCCACCACGACAATAACGGCGATCGATATTCAGGTTGGTAGAACGGGTAAAATAACCCCGGTGGCTCGATTAAAACCTGTTTCTGTTGGTGGTGTAGTTGTAAGTAATGCCACTCTGAATAATCAAAGTTATATCAGAAAGAAAAGTATTTGTGTTGGTGACGAAGTCATTATACAGAGATCAGGTGATGTAATACCTGAAGTAATTGAGTCTATAACGGCCGCTGCTTGTAGTGATTCTGATAGCGGTCGATTTTGGCGCATGCCGAGATGGTGTCCTCTTTGTTCTTGTGAAATTGTATTATCTAGCGATGAGAAGCAAGCAAAATGCACGGGCGATATACAGTGCCCTGGACAAATACAAAGAAAACTGCTTCACTTCTGCAATCGAAGAGCGATGAATGTTGTTGGTATTGCCGAGAAAATAATAGAGGAGTTGTTAGATAAACAAATAATTTCGAACCCTGCTGAATTAATGGCTTTAACAGTTTCTGATTTTCTTAAATTGCGAAATGTCAAAGAAAGATCAGCTAAGAAAATGACGGAAGCCATTGATTCAGCCCGTAATACTACTGCTAGTAATTTTCTATTTGCCTTAGGGATACCCAGGGTGGGTGAAGAAATATCTAGATATGTGATATCCAATATAAAAGATTTAGACGATCTCTTATCGCCAGAAAAATTACCACATACGTGTAAATTATTGCACAGTGTTAAAGGAGTTGGACCGATTGCCGCTAATAATCTACAGTCATATTTCTCAGATAAGAGAAATATAGAAATGGTAACCAGGTTATTAACACTGGTCAATATTCAACAACAACCAATTTCATCACAAAAACTGTCTGGGATGTTATTTGCTATTACTGGAACATTTACAAATGCAACCAGAGACAATATTGGTGATTTAATAATCAAGAATGGTGGTAAATTAACTAATTCTATTTCCGATAAAGTAACGTACTTAATAGCTGGTGTGGGTGGCGGTATTAAAAGGCAACACGCTTTAGAATTTAAAATACCAGTTATTACAGAAGAACAATTTTTTAAATTACTTGAAAATACAAAATAAACGACTATCATGGACAACATCTTAAATAACTACATAAGCATAGAACTATTTCAATGGGTCGGCCTAATTGTGGGATATGGATTATGGATGCAATGTAATTCGCTATCGAGCGCACTGGATACAGAGATAAAGAAAACAGTCTTGACTGACAGAGCTAACCCGGATTTTCAAAATAAGATAAATAACAAAACTAAACACATCTACACGGGTCGACTATATTCTCTGCTATTTCTGTTAGCCGGATCTATTTGCTACGCTGTTAGGCTATTGAGTTAAGTGGTGTAATGAAAAAAACGAAAACGCCATATCACTTGATAGTAATAGATACGCGCATCATTTAAAGGAGGATAAATGAGAAAGCCTATTGATAAATTAATTTATAAACTAGATAGATTATTTCTTCTATTTAGTCAAAATCCAGAACTAGTTAAGTTAAGGATTCACGGCGGACACTGGATTCATTTTTGTGATGAATCAGGCCACCAATTAACAGAACAGCAAGTTAGTCGGTTAAAAGGAAGAGACAAAGAAGCCGCCCATCTTTACGCTGGGTGTCTACGGCTAGCAAACGAAGTGCTTATAACTTCAGAGGGTCGCCCGAATTATGAATCATTTGCAATTCTAAGAAAACAAGGACTAGAAGTGAGTCCTGGTGAAGTTGATAGCTTCGGTTGGCTATCTGGTATTATTACGTCTAGTAAAAATCCTGGGGGTTATAAACTGGCTTTCGGATAACCACGCAACACTCTCAATAAACGAACTCAATAGGAAACAACATGAGAAAAATACATCAACTATCATTCAGCATTTATTTGGTCGGAATCATCACGATTACGCTGATTGCTTATTTTGAAGGTCCAAAAACAGCGGGTCAATTTTTCCCTCATTTTATCGGCGCAATCATCCCGCTACTCTTAGTTATCGCTATCGGCGCCCTCAGAGATCTTTATATCGCGACAAATCCGCCGATTAATTTTAGAAAAATCAAACCAGTGGGAAAACAAAAATGACTGCGAGTGTTTCTCAACCTAATGAATCGGCAGTGATTCATAGACTACCTGTCTCGATGGAGGTAGTTATTTCCTGCTTTGTTAGTAGTTTTGAGTTACTGGATGATCTGCTGGTATCTTCAAGAACCAACGAAAATAGCTCAATACTGGGATTATCCGACGAAGAGTTTCATGAACTGCGCGATATCGTGATTTCTCGATATGGTGTTGGTCCAGTAAAAATATCCCAAGAAGAACTGATTGGGTTAGCAGAGAACACTAGTTTCGACCACATCGTCTCACCTATACTTGATAGGTTATCGGGAATAATTAAAGACCATATTCGGTGTACGGCAACACACCAGATGAAGATTAGAAGACTTAACATGATCAGTAACAATAAACAGGGCTATTTATTTGATATTCAGCTAGATCATTCTGGTAACACAATTATTGGCGGGAGAATGTTAACCGTTGCCATCTGTAAATAAATACAGTCATGCGCCTATTCATATGCAGAGGGGTTGATGTTGGTCGATACTCTTTGGTGTGTGGGGTGACTGGTCGATGCAGCGATCGATAAACTATTTCTGTCTGCATAACAGAAGTAAAAAACATCATCTTGCCGAAGTATCTTCGGTAGTGGACAGCAGCTGGGAGCATACCTAGTGCGCGCAAGTGCATAAATCTGTCTCTATCTTTGATAAGATGATTCCTCGAGGGGGTGTGGCGCGACTAGTGGAGTATTCCACTAGTCGCCGCTATGCCGTAGTTATCAAGGAGTCAGTATGTCGACACTAGAACATGAAAGCCGCATAAAGCGGTATGAGCTTGATAGAGTTGATAATTTATTTCAACTCGGTAGAGTCTTATTATCTGATCTAGATATACCGGAATTTAAACTAGGTCCGATATTGCGCGATATATTCGAAGAGACACAGTCTGTCAAAGATGGCTGGGGGAACGACTGCTTTTATCACATCAAAACTAACAATGAAAACTGTTTTAAAATTGTTTGTTATATAAACAATTTAATAGCTTTCGAAAAAAATATAGATTATTCTGTATTTAATTAAATGAAAACTCAATAATCATGAACACCACTGTACTGCATAAAACCTATTACCAGCAACCATCGCATGTATTGAAGTCAGATAATCAATCAAAAGGAGTATATGGTTATTTGCTGAAATTATTTCATGATGTGGTGCGGTTTATGACTGCGAAAGAAGATAACTTTCTCATGAAAGATAGTTTGGCTAACTACATAGCCCACACCAAGGAAGAAATAGACAAGGCTAAAGTCGCTTATTGTGAAGCTGTCATCGATATAGCAAAATCAAGAACAGAGGCGGAATACCAAATCACTAGATACAGGGAAATGAGGAAAGCCTTGGAATTGATCGAGGGGTGTCATTGCAAAACTCCTGAAGACTTGAAAAAAGAACTAGCCGACTATATTGGTGGATCCGTAGATTAAAGAACTTAGCATACAGGCCAGGGGTTAACCCCTGGCCTGTATGCCGTATCTTTTTTTTTTTCACTGATGATGTGAGATATTTTAATTAGTAACGACCAGGAGTAAGTATGGGTAGCTTCACACCTAAGAGATCGCTTAATGATTTGGTTTCATCACTGTCGGGCAAGACAGCGATCACATACAAAGGCAATGGTCTTGATCAAACTGTTGATTTTCAGACGATGTTGCTGGATATGTATCATTCCAAAAATGGGACAGAAGATAGTACCACAACTAAAAGAAACACATCATTCGTGGTGAGAATAGCTGACGGGGACGAGATACTGCTAAGAGGCTGTGATGTTCCTGCCGGAGCAGCCATCGTATCGATGTCTGGTGCATGGGTGCCATTTTCAGATATGCCGGGACTTACCTCTGGATCATCGCCAGTATCTAGCGGACCTGTAATAAAACATATATTTACCAGCAGTATCGCCGCTAGGCCCTTAATTCAAAACGATATATCCAGAGCGATTCCTCGCTCGGTTGGTGGGCAAGTATTTTCTAATATGACTTTATTAGGCCTCACGTTTGTTTCTGATAGATTTAATTCAAATTGTAAAAGGCGCGGAGATTCTGATTTTATAAGAATACAAGACGCATTCAACGTCAATATAATTGGTTGCCAAGGAATCACATCAGCTGGAGCCGGTATAAAGCTACTAAACGTAAATGGGGCCAGGGTACATCATAATAATTTCATTTACGCGCCATGGCTATTTATTGATGTAGTTGATTCAACCGTCGGTGATAATCAGGTGGGGGGCGGAAATGGACTATATTCTGATTCTTTATGGATATCGACAGATGGTGGTATTGGTGGATTTATAACGCAGTACACATCCAACATTATTTATAACAACAACAGTAATGGAAATTATTCTAGCCAATACGCACCAGAGATAGAAATAGTAACTATAGATACCACTACCGATATCATTACGCTAAGTGTTGACGTCAGTAGGGATGCATCTTTTAAAGACTGCTGGGTTGGTGAAGTACCTGTGGTATTTTCTACAATAGGCACATTACCGTCTTTAAACTCCGGGTCTGTTTTGGAAACAGCGACGTACTGGGTAACCGTCGTTGGCCCCAGTCAAATAAAGCTATCTAGGACATGGAAGGATAGAATAAACCAAATATATTTAAACTTTACATCGACTGGCGAAGGCAACAAACTAAGAGTGGGCGGCAACGCGGTGCTACATATGAACGATGGGGCACACAACAATAACTTTACGCCGCTTAGATGTGATCAATCTCTTGGCGATTTGATTTATCTAAACGGCGCATATGGTAATACGTTTGGTGGTTTGAATCTACAATACGCTCACATGGGGCTAGGGACTGGTTCTGGTGGACATGTATCTCCGACTCCAGGACCAGCCGTTAGGTTGAGAAATGGATCTACCGGCAATACGTTTATATCTGGTACCATAGATGGAATTAAGCACGGTAACTCCGGCGCTGGTCCTAGCTATCAAAAGCACGCTTTTGATATAGATGACTCTTCTTCACCAGGAACATACATATCCCCAGCCCTAAATATCGTTAACCACACAGAGGCTAATAGTGCGGTCGGCGCTTGCGGATTTAAACAACAAAAACACAATCCTCGTAGAAAAACTCTGCATGCCTCTAGATTCACCGGTGTCAGTGGGACTGTTTCCATAGGGGTTCCATTTATAAGAAGACAGGGTCTAAGTATGTCCGCGGCATCTTCAGCGGCCACGTCGGTGGAGTTACCGATGTTTTTTAGTAAAATAAAAATCAGAATAAAGTGGGGTAATTCTTCCACTAACTCAGGCACTGTTAGTTGGGGTGTGCGTTTAGGTTACTATGAAAACAATAGTGATGTTTCTCTGGATGAGCCCGCCACCATTAATGGTAAATTAGCTACATCTGATAATATAGAAATTCCTTTAGGTGGCGACCAAAATATACAGAAAGAAACTATAATACCTATAGGTCTTCTCGATCCCGGATACTATGGTGAATACATAGCTATCAGAATATTTAGGGCAGATTCCTCTGGTCCGACCCTCGCCGTTTTAGCTGTTATAATCGAGGAGGATAACTGAAATTATGAGCTCACGACATATACCTGTGCAAACACAGGACGCCACCGGAATATCATTTACTGTTGAAGAAATACCTATTCTTGATGAAAGTGGTCGATTACCTACCAGACTTATGTCGACCGATTTAAAACTAACTGATCAGATACAGTATCTTTATCAACCAACCGCGTCGTTTAGTGGCATACTACTTTCCGGTGATCAGACCGTGGTAGATATACTGGATTCATCAAATAACTTACTCGGAACATTTATTCTTGACACCGTAGGTCAGGTAATCAGCACTGATTTTATGACAAGGTTGTCCAATGGTGTTAAAATATCCGTGGTGTCTGGAACCGGTGTGTTTGAAATATTGGCGACTGTTAAAACGTAAACTAAGAGAAGGTAATTATGTTAAGAATAACCGATCTTCCATTGGCCAGTACTATTACTGGCACTGAGCAGTTAGAAATAGTACAAAATGGCAATAGCAGGAGGGTAGCTATCTCTACCCTCGCTATCGCTGGTCCAGTAGGTCCTCAGGGTCCAGCAGGACCACAAGGGATACAGGGTATACAAGGAGAAACAGGACCAGCAGGACCACAAGGCCCCGCCGGTAATCCAGCCGATATAGAAGTAGCGATCACCCAGTATCTTCAAGCGAACAGCCTGTTGCCCTCAACATCACCTGATGTCGTACTAGACGCCGTCGAAGATACCGCTTTGAGTGGTAATGTACTCTCCAACGACACCACCTTAACCGGGCAAAATGTTGTTGTGAGATATAGTATCCCTACCGCTTTCCAAGGAATCAAGACATACACTGCCGGTGTTAGCAGTACGTCCAATCCCCATGGCACATTCATCATGAATGCTGACGGTAGCTGGACACTACAGCCTAGATTAAATCAAGCCGGCACATTACCACCCATCACATACTACGTGAGTAATGGTCTGGGTGAAGTATCGAATACACTAACTATAACACTAACCGAAGTAAATGACCCTGCGATTACAGGTAATGATTCTGTTACTGTTGTTCAAAATAATTCAATAATTGTCTATGCTCTGGGTAACGATTTTGACCCAGAAGGTAATCCCATCACTATAAAAGCAATCAATGGCACCGACGTTACAGTCAATGATGTTGTGGCGGTGACGAATGCTACTGTTAGATTGAATGCCGATCAAACGCTAACCGTCACCCCGGCGAATGATTTTAATGGCACTATATCTTTTCAATATACGAATATAGACTCTAGAGGAGCTACGCAAACAGGTAATGTCGTGGTGTTGGTGACTGCTACAGCCGGCTCAACAGACGGTACGTCCAATTACCTAGTTGGCAGAAATAGTTTAATTCCTTTTGACTTTGCGGCTAACCCTATAGCTAAAAATACATCTGTTGTTGAACCAACATCTGGAGCCACAGTTAAGAGATTAACGGACGTTACAATCGACACTGTTAATCAAAGAACTTTGTTCAACGCATATTCTAGATGGCCGTGCGAGAACGTTTCTGGAGAATATGTTCTTTCTTTCTGGGGTAATTCAACAACGTGCTCTGTCATTAATCGTCAAAACGGTACAGTGACCGCTGTATTGGCGTACGATAATACTGGGTTGGCGACCCACACCATCGGGGCGTGGCACGAGGTTAGATGGCATTACACCAGCAGTCATCCGTATAGAGTCTACTACAGAAACGGCACCCAATTTTGGATGATCGATGATGTGCGTGACCAAGCCAATACTCGATCAATGATAAAGGATTTTAATACCGTTCTTGATTGGGGTGGGACGCCTAATACGGGTAGAATAATCTACATGGATCAAGAGGGAAATAGCTCCCTTGATTCTGATCATTGGGCGTTCATGGCTGCGTACTATGACGGCAGTAACTATCGCATACGAGCAATCATCCACTATCAAGTCAGTACGGATACAACCCACATTCTGTACCCTAGTTCCTTACAGAACTTTGCTCGATCACCAACCACTGACTGGAATAGCCCAGTGTTTGCTCACAAGCCAAATATGGTGGAGGTTGCTCCAGACGGTAGTGGTATTGTGATACATCATGAAATGGCTTATCCTGGCTGGCATGATGCTTATATCGGCACTATTTTTGAGGGTCCTTATCTATTCCCGATTGATTTCAATCAGTCCACGATGATGCCGTTCCGCATAATGGCGGATGCATCGCATTCTGGTTGGTCGAGCATAAATGGTGAATGGTATTTCGTAGCACAAGACAATCGTCGCGACTACTGGAGCGCTGTACCTATAAGTGGGCCTAATAAGGGATACGGTAATGATGGGTATGCTCAAAACGTAACCGCTAATCTTGGACCAGGGGTAATTGATTTTTATCAGGATGGTGTTGGCGGTATTTATGTTGGTGTGCACTTTGGTGTATGTACCGGCCTTGCTGATGGCTGGGCTTTTGTATCCACCTATGATACGCGTCTACCTAGTGAAACAGGTATGGCTAATGCGCTGTTCATGATGGAGATAAAGCCACATACGCAAAATCCAGTATATTGGCATATTGCGCCGACATTCAACTTATTCCCAGCTGCTCTAAAAGAAGATGCTAACGAGGCGCCTTGGTCAATTAATTTAACTGGGACTCGCGTAACCGGTTGTGGGGACTGGGGCGGTACATTCCCGCAAGCCCCGGATGGCTACCGATACATCGATGAATTCGAAGTATCGCTACCTACGAACTGGCCAGCTTATTTTACTCCTCAGGCACCCGCGAGCACTACGCCGCCGGTGGTCAGTGGTACTGCGACGCAGGGTCAAACTCTGGTGGCTTCTGGCGGCACTTACTCCGGTTTTCCGGCCCCTACGGTCACTCGTAATTGGCAGAGAGGTACCACCGATATCGCTGGGGCTACTGGATTAACATATACGCTCGGAATTACCGATGTCGGACAGACCATTCGTATTCGCGAAACCGCCGATAACGGCGTGGGCGCACCCCTGACTGTTTACTCGGCAGCGACGAGTGCTGTCGTGGGTCTGCCCCTACCAGTCAACACGACACCACCCAGTATCACAGGTACACCAGCAGAGGGGCAGACCCTGGTGGGTGACGATGGTGGGTGGACTGAGAGCCCCACCAGCTACACGCGACAGTGGCTGCGTGATGGTGGGGTGATCAGCGGCGCAACCGGTAATTCGTTAGTGTTAGGTTCGATCGATATCGGCGCCAACATCACCTACCGTGTAGTGGCTATCAATAGCTATGGCAATAGCGATCCTGCAGTATCGTCCCCTGTGGGTCCGGTTACAGCTAATCCTGGCTCGATCACTCGAGTCGCACAGGCGGTATCTACTCGACCAAATGGTTCAGATACAAATACTCGAAGTGCAGGTGTGGTGGCTGCTCAAGCGGGTGACTTAATCATCATCTCTGCGAACTTTGACGTTGGAACTGGCGGTGCCTCCGCTAGGGATAGCGCTGGTAATACGTATACGCCCGGTGCCTCGTATCAACTGATTGATCGACCATACGCTGTACAGCAATGGTGGGCGGTGGCTACGGGTGATCCGGGCGCACTCGCTGCGCTAGTGGCATCGGTAGATACAGCCATAGGCGGCCAGCCTCTAGATGTATCTGTTGTTGTTTATCGCGCAAGTTCTGGCACAACGTGGTCGATGGTGCAGGGTGTCGGTATCGGTACAGACTACACCTTCCCTCCAGTGACGTCGCCATCCTTTAATATGCCCGCTAACTCTGTTGCTGTAGCTTACGCAATAGAGTACTACGGTATAACCGCGGTGGTTTCTAGTGATACTGTTGTCCATGAGGTGGCTGCTCAATCGTGGTTGATGGAGCGTATCCGAGGCAATGCTGCGACGGGCCAAACGTTTGTGGCTGACAGCGGGCGATCCGATACACGTACTGCGATGTCTGTCAGTGTTTTCCAGAGAACATAATTGATTGATTAGTTGTTGAATCACCAGTAGGGAATCCCTACTGGTGATTCAAGTTTTTATAATTAAGACATGATATAGTAGTTATTCCTCCACCACACAGTATCTTCTGATACTGTGTATTACCATCCTTGAAAGAAAATTATGAGTTCTTTTTTTAATAGAGCCGAAGAAAGCCATGGGTCACCGACGCAAGTCATCGATGTAAGTAAGAGACCAGGCGAAGATCCCAATAGAGATGTTGTTAAAATACAGAAAAGACAACTACCATATACAGCCGATCTATCTCAGAATAGAGCTGTCCGGACAGGAAGTGGTAGCGTAGGGTCAGTCAATATATGTAATGGATCGGCTGTTGCCGTGGTTGTCACCTTATGGGATAACACCACCGCTGCGACTACGCCCATCAGAGTATACCGAATAGCGGCAGGTGCGAGCACGCCGGAAAACCCAGATATAGAATTTTTTGTTGGTCTATATGTATCTATAGACACCCCGTCAGCGTTAGTGCAAATAAACTTAAGTCTGAGCTAAACATGATTAAATCACACAACGGCGCGCGCCACCTCATTCGTGATTTTTATACCGCAATACAATTTAACACGGGCGGTGTAGTTAATATTACGGATCCACCCGATTTAACTGGTTCATGGACTTACGGCATATGGATTAAGTTACCAAATCTAACGAGTGAGTCAACTCTTCTAAATAGCCAAACAAATAATTCTGTAAAAATATCGATCGGTACAACTGGTCAAATTAAATTATCTGCCGCAGGAGGCAGTGTTTTAGCTACGTCCATAGGAGTGGTTGGAATAAATACATGGCACTATGTGGCGGTCAGATATGATATTAATGGAGGATATGTTAGATTCTTCATCGATGGGGAGGATGCTGGTTCATCCAGTATCTCCCATGTCTTCGCGCAACCTGTTGCGCTGACTATATCGCCTGTGACGAGATCTGTGTGTTTAAGAATAGCTCTATGGTCGTCTGTAATAAGTCAATCTAATATTAGATCCGAGTTTTACGAGTCAACATCATTATCCCCGACGCATTTATTTAAGTGTGATGACGCCATAGGTTCTGCTTTACTAAATAGTTTTGGATCTACTGCCGCGAACACAAGTAACGTTGTATTTATAACTAACGATTTACCGACAAGTCCGTTATTATTACCCAGAGGAAATGGATCTATATTTCTACGAGACAGTACGTCTTATGTTCAGTGTAGTTCCAATAAATATAATTTGCTTATGAATGGAGAGAGCAAGATATTGTTAGCCGGGTGGTGCAGACTAACGGCCGACGGATCGATAATCTCCGCTAGAACAGGAACAATACACGCAGACTTAGGTATTGGCGGTACTTTTACTGTAGGTACCTTTAGAAGCCAGGCAGCCGACACAGCGCAGGCCTCTGGTGTGTCTTATACGAGCCCCAACCTATCTAGATCGTGGAAATTTCTAGCTACTGAAGCAGATTTTCAAAATAACAAGATAAGAAATTATTTAAACGGAGTTCTTATCAAGGAGCTAGACGTAACTTTTGGATCACCTGTGGCGAATTATCCGTCGTCAATAGATTTTAGACTAGGGCAAGTTCCTAACGGAACCGGCGCATGCGTTGGCTTGCTTGGACCGCAATACATCGCGGCCGGAAATATCACTAGGCAATTAGTTAGGGATCTATATGTGTCGGCAACGATACCTAATTTAAATAAGATTGCCTACTGGACCATGGATGATAGATCCGGAATTCAAGTTACTCAAAAAGGTAATTCACCCCACTTATTCAGTGCGCAACTCGCCGGTTTAGCTGATTGGTCTATGGAGACACCTGTATGACAACTATTGATAAATACATAGTTAATACAACAGACACATGGCCCACCAGATCAGCGATTGTCAGCTATGATAACATGGTGGTTAATGCAAGTTCTGGGTCTATAAATTTTGAAAATGGACCTATTTTAAAACAAAAATACTCTGGCAAATGGTGGAAAATATTGTCTGACTACGCGCCAGGTAGAAATGAGAAACTTAATTTACTGTGGTCGTACTCTATGAATAATGGAGTAACCGCTAAAGACAACATATACGCTCACACTCTTGGTGGTACGGTAAACGGCTATATAACTCCTGGTAGCGGTATTGATTCTAGGTTTGGTGGTAAATCCTTGTATGGCGATAGAGTGCCTTCTACAGGAAATACTTTATACGATCCCACTAATCCTGAA
>JACCDU010089864.1_pt1 | contig 27636 bp, 19 predicted proteins | sample 7446081 | NCBI WGS metagenome assembly JACCDU01 (sample SAMN15323447, study PRJNA562643) | freshwater metagenome | isolation source: river surface water | place: USA:Blue River Watershed | collected 2017-08-17
AGGCGGGCGTCATCCCAGCCGAACCCATCCTGAACAACGCCCAGTTCCGCAAGGAAATGATGGGCCTGAACGTGCCGGGCGGCATCTACTCGATCATCGCCGGCATTGACATCGTGCGGGCCTGCAACCCCGATGGCTCGGGCACCTACTACGTGCTCGAAGACAACCTGCGCGTGCCCTCCGGCGTGAGCTACATGCTGGAGAACCGCAAGATGATGATGCGGCTCTTCCCCGAGTTGTTCGCCGAGCACTGCATTGCGCCCGTGGCCCATTACCCCGACCTGCTGCTCGACACCCTGCGTGCCATGGCACCGGCCAGCGTCAACGAGCCCACGGCCGTGGTGCTCACGCCGGGCGCCTACAACTCGGCCTACTTCGAGCACGCCTTCCTGGCTCAGCAGATGGGCATCGAGCTGGTTGAGGGCGCTGACCTGTTCGTCAAGGATGACTTCGTCTACATGCGCACCACGCGCGGCCCGCAACGTGTGGATGTCATCTACCGCCGTGTGGACGATGACTTCATGGACCCAGAGGTCTTCCGCAAGGATTCGACCCTGGGCGTGGCCGGCCTGCTGCGCGCTTACCGTGCGGGCAACGTCACCCTTGCCAATGCCTTTGGCACCGGCATCGCCGATGACAAGTCGATCTACCCCTACGTGCCGAAGATGATCGAGTTCTACCTCGGCGAAAAACCCATCTTGCAGAACGTGCCGACCTACATCTGCCGCGAACAGGCCGACCTGCAGTACACGCTGGACAACCTCGCCGAGCTCGTCGTCAAGGAAGTGCATGGCGCCGGTGGCTACGGCATGCTGGTCGGACCTGCGTCGACGAAGGCCGAGATCGACGACTTCCGCCAGCGCGTGATCGCGAGGCCCGATGGCTACATCGCGCAGCCGACGCTGGCACTGTCGGCCTGCCCCACCTATGTGGAAGCCGGCATCGCACCGCGCCATATCGATTTGCGCCCTTTCGTGTTGTCCGGCAAAACGGTCAGCATGGTGCCGGGCGGACTGACGCGCGTCGCGTTGAAAGAGGGTTCACTGGTGGTCAATTCGTCGCAGGGCGGCGGCACCAAGGACACCTGGGTACTGGAGAAATGATTTACACCGTGGAGATGTGACCATGTTAAGTCGAACTGCCGATCATTTGTACTGGATGGCTCGATATACGGAGCGCGCAGAAAACACCGCGCGCATGCTGGATGTGAACATCCAGACCCAGCTGCTGCCGCAGTCTGCGGAAGCCGCCGAACAAGGCTGGCGTGCGGTGCTGGGCATCTCGGAGCTGCAGCCGGCGTTCGATGCGAGGTACGGCCTGCTGACGCGCAAGGACGTACTGGACTTCATGGTGCGCGACCCGGGCAATCCCTCCTCGATTGCATCCTGCCTGACCAGTGCGCGCGAAAATGCACGCGCCGTGCGCGGCACGCTGACCACCGAGGTGTGGGAGACGCAGAACACCACCTGGCTGGAGATGAACCATCTGTTGCAGGAAGGCGTGCTGGAGCGCGACCCCGGTGAGTTCTTTGAATGGGTGAAGCATCGCTCGCATCTGTCGCGCGGTGTCACCATTGGCACCATGCTCAAGGATGAGGCGTTCTATTTCATTCGCCTTGGCACCTTCCTGGAACGCGCGGACAATACCGCACGCCTGCTCGACGTGAAATTCCACGGAACCGACCGCGAGCTGCTGGCTGCAACCGAGATGGATTATTACCACTGGGCCGCGGTACTGCGGTCGGTATCGGCCTTTGAAACCTATCGCAAGGCGTACCGCGACGTGATCACGCCCGAGCGCGTGGCAGAGCTGTTGATCCTGCGCGGTGACATGCCTCGCTCGCTGATGGCTTGCCTGACCGAAGTGGTGAACAACCTCGAGCAGGTGCGCAACGAGGTGTCGTGCGAGACCGAACGCTTTGCAGGCCGGCTGCATGCGAACCTGCGCTTCAACAGCATCGACGACATCATGCAGCGCGGGCTGCATGACTACCTGACCGAGTTCCTGGAACAAGTCTATGTACTGGGTAATCTGGTCAGCCGCGACTTCCTGGTGCCGCTGGTACCGGCACCCACGCCCGCACCGGAACTGCCACCGCTGAAGCATGCGGCATGAGGTCGATTAAAATCAGACTTTTCGTTCCGGGCTACCGAACATGACTTACTGCGTCGCGATGCGCCTCAATGCCGGCCTCGTCTTCCTGTCCGACTCCCGTACCAATGCGGGCGTGGACCACATCGGCACCTTCCGCAAGATGTCGGTGTTCGAGAATCCGGGTGACCGCATGATGGTGCTGATGACGGCGGGGAACCTGTCAATCTCGCAGAGCATACGGCAGACCGTTGCCGAATACCTGACGCCCGAAGGCAGCAGCATCTGGACCGCATCGACGATGTACGAAGCGGCGCAGATCGTCGGTGACTCGATTCGCGCGGTGCACAAGCGCGAGGCGCGCGCACTGGAGCAATCCGGCATCGATTTCAATGTCAGCCTGATCTTCGGTGGCCAGATCCGCGACGAACGCTGCCGGCTGTTCCAGATGTACGCTGCCGGCAATTTCATTGAATCGCATGACGAGAATCCGTATTTCCAGATCGGCGAAGCGAAATACGGCAAGCCCATCATCGATCGCGTGATCTCGCCGGCAACGCCGCTCGACGAGGGCGCGAAGTGCGCGCTGATCTCGATGGACTCAACACTGAAATCGAATATTTCGGTCGGCTTTCCGCTGGACTTGCTGGTGTATGAGGCGAATTCACTGCAGGTGAATCGCTTCGTGACCATCGATGAAAAGAACCAGTACTTCCAGATGATACGCAGCACCTGGGGCAAGCAACTGAAGGCCGTGTTCGAGGGCATCGCCGACCCGGTGTGGAATGCGGCCGGTGACGCGACCAGCAATGTGCTGTCGTCTGCCGACCATGCGAACCAGCCGGTACGTGTGATGCCGCCGGCATCTATCGCGCGCAGCGAGCCACGCGGCGCGCTGCAGACGCTGGCACAGTCGGAATTGCGCCGCGACCCGCAATAAGCTTCCCATCGCGCTCGCCTGATTAGCCTGATCTTCATCGAACATTTTGTTCGATGACGTCTTGTCCTTGCCGTTTGCTCAGGCTCGGCATGGATCTTTGCGCGGGCATACAACTTCCGTACAACAAGCGTTGAATTTCCGCTGACAAGGCCGCATCCGGCTTTTTAGAATCCGTCCCCTCGCTTGATCGAAGCAGACTGAATTCGGGATCGGATGATTCATGCGCGTAACGTCAGGGAAGTTTTTTCGAACATCGCGATCGCGCGTGCTCTGCTGCCTGCTGTGCTGCTGCAGCCTGGTCAGTGCGGCGCGCGCGCAAGTAGCCGACCCGGACCTGCAATTGCAGCGGCAGGAACAACGCGAACAGAGCCTGCGCCGGCAAGCCGAACCGCAAGCGCATGTGCAGTCCGAGTCCGCACGAACAGAGCCGGCCCGCTTGCCGGACAACGAAAGTCCCTGTCGGCTAATACACCGGCTTACGCTGCGCGGCGATCAGGCTGAACGCTTTCGCTGGGCGCTGAGCGCGGCGGACACCCGCGACGACCCGGCCACCGGACGTTGCCTCGGTGCGCAAGGTCTACGCATCGTGTTGCAGCGCGTGCAGCTGGCCATACTCGCGCGCGGCTACGTCACCACGCGTGTGCTGGCCGAGCCGCAGGACTTGCGCAGCGGCGAACTGATTCTGAGCCTGATACCGGGACGCGTGCGGCAATTGCAGCTGGCCGACGGCAGTGATATGCGCGCGCGGATCACGAATGCGATGCCCGTGGATGAAGGCGACCTGCTGGACTTGCGCGCGCTGGAACAAGGACTGGAAAACCTGAAGCGGCTGCCGACTGCCGATGCCGATATGCAGATACGCCCGTCGGAAGCACCCGACGCGCAGCCCGGCGACAGTGATGTGCTGATCCGCTGGCAGCAGCGGCTACCTTTTCGGCTCAGTCTGTTGCTGGATGATGCCGGCACCCAGGCCACCGGCAAGTACCAGGGAGCGGCCACCTTCTCGTATGACCACTGGTGGACCTTGAATGACCTGTTCTACCTCAGCTACAGCCAGTCGCTCGGTGAGGGCCTGCCAGGGGTACGCGGCAGCAGCTCGGGCACGGTTCACTACTCGGTACCCTACCGCGACTGGCTGCTGGCATTCAGCGCGAGCCAGTTCCGCTTCCATCAATCGGTCGCCGGGCTGAATGCCGATATCCGCTACAGCGGCGAAGGCGCGACGCAAGACCTTGCGCTGACGCGCCTGCTGTATCGCGACGGCATGCGCAAGACCCAGGGCACGCTGCGCGCATGGCTGCGCGAGTCGCGGAACTTCATCGACGACACCGAGCTGACTGGCCAGCACCGACGCACGGCGGGCTGGGAGCTGTCGGTATCGCACCGCGAGCGCATCGCTGACGGCAGCCTTGACGCCAGCCTCGCATGGCGGCGTGGCACCGGCGCACTCGCGGCATTGCGTGCGCCCGAAGAAGCCTTCGGCGAGGGCAGTTCACGCATGCAGCTGCTGCGTGCGGATGCCTTGCTGTCGCTGCCATTCACGTTCGCCCGTCAGCGCTGGCGCTACAGCCTGGGCTGGCGCGCGCAATGGAACCGCACACCACTGACGCCGCAGGATCGCTTCATCATCGGCAGCCGCTACACCGTGCGTGGTTTCGATGGCGAATCACTGCTCAGCGGCGACCATGGCTGGCTGCTCAGGCAAGACCTGGGCTGGTCCGTGGGCGCGATCCGCAGCGAGCTGTATGTCGGTATCGATGGTGGTCAGGTCGGTGGCCGCTCTGCTGAGAACCTGCCCGGGAAACGCTTGGGCGGCAGTGTGCTGGGCCTGCGCGGCGGGTCGGGCAAGTTCAGCTGGGATCTGTTTGCGGGCAAGCCCTTGCACTACCCCGAAGGCTTTCGTACCGCCGGCACGACGGCCGGCTTCCTGTTCAGCCTGTCACTGTGACGGAGGGCGACATGCAAGGTCTGACGAAAGAACACGGAAAAAGTCTGTGTGATGACCGGCCCGTGCAGCGATGGCTGCCCGGTCTGATCGCGGCACTGGTGCTCGGTGATATCGCACGGGCGCAACTACGCACGGACAGTACCGCGCCGGCCGAGCAGCGCGCGGTACTACTGCAGACCGCGAATGGCCTGCCGCAGATCGATATCACGCGGCCGAACACGAGCGGCGTGTCGATCAACCGTTTCAGTCAGTTCGACATCACGGCGCAAGGCGCCGTGATCAACAATGGCCGGTCGGCATCAGCGACCGCGCTGGCCGGCTGGATCGCTGCGAACCCGGCGCTACTGGGTGGCGAAGCCAAGCTCATCATCAATGACGTGCGCAGCAACCACCCCAGTCTGCTGAAAGGCTATGTCGAGATCGCCGGCAGCAAGGCTGAACTGGTGATCGCGAATCCGTCCGGCATCAGCTGCCGGGGGTGCGGCTTCATCCACGCATCGAAGGCAGAACTGGCCACCGCAAGGCCAAACCTGATTGATGGCACGCTCAGTGGCTACACGATGGGCGCAGGCACGCTGGAAATCGCCGGTCGCGGGCTGGATGCATCGCGCACCGATACCTTGTCCTTGCTGACGCAAGCGGCACAGATCAATGCAGGGATCTGGGCGCAGGATGTGCGGATGGAACTGACAGCGCCGGAGGCGACCATGGTCGCCGCCAAAGCTACCGACAACGCCTCGGATGGCGGCGCAGACAAGGCCACCCATCACACCGGCATCCATGCTGCAGGAACGCCGGTCTTTGCGCTCGATGTGGCGGAGCTCGGCGGCATGTATGCGAACCGCATCTGGCTGGTGGGTACCGCGCATGGACTGGGCATGCGCAATGCCGGCCAGTGGTCGGCGACCGAATCGCTGACGGTCAACATCGACGGCAAGCTGGAAAACAGCGGCAGCATCGATGCGCGCAGCCTGACGCTGATGGCCACCGACATCGATAATGTCGCACATGGCAAGTTGCTCGGCGAACGGATTGCATTGCAAGCCGAGCGTATTGCGAATACGGGGCATCCCGATACCAGTCCGATCATTGCGGCGACTGCCGACATCGACATTGGCGTCGGTGAACTACAAAACAGCGAGCGCGCAATAATCTTTGCCGGCGCTGATCTGCGCATCGGTCGGCAACTCGGTGATGATGGCGATGGACATGCCCGTGCCAACGAACATGGCCGTGGCAACGCGACCGGACAAGCCGCGCACATACTGAACCGCGCTGCCAGCATCGACGCATTGGGTCGGATCAGCCTGAGCGCCGATCTGCTGGAGAATCTGAACGGCGGCGTCGAGCTGACCGAGGTGCAGGTATCCGGCCCGCAGCGCTTCATTTATGTACAACCGGCAGGCGACAGTCGCAAGTACCTGCCTGATGAGCTGACTGCGGCCGGACTCGGCAAGACCCATACCTACAGCCGCACGGAATATGTGGTCGACCGCAGCGTGCATGAAAGCCGGGTGTTGAACAGTGCGCCGGCCAGCCTCGTGTCCGGGGGTGACATGCAACTCAACGGCCAGACGATACTGAACCAGAACAGCCAGATCATTGTTTGCGGCGAATTGACCGGCACGCTGGACCGTTTACAAAACATCGCCACCCAGGGCACGACGCGCGTGCATGAATCTGGCACGAGTCAGGCGATGATCGTGCTGCCTATCGCTAACATCGCCTACAAGGAAGTGCGGGGCCCGGTGCTGCCTTATGCACCGGCGGACACACTCAGCACGCAGCCTTTGCCCCTCGCGGTCACTCGGGACAAACAGGCTGACCAGCTGCCGTCGCCCGCGATCGACATCGACGTGCAAAGGATCGCTGCCGACCGCAGCAGTCTGTTTCGCATGAACGAGCGTACAGGCCCATTGCTCGTCACGGACCCGCGCTTCACGCACTATCGGCAATGGCTGAGTTCCGACGCGATGCTGGAACGACTGACGGCCGACCCCGAGCGACTACAGCAACGGCTTGGCGATGGTTACATCGAGCAGCGCATCGTTCGCGAACAGATCGCGCAGCTGACCGGGCGTCGCTTTTTGCCGGGGCAAGACAATGACGAGGAGCAGTATGCCGCGCTGATGGCTAATGGCATGCACCAGGCAACTGCATTACAGCTACAACCTGGCATCGCGCTGAATGTCAGCCAGCTTGCGAAGCTCACCGCCGATATCGTCTGGCTGGTCGAGCAGGACATCATGGTGCCGGCGCGTGATGAGCAACCGGCACACACGAAGCGCGTATTGGTACCGCGCGTGTATCTGCTGCCCCGGTCCGATGACCTCGACGCCAGCGGGACGCTGATATCCGCGCAGCGTGTGGCGCTGTCAGTCACCGATGCGATCGACAATGCAGGCTGGGTCCATGGCACCGAGGGCTTGCAACTGCAGGCGCGCGCTATCAGCAACCGTGGCATCCTGAGCGGCGACAGCGCCTTGCTCATCGCCACCGACGACATCGACATCCATGGCGGGGAAGTCCGTACCCGGCATCAGCAGCAGCTCTGGGCCGAGCGTGACATTCGGGTCGCCAGCAGTACGCGCGACAGCACGCGCCATAGCGCATCCTCGCGGACCACCAGCGAAGCCACGCGAACCGGCATCGACCGCGTGGCGCTGCTGCATGTTGCAGACCAGGGTGAACTGCAGATGCTGGCAGGTCGTGACATTGCCGTCGATGGCGCGCACGTCGTGAACCACCGCAGCGACACGGGTGTCGCGACGACTGCGAAGACTGAGATGACTGCGACGACTGCAGCGGCTGCAGCGGCTGCAACGACTGCGATCACCGCGATCGCCGGCCGTGACCTGACGCTGGGTACCGTCACGACCCGCTCCGGCTTGACGGCAGACGCGCGCGGCAGCGCTAACTCTCTGCATGAAAGCCAGCGTACGGAGGTCGGCACTGTCGTACAAGCGGATGGCGCGATCCTGATGGCTGCCGGGCGGGACCTGGTCACGCGCGCTGCCAACATCGATTCCACCGACGCTGTGGTCAGCTTGTCGGCAGCGCGCGATATCGCGATCACTGCAGCTGCGTCAACTACATCGTTCGTGCAAGGACTGGCGTTCCTTAGCCGTGATTTGTTCAGCTCCAGCACCAGCACGCGGCGAACATTCTTCGAGCAAACAAACACGCTGGCCAGTACCATCAGCGGCAGTACCGTTGACCTGCTTGCGGGGCAAGACCTGAACATCGTCGGCAGCGATGTGACGAGCGATCGCCTCACCCGCTTGCAAGGCACGGGCGATGTATCGATCACGGCTGCCACAGAGTCCGACTTCAGTACATCTTTTCGTCGCGACACCCGCTCAGGTTTGTTATCCGGCCCTGGCCTGTCGATCAGCATAGGCAATCAACGACAGCAACACACCAGCGAATTGCACAGCACCCGCCAACGCGGCAGCCAGATCGGTACGCTGGCTGGCAATGTCCGCATCGATGCAGGGGAGGGTTTCCGCCAGCAGGCAAGCAAGATCGTCGCACCACAAGGATCGGTCGCCATCACAGCCACCAATGTCGATATCGCCGGCGCCAACGACACGTCCGATGCCTGGCAAACATCCTCATTCCGTCACAGCGGCGTGTCGATCAGTTTGTCGAACCCGGTCATCGATGCCGGACGCTCGCTGGGAAGCCTGAACAAGGCGAGCCAGCAGACACAAGGCAGCCGGTCGCAGCTGCTGGCCGCAGCTGCGACCGGACTGACCGTCGCCAACACCGCAAACGAAGTAGCCCAGGACCCGGCGCATGCGGGTGGTGTGAAACTCGCTGTCATGATCGGCAGCAGTCGGTCTGAATCCACAGCAACCGAGCATGCGACCCGAGTCGTGCCGTCGGTCGTGGCGGCAGGCGGCGACATTGATATCCGTGCGCTAGGCCGACCAGACGCACGGCTGACGGTCGCTGGTAGCCAGATCGTCGCTGCCGATACCGTCGCGTTGCAGTCCGACGGCGAGCTGCTCATGGAAGCGCAAGCCAGCACCCGCACCCAGTCCATGAAGAGCCACAGCCGCAGCGCAGGCTTCGGCGTGGCAGCCAGCATCGGCAAGGCCGGCACGGGCATCGGGATCATCGCCAGCGCCAGCAAGGCCAGCGGCCAGACAGCCGCTCATGACAGCACGTGGACAAACACGGAAGTCAGCGCAGCAGGCAGCGCTTCATTGCAAAGCCAGGGTGACAGCCAGCTGAGGGGTGCGATCGTGAACGCACCAACAATCAATGCGCGCGTGGGCGGCAACTTGCTGATCGAGAGCCTGCAGGACAGCAGTCATTACGAGCATCGACAACGCTCCCTGAGCGGCAGCTTCACGTTGCCACTGGCGGGCGGCAGTCCGTCTGCGCAATTCAATGCATCGACATCGAACATCCACAGCGACTTTCTGAGCACGGCAGCCGCCAGCGGCTTGCGGGCGGGTGACGGCGGCTTTCAGGTCCAGGTGGCAGGCGAGACCGAACTCAAAGGCGGCATCATCGCCAGCACCGACGCCGCTGTGACGGCCGGTGTCAACCACTTTTCGACCGGGGAACTGGCGCTCGCTGATGTGATGAACCGGGCAGATTACAGCGCACAGGCCGCAGGTGTTGGCATCGGTATCGGCATCAATGTCGGCATCGGTGTCGGTCAAAACCCGCAGGGAAACTATGCGCCACAAGGCAGCAATGCCGGACGAGGCAGCGACAGCGGACACAGCGTCAGCGTGACGACTGCGGGCATCAGCAATATTGCGGGCAACAAGGCTGTGCGAACAGGCGATGCTTCGACTGAGTTAGCCAGGATTTTTGATGCCGAACGTGTCGCACGGGAGATCAACGCGCAAGTGACGATTGCTCAGGAATTCAGCGCACAAGCTTACAAGACGGTGGACGACCATGTACAACATCGTCGCATTGCGCTGAAAGCGGCCAGCGACCAGGCCCGCGACGCACAAGAAAAGCAACGTATCGACGACCGACTGGAACAACTGCAGCGTGAGGAACAGGCAATGCATATCCTGATCGGCGCGGTGATTGGCTTGGGCAGTACGGGCGTAACAAAGGAAGCTTTATCAGAAGCTGCAGGGAAAATGCGAAAGCTGATGATCGAAGAATCCAGCCGCTTTCCCGGCGTGACCGATGGCACGATGACCCTGTCCAATGCCAGCGGTACCAGTGCCGGTATCCGAAGCGATGGTTTCAAGCTGGGCGGCACGCGCAGCGACATCGATGGCATTTGCGGCTTTCGATACCAACGCTGTGTCGTGCTAAGTGATGACAAGGACCAGCCCATCCTCGACGAGCACGGCAACAGGCAGCTGGTTCTGAATGCTCAGGGCCTGGTGCAATTCGATGTGAAGAAGGCCGGCATGACGCTCGACGTTTTTCTTCAGTCGGATGAAGGGAAAACGATGTATGGCTCCACCGGCGGCATACAGGGATACAAGGGCACGCTGTTTGGTATGCCCTATGCGGCGGGAAGCTGGCCAGATCGTCTGATCGAGGCGTTCGCCGGTACGCATGACTTCATCGGCGGCAAGACTTTGGGCTTGTATGACGAGCATGGCAACACGAAACGTGGCATGTCCGATGCCGAACGCACAGCGCAAAACATCTGGTCGGCAGCAGCGATCATCCCGGCCACGCCGTTTGCAGCGGCGGAGCTGCTATCCCCGGGCGCCTGGCAAGCGATTGCGATCATCTTGCAGGCTGCCCAATGAGACGCTTGATACGCATACCCTCAAAGGCCTTGCTTGCGATTGCGCTGGGCCTTGCCCAGCTGCTGGCCGGATGTTGTCCGGCACTTTGCTTCGTTCCGCATGGGGAGGCTTTTCAAAAGCTCGCGTCATCCAGACCCTATCTGGAGCAATGGGAAAAGCCCGGCGCCACGAACAAAGACCGCTTGCAGGCATCGTCGGACTGCGGTGGCGGACGTTCACCCGACAGTCCTTTTTTTTCACAGCGGCAGATCGATGCGATCCGGCTGCCGGGTGAATCCGAAACCAGCGCTTACGCGAGACGGTTCAATGAATTCCAGCGCTGCCTGAAAGGCAAAGGCTATCAATTCATCGGCAAGTGCGACGACAACGAGATTTCCCGCGAATCTCCGGCATGCGGCGCCCCCTGACACCGGATCACGCCGGCCGAAGGCGCGCAAATCAGTGACGGTACGGCCACACCGCATCCGAACTGATCGGGTAGTACACGCCAAGCACTGTCGGCGGCACACACCATCGAGGCATCACGTCATGGAGATAAATCAACACGGCTGGCGCAATTTCACCTAACTTTTTCACTCCGGTCGCAGGCCTGAAACACCGCTGACAACGCTTGTGTACCGTGAAGGAGAGCCATCATGATGATCGCCAAATGGCAAATCGATGCGCGTTTTGGATACAAACAAAAAGTGATCGAAAAAATGAAGGAATGGGAGCAGAGCATCGCGCCCAAGGCAGGGGTGACTACCGGTCGCATGCTGACCGGGTCGATCGGCGCACTGGAAGCGACCGTGATCCACGAATGGGAAGTGCCTGACCTCGCCGAAATCGACCGGGTATGGGCCAAGCTACCGACCATCCCGGAACATGTTCAATGGAGCAAGGACCTCGAACCCTTTGTCGTGTCTGGCACGTCACGCTGGGAGGTTTACCGGGTGATGTGATGACCCTTGCGATGCCGAGCAAGCATCAATAAGGGTGCACGATCGCTGTGATCACCTGCATGCGATGAGCCACGCGAGCAGTGGCAGGAACAAACCGGCTGTTATTCGACGATGGTCTGGTGCTCGTCGCCCTGGCGCTCGCGAATCACGCCGATGCGATACACCGTCTCGCCCAGCGCCTTGAGCGCCGCCTCGGCAGCGTCGGCATTGTCTTTGGAGACAATCACCGTCATGCCGATACCGCAGTTGAATACGCGGTGCATTTCAGCGTCGGCGACGCCGCCATGCTGCTGCAGCCAGCTGAACAACGGCGGCATGGTCCAGCTGTCACGCTGCAGCACCGCGGTCAGATTCGGTTGCAGTACACGCGGGATATTCTCGACCAGACCACCGCCGGTGATGTGTACCATGCCGTGTACCGGCATCTTGTCCATCAGTGCCAGCAGCGGCTTCACATAGATGCGGGTCGGCGCCAGCAACACGTCGGCCAGCGGACGGCCATGGAAATCCGCATTCAGGTCAGGCTTCGCGACATCGAGAATCTTGCGCACCAGCGAGTAGCCATTCGAGTGCGCGCCCGACGATGCCAGGCCGAGCACGACATCGCCCGGCTGTATCTTGCGACCATCGATGATCTTCGATTTCTCCACTGCGCCCACCGCGAAACCGGCGAGGTCATATTCGCCATCCGGGTACATGCTCGGCATTTCGGCCGTTTCGCCACCGATCAGCGCGCAGCCGGCTTGCTCGCAACCTGCGGCAATGCCCTTGATCACATCGGTGGCGGCGGCCACATCGAGGCGGCCACAGGCGAAATAATCGAGGAAGAACAGAGGCTCGGCGCCCTGCACCAGGATGTCATTGACGCTCATCGCCACCAGATCGATGCCGACCGTGTCATGACGGTTCAGGTGGAACGCCAGTTTGAGCTTGGTGCCGACGCCATCGGTACCGGACACCAGCACCGGCTCCTTGTACTTCTTGCTGACTTCGAACAATGCACCGAACCCGCCTATCCCTGCCAGCACACCTTCGCGCATCGTACGCTTCGCAAATGGCTTGATCGCTTCAACGAGGGCGTCGCCCGCATCGATATCAACACCTGCATCGCGATAGGAAAGGGAAACCGGGGAATTCGAGGACATGGCGGGATCTGGGATAAGCGGTAGAAACGGTAGAATGCAGGCTTGCCCCAATGACAAGGCTGTGGGGCCGGCAACAGAGTTCGCTATTTTACCAAAACCCCCTCCCCGAGCTGCCCGACGATGAGCCTGGTTATCCCTCCTGAACACCGCCAGACCTGGCTGTGGATCGCTGTCGGCCTGCTGTTCGTGCTGCTGTTGTGGCTGCTGGGCCCGGTGCTGACCCCGTTCGTGGCCGCTGCCGTCATCGGTTATGTGCTGAACCCGGCGGTGGACAAGCTGGCCGAGGCCGGTTTGCCCCGTGCACTGGCGGTGCTGATTGCAATGATCGGGCTGGGACTGGTCATTGCCGCGATCGCACTGATCGTGGTGCCGATCCTCGCCGATGAGCTGCCGGTGTTGCGCTCGCGACTGCCGTCACTGCTGGCAAAGATCGATGCCGTGATTGGCCCCTGGCTGCGACAGATGGGGCTGGCCGGCCGCCTTGACCTGCCAGCCCTGCAAAAAGCGCTGGCCGCCAAGCTGGCGGCCGGCGACGGCACCGGGTCGGCCGTACTGACCTGGCTGCGCGTCGGCGGCAGCGCACTGATCGGCTGGGTCGCAACCCTGTTCCTGATCCCGATCGTGCTGTTCTACCTGCTGGCCGACTGGCACCCGCTGTTCCGGCGCATCGCCGACACCATTCCGCGCCGCTGGATCGCGCAAGTGTCGGAGATGGCGCGCGAAGTCGATGTGCTGCTGGCGCAATACCTGCGCGGTCAGTTGCTGGTGATGCTGCTGCTGGCGACGTATTACTCGGTCGCGCTGACGGTCGCCGGCTTTGATGTCGCACTGCCGGTCGGCATCCTGACCGGGCTGCTGGTGTTCATTCCGTATATCGGTTTCGGTTTGGGGCTGGTGCTGGCGATCATTGCGGCGATCCTGCAGTTCCAGGGCTGGGACGGACTGATCGCCGTCGCGGTCGTGTATGGCTTCGGACAGTTCATCGAGAGTTTCTACCTGACGCCACGGCTGGTGGGTGAGCGTATCGGCCTGCATCCGCTGACGGTGATCTTCGCGCTGCTCGCCTTCGGGCAGTTGTTCGGCTTTGTCGGCATCCTGTTGGCGCTGCCTGCGTCAGCTATACTCTCGGTCGGTTTCGGCCACCTGCGCCGACATTATCTGAACAGCAGTTTTTACACGCAAACATGAGGCAGTTGCTGCTCGACTGGCGCGCGGCCCGACCGCAGACCCTGGACAGCTTTGTCATCGGCAGAAACCAGGAACTGGCCGCCCTCCTGCAACGCATCGCCCGCTGTGATGCCACGACGCTGGACCCGCGCTTCGTCACCCTGTGGGGCGGCCCCGGTGCGGGCAAGTCGCACCTGCTCGCTGCACTGGCAGCCACCGGTGCGGCGCTGCTGCTGGATGCCCATGCGCCGGCCGCCCTGTTCCGGCATGCCGCTGCGAGCCGCCTGTACCTGATCGACGATTGCGACGAACTCGATGAAGAGCGCCAGCATGCGGCGTTCGCGCTGTACAACGAAGTGCGCGAGCTGGGTGGCGTGCTGGTCGCAACGGCGAAGAAGCCACCCGCACAACTGGAGATGCGCGAAGACTTGCGCACCCGACTGGGCTGGGGCCTGGTCTATCAGGTGCACGGGCTGAGCGACGATGAAAAAATCGATGCACTGACACAGGCAGCGCAGGCGCGCGGGTTGGCACTGTCGGCCGGCGTGCTACCCTACCTGCTGACCCACTTCCGGCGTGACATGCGCTCGCTGTCGGCGATGCTCGATGCGCTGGACCGCTACTCGCTGGAGACCCAGCGCCCGATCACGACCCACCTGCTACGCGAACTGCTGCAGCAAGGCTTGTTCGACGACGCCGATGCAGGTCCCGATCATGCCGGCAGCAGCACCCACTGACTGACTCGCTCCGCACTGCACACGCAACACTGAACCCATCACAAGCCATTCCCGACCATCTCATCAACACACCCGGCATCCGCATACCAGACCGCATGAACCTCGCGCTTTTTGACCTCGACAACACCCTGCTGCCGCTGGACTCCGACTATGAATGGGGCCAGTTCCTGTGCCGCACAGGAGCAGTCGATCCCGAGGCTTTCACCGCGCGCAATCTGGAGTTCTATCATCAGTATCAGAACGGCACACTGAACCCGGTCGAGTATCTCGAGTTTGCGCTCGGCACGCTGGCGCGCTTCCCCGCAGCGCAACTGGCCGCCTGGCATGCGCAGTTCATGGAGGACGTGATACGCCCGGCAATGCGCAGTGAGGCGCGCGCCCTGGTGGCCGAGCATCAGCAGGCCGGTGATCTGGTCTGCATCATCACCGCCACCAACCGTTTCGTGACCGGCCCGATCGCACAGGCTTTCGGCATCGAGCACCTGATCGCGGCCGAGCCGGAGATGCTGGCCGATGGCACCGTGACCGGCAAGCTGGTCGGCACACCGCCCTTCGGCACCGGCAAGGTAAGCAATACCCACGCGTGGCTGGCGTCGCTCGGCAAGACGCTGGACAGCTTTGCGCGCAGCACGTTCTACAGCGATTCGCAGAACGATATCCCGCTGCTGTCGGTGGTCACCCATCCGGTCGCAACCAACCCGAACGCCATGCTCGCCGCGCATGCGCATGCGCATGGCTGGCCCATCCTGCAGCTGTTTGATCAGGACAAGCAATGATCAAGAAATTCATTCGCCGCATCCTCGGCGTCGGTCCGCAAGGTGGCAGCAAGCGCACCGAGCCCGTCGTGTTCGGTCCGTCCGAGCACGGGATCAACCCGGACGATGTATCACCGAATGCCGTGCGCGTGACGCAGACGCTGCAGAAGGCCGGCTTCAAGGCTTTCATCGTCGGCGGCGCGGTACGTGACCTGGTGCTGGGCCACCGACCCAAGGATTTTGACGTGGCCACCGATGCAACGCCGGAAGAAGTGAAGCGCCTGTTCCGCCGCGCGTTCATCATCGGCCGCCGCTTCCAGATCGTGCATGTGATGTTCGGGCAGGAACTGATCGAGGTCACCACCTTCCGCGGCAACTCGGCCCATGAAGCGCCGAAGGATGAGCACGGCCGCGTGCTGCGCGATAACACCTTCGGCGAGCAGCATGAAGATGCGGAGCGCCGCGACTTCACCATCAATGCGATGTACTACGATCCGGCGCGCGAGCAGGTGCTCGACTATCACGGCGGCATGAAAGACATCCGCAACAAGACCCTGCGCATCATCGGCGTGCCCGAAGCACGCTACCGCGAAGACCCGGTACGCATGCTGCGCGTGGTGCGCTTTGCGGCCAAGCTGGGCTTTTCGATTGCCGCGCCCACGCGCGCGCCGATCAAGGTGATGGCGCCGCTGATCAACAATGTGCCGGCTGCACGCGTGTTCGACGAGATGCTGAAGCTCTTGATGAGCGGGCAGGCGATGGCTTGCCTGCAGCAGCTGCGCAAGGAAGGCTTGCATCACGGACTGCTGCCGCTGCTGGATGTGGTGCTGGAGCAGCCGCTCGGCGAGCGCTTCGTCACGCTGGCGTTGTCGAACACGGATGAACGCATCCGACAGGGCAAGCCGGTGTCGCCGGGCTTCCTGTTCGCGGCGCTGCTGTGGCACCAGGTGCTGGAGAAATGGCATGCGTACAAGGCCGCCGGCGAACCTCCGATCCCGGCCCTGCACCTGGCGGCCGATGATGTGCTCGACACCCAGTCCGAAAAGCTGGCGCTGCAGCGTCGCTTCACGACCGACATGCGCGACATCTGGGCGATGCAGCCGCGCTTCGAGCGGCGCATCGGCAAATCGCCTTACAAGATGCTGGAGCACCCGCGCATGCGCGCCGGTTACGACTTCCTGCTGCTACGCTGCGAGTCTGGCGAGCTGGCACCGGAACTGGGTGACTGGTGGACCGATTTCATTGCCGCTGACGGCCCCGAGCGCGAGCGCCTGCTCGCCAAGAAGCCGGCGGATGAGAGTGCCGCACCGGCCAAGCGCCGCCGTCGCCGCAGTGGCAGCCGTGGCCGCGGCAAGGGCAACGGCGACGCTCAGGGCGGTGGCCACGACGGTGGTCACAGCGGCGGCGCAGCCGAATGACGGCAGCCATTACCGCGTACATCGGACTGGGGGCTAATCTCGGCGATCCGAACCAGGCCATCCGTGACGCGCTGGATGCACTGCGCGCGCTGCCGCAGACCACCGTCACCGCAACATCCTCGCTCTACCTGAGCGCACCGGTCGATGCTGGCGGCGACGATTATGTGAACGCCGTCGCGCGCGTACACACGACGCTGGATCCGCATGCACTGCTGGCCGGGCTGCAAGCGATCGAAGCGCACTTTGGCCGCGAGCGGCCTTTTCGCAACGCGCCGCGCACGCTGGATCTGGACTTGCTGTTGTATGGCGATCTCACGCTGCATGATCCTGCCCTTGAGGTACCGCATCCGCGCATGATGGCGCGCGCCTTCGTGCTGCTGCCCTTGCTGGAACTGGATGCCGATATTCACGTGCCCGGCCAAGGGCGGGCCAGCAATTTCATGCCCGCAGTGCAGGGGCAAGTCATACGCCGCATGGTCGACTGATGAACAGCCGGTGCCCGGCATCCGGCGTTTCTGGTTGAACTGCCAACACAATCACGTATCATCCACGCCCATGAGCCTGGAAAAATACAAGTACATCGTCGTGGAAGGGCCGATCGGCGTCGGCAAGACCAGCCTCGCGCGCCGCATCGCTACCGAAACCGGCGCGCAGCCGCTGATGGAGCAGCCGCAGGAAAACCCTTTTCTCGAACGCTTCTACCGCGACTCGGCGCGCTATGCGCTGCCGACGCAGATGTTCTTCCTGTTCCAGCGCATGAACCAGTTGCGCGACCTGACGCAGGGCGACTTGTTCTCGGCACCGGTGGTGTCCGACTTCCTGATCGACAAAGACCCGATCTTCGCCGCGCTGACGCTGGCCGATGATGAGCTGAACCTGTACCACCAGATGTTCGAACATTTCAGCCAGTCCGCGCCGCGGCCGGACCTGGTGATCTATCTGCAGGCAGCGCCATCAACGCTGGCCGAGCGCATCCGCCGCCGTGGCGTACCCGCCGAGAGCGGCATCTCCGAGACTTACCTGCAGCGCCTGTGCGAAGGCTACAGCCGTTTCTTCCACCATTACGATGCCGCGCCGCTGCTGATGGTGAATGCCGAGCACCTGAACCCGATCGAGCGCAGCGACGACTTCGCGCTGCTGATGCAGCGCATCGCCGGCATGCGCGGCAAACGCGAATTCTTCAATCGCGGCGAGTGATCCTCTGCCGCCAGGCTCCTGCCCAGAACCACCCACGAGGAAACCCATGAGCAGCCAACCGGGCGCCAACGACGGCGCCGCCCGCAAGAAAGTCACCATTGCGACGCTCGCGCAGATGCGCGCCGCCGGCGACAAGATCACGATGCTGACCGCCTATGACGCGAGCTTCGCTGCGCTGATGGATCGCGCTGGCGTCGATACGCTGCTGGTTGGCGACTCGCTTGGCATGGTGGTGCAGGGCCATGGCACCACGTTGCCGGTCACGCTGGCTGACATTGCTTATCACACCGCCTGCGTCGCGCGCGCCGCGAGCAGCGCACTGGTGATTGCCGACATGCCCTTCGGGACCTATGCAACGCCGCAGCAGGCGCACGACCATGCCGCCGTGCTGATGCGCGCCGGTGCCGAAATGGTGAAGCTTGAGGGTGGCAGTTGGCTGCTGCCGACCGTGCAATTGCTGGTCGAGCGCGGCATGCCGGTGTGCGCGCATCTTGGCCTGACGCCGCAATCCGTACATCAGCTCGGTGGCTTCAAGGTGCAGGGCAAGTCAGCCACGGCCGCGGACCAGCTGAAGGCTGACGCGCTGGCGCTGCAAGCTGCCGGTGCGTCACTGATCGTGCTGGAAGCGATACCCGCAGCGCTGGCGGCCGAAGTCACGCAGCTGTTGACGATACCGACCATCGGCATTGGTGGCGGCGTCGATTGCTCGGGTCAGGTGCTGGTGATGCACGACATGCTGGGCGCTTACCCCGGCCATCGGCCGCGATTCGTGAAGAACTTCATGGAAGGGCAGACCAGCATCGCCGGCGCGATCGACGCCTATGTGCGCGAGGTGAAGAGCGGCAGCTTTCCGGGGCCGGAACACAGTTTCTGAGGCCAGCCTCCGAATGTGGGGCACCGCCGCCGGAGAAGTCTAGGCGGAGGACGCCTGATCATTCGCCACCATCTGCGCGTAGCGATGGAACACCTGCTCCAGCTGTGGCATCATGCTGTCCAGATCGCTGATCGCAAGCCCGAGATCGCGCACCAGCCCGTCTTCCAGACTATAGACCCAGCTGTGGATGGTCAGGTCCTGGCCCCGCTCCCACGCATCCTGCACGATAGTGGTCTGGCACACATTGATCACCTGCTCGATCACGTTCAACTCGCATAGCCGGTCGCCGCGCTGCTTCGCGGGCAAACTCTGCGGCAGAAAATCCTCATGCTTGATGTGCACATCCTGCACATGGCGCAGCCAGTTGTCCGCGAGGCCGACACGACGACGATCCATCGCCGCATGCACGCCAGAGCAGCCATAGTGGCCGCAGACGATCACATGCTTGATGCCGAGCACATCGATCGCGAACTGCAAGACAGACAAGCTGTTGAGGTCAGTGTGCACCACCACATTGGCGACATTGCGGTGCACGAACAGCTCACCCGGCTGCAAGCCCACAATCTCGTTCGCCGGCACGCGGCTATCCGAGCAACCAATCCACAGGAATTCCGGGGACTGCTGGGAGACCAGCTTCCGGAAAAAGTCCGGATCACGCGCGACCATGTCGGCCGCCCACTCCCGATTGTTATCGACCAGCTGGCGCAATGCCCTGTCGAATTTGCTCATCCCGCCCCCGCTGCTTTTTTGTGATATCCGGAATTCTACCGTACGCCTCTTTGCAAGCTCCTCTCTGCGTGCCTTAGCAATGTGACGAGAAAAATTAGGGCATTGGTGTAAGCCGCTAATAATTTTTACGGATATCTGCGGCCTTTTTAGACTGGACTTGGCTTGAAACACCTTGAGTAAACACAAGCCCTGGATGCGAGAGCAATTGCAAAAGTCAACATGATGGAGGAGCAGGATCGCAGAAAGCTTGCCGGAAAGCCATCATGCGCTCGACTGCTGTGTGAACTGTGCTCCAGATATTCCACGGTTTGCTACTGCGCCCGCTATTGCGTCCGCTTCTGCACCCATGACGATTGATCCCATTACCGCGTTTCCCGTGACTACTGTTTCTATCGCTGCTGACCTCGTTACTACCGACCCTGCCCGGTCTATCCACCCTTATCTTTTTTCAGGACTGAAGGAGAAAATCATGCTGATGGCTCTGGTCGACGAAAAAATTCAAAACGACACCGATACCCTCCACCCGCCGAAGGCGGCACCGACACCCGCGTTGAGCAGCCTGTCAGGCAGCCGCTACCGGCATTACCAACAGATCGATGTCGACTACGATCCAAGGCAGAAAGCGCAATGGATCGCGATGAAACCCATGGGGATTCCGTGCTTCAACCAGCACATGGTCGAAGAAATCTATCATCAGTTTCAGCAGCTGCAGGTAAGCGGAGGGGAATACCCGCATGACGGCACGCCGAGCCCGGTGCATTACTCGATCATCGCTTCACGACATCCCACCGCTTTCAACCTGGGCGGCGACCTTGCATTGTTCCTGAATCTGATCCGCTCACGTAACCGCGACGCGCTCGATCATTACGCGCAGCTGTGCGTGAAAGCGATGGCGCTACGCATACAACAGTTCAACAGCCCGGTGGTCACCATCTCGCTGGTTCAGGGCGATGCGCTCGGCGGCGGCTTCGAGTTTGCGTTGTCAAGCAATGTGATCATCGCAGAACAGGGCGTGCGCATGGGCTTGCCCGAGATTATCTTCAACTTGTTCCCCGGCATGGGTGCTTGCAGCCTGTTGGCTCGGCGCGTCGGCACGCGCATTGCGGAGGAGATGATGTTGTCAGGGAATATCTACCGTGCGGAGGAATTGCAGCGCATGGGCATCGTCGATATCGTTGTCCCACGCGGCGAAGGTGAAAAGGCCGTGGATGATTTCATTCGCAAGCAGGGAAAGCGTCACAATGCGCTGCAATCGATTTACCAGTGCCGGCAACATGTCACACCGATTAGCCTGGATGAATTGACTAACATCGCAAGCCTCTGGGTCGATGCCGCCCTCCGTATCGAAGAGCACGACATGCAGATCGTATCTCGACTCGTCCGCTCGCAACGATCGGAGCAGGAAAAGCGCATCATGGCTGGCAAGGGGCTGCGCCCTCGCTTCGTGGATGCGCAGGTGCTGTCACTATGACTGCAGCTGACAGGCCAAATGCCGTTCATGGCCAAGGATAGGCATGGCGCGCGAATCACTCGCCCGCCGGGACAGGAAGCCTGTTTCCGGCGGGTCATTGACACCGCCGGATCAAACGACGCGGTTGAACAGCGCCCGCATACAGCGTCCCCGGGCATCGCGGTCAAACCTCGATCGTTGTCCTGTGCAAAGGACTGGCGCCCTCGCGCCCGAGCATGTTCGCAAACAGCTGGAAATTCACATCCACGCTATTCAATACGCAGTCATTGGCTTCTGCACATTCCGGATGCTGCAACAAGCGACGCAGTTCGGCCATATGGTCTTCGTCCAGCGACGCATGTGACTCCAGAAAGCTGAAGCCGGTCGACAAGGGCAAATCCAGCTTGCGTGAAATCGCGAGCGCAACCTTGCCACCGTACAGCGCTGACATGATCTCCAGCACATAGATCAGTCCCAACACACACGCGGGATGCTCGTTGTGGATACCGTAATAGTTGAAGGCCAGCATAGCCTGCACTGCAGGCACCGGCCGGCGCTGCGCCACCTGAGCCGTCGGCCAGCCCAGCGCACGCAGATCGTTCAGCACCATCGCTTCATGGCCTCGCTCTTCCTGCACATGGTCGTACAGGAAATGTCTCAGCCAGGGCAAACGGTCAGCACACCGCCCGGCTGCGGCAGCCATCGCCGGGCAAAAATGCGACACCAGCGGATACAGACGAATCAGAAAATTCGCATACTGCGTCTTGCTCAATTCTCCAGCCAGCATCGCCTGCAATGCAGGGTGGCGATCAATCGATTGCAAATGGTGATCCGTCAAAGCCACAAGCTCACTGGACAAGGTCATCGCTATCTCCTATCAGAAAGGGAATCAGAAAGGCTTCGGGGTGGTGTGGTACATGGCAGGCGGTCACACTTGGGTAGGGGTGGGGGTGGGCGCGAGGGTGGAGGTGGCGCGGAAAGGTCGACGTTCATCGAGCGGCGCAGGCTGTCCGGCGCTTGCCCACTCACGAGCGCGGAAGCTGTTGGCGCTGCTGGCGGTACAGTTCGAGCTCTTGACACAGCCGCACAAAGGCTTGCCGGATCTCGAACATCAGGTCGGGGGCATGCGTCTTCATCTCGGCCGGACCAAGCTTTTCTATCTGTCGGCACAAGACTTTCAGCGACGTCGCGCCAACGCTGAGCGCCGATCCCTTGATCGCATGCAGGATGTCTTTCACCCTGTCCCATTCATGGCCGATCAATGCATTTTCAAGGCGGTCGATCAGGCGCCGGTTTTCTGTCATGAACTCGACAATCAGCTCATCGAGAAAACGTGGCTCGGCGCTGACCTGCTCGAGATCGGCCAGGCATTGCCTGTCCAATATTTTTTCGGCCGCATGATCGCCGCCAAGCGCGCGCCGCGGCACGGTTCGGGATGGCATGGTCCACCCTGACCGCGCTGCGACACCAGCTACAACGCCAGCTGCAACGCCAGTCGCCACGCCGTCCCTGATTCCGGTCGCGATACCCGTAGCCGCACTGCCTGCTGCACCATCGGCTGCGCCTGCCAAGCTGCTCCCTGACTGGTCCACTGACAGGTCTGCTGACAGGTCCGCCGGCTCTTCCGCCATACCCTCGGCCATACCGCCTGCGCGGTAAGCACTGACCAGCGACACCAGGGTCTGCAACAGCAGCTCCACCTGTACCGGCTTGGGCAGGAAGGCATCGGCGCCGGCTTCAAGGCTTTCCATGCGCGCCTCGGGCGTGACATTGGCCGAGAACATTACGATCGGCAAACGCAACTGCTCCGCATGCATCAAGCGATACATTCGTGTCGCATCGGTGCCGCTCATGCCCGGCATGTTCATGTCGAGGATCAGCACATCGAACTGGCGCTTGTCGATCAGGTCCAGCGCTTCCTCGCCATCCCGCGCGAGAAAGCACTGATGCCCTGCGCGTTCAAGGATTTTCTGAATGACCTTGCGATTGGTCGGATTGTCTTCGGCCACCAGGATCTTGTAGCACTCGGTATCGCGCGAGGACTCAAGCTTGCCGGTCCCGACTTTCAAGCCATCCACGGCCACGGCGATCTCATTGACCCTGACCTCGCCCGCACCGGCCAATGCGGCGGCATGGAGCATGCGCCGCAGGCAGACCGGATCGGCATGCTGCTGCACGACGGAGAAGCAGCCGGCTGCAGCGGCGATCGGTGCGATGCGGTCGATGATCTCCTCATCGACTCTGAAGTCGCCACCACGAACATCGGTCGGCACCACCAGCACGATCAGCAAGGGTCGGCCACCGGCAGCTCGATGCAATTCGGTCACGTCGCGCGACAAGCGCTGCGCAAGTTCCGGAGGCGACCAAGCAGACACTTCAGACGCATGGATGAATGCCAGTGTCACCGGCTGCTGCTCGATCAGTGATTGTTCCAGCAAACGTCGGGCATCAGCGAGATCGTCTGCCATCCATGGTTTGCAGTGACTGACCCGTGCCAGCTCCGATGCGAATGCGTCAGCTGCGAATGCGTCAGCGGCGACGCTGTCTGTGCGCACCGCGGGATGGTCACCGGCGCCTGCCAGCACCAGGGGAGTGACCACCGCGCCGCCTGGCGGGTAACGGTCACCGCCGGCTGCCGGGTTCAGCGTAATCACGAACCAGAATTCGCTGCCCCGGCCTTCCTCGCTGCTGAAGCCGATCTCGCCGCCCATCAATTCGACCAGCTGCTTGCAGATCGTGGTGCCGAGGCCGGTGCCGCCGTAGTGGCGCGCAGTCGATGCGGTCGCCTGCGTGAAACTGTCGAAGATGCGCGCATGCGCACTGGCCGGAATACCGATGCCGGTATCCGTGACCGAGAAGCGCAGCTTGATGCCGGCTTCGATGTCGCCGGTAGCGTTGCCGTCAGCGGCAATCGGCGAGGTGCCGGCAGCCACGGCCGTCGAAGCACTTCCCGATGGCAGATCGACGTCGCCCAGATAGTCAACGCGCAGGCGTATCGTGCCCTGCTCGGTAAACTTCACCGCATTGCCCAGCAGGTTGACCAGGATCTGACGCAAATGATGCGGGTCGCCACGCACCGTGACAGGAATGCGCGCATCGATATAGCTGGTCAGCACAATCGTTGTCGGATCGATCCGGTATCGAAATACGGACAAGATGCCCTGCGCGAGCTGGTACACATCGAAATCGACCTGCTCGAGCGACATCTTGCCGGCCTCGATCTTCGAGAAGTCCAGCACATCTTCGATCTGCGACAGCATCAACTGCGACGTGGTCGTCATCGTATCCAGCATGTCGGCCTGTTCGCGATCGATGCGGGTACTCTTCAACAGGTCGACCATGCCGATGATGGCATTCAGCGGCGTGCGCAATTCATGACTGACCGCGCAGATGAACTGGCGCTTTGCCGCGTTCGCGATCTCGGATTGCTGCAGCGCGCGGTACAGACGGCCGACGAGCACGCTGAAGTACAAGGACAACAGCAGCATGCCTATCCACAAGCCGATGGCAATGCCGGTCTCCGAGCGCCAGTACGCGACCTGACTGATGACCAGCCCGAAGCCGACCAGCGCCGACACCAGTGAGGTAAACAGATAGCGCTGCCCGAAGCGAAATCCGTAACCAATGATGATCCACAGGTACAGGAAGAACAGCGGTGCTGCATGACCTTCACCGATCAGAAAGATGTAGGTCAGCGTGCCGGTATCGAGCAGGATCGCCGCCGTGCGCCGCAGTGGATATTCACCCGGCGCTACCAGTACCGATGCCGTCAACAGCAGCGACAAGCCGATGAAGATCGCGAGTGCCAGCAGTAAATCCGGATGCAAGCTCGCCACTGCACCCGGCTTTGATGCAACTTGCTGCGCGAAGTAATACAGCAGCAGGCTGCCGATCACGATGCGGATCAGCGATTGTTCAAGTTCACTGTTGCGCTTTCCGGCCAGATAGGCGCGGATACGCTCGAGCATGCGGTTCATCACGATGGCATAGGACATGGCGGGCACCGCATGCCGGCTGCGATGGCTTGCGGCATCGCGCACTGACATGAATGGAGCAAAAAGAGACGATGAAAAAATTCTATCGCCAGCCACGCGCGAGCCTGCCAGTCAATGCAAATACTCAATGCATCATGAATCTATTGAATGATGCTGTGCTGCGAACGATTACAACGACTGCGTACCGGACAAAAAACAAAACGCCGGCGCGATGGCCGGCGTTTTTTTACATGGCGCGCTGATACTGACAAACTGAGCGCCGCGCAGAGGCTGGAAGTGCTTACTCGAAGAATTCCTTCACCTTGTCCATCCATGACTTGCTCTGCGGGCTGTGCTTCGCACCACCGGCAGCGGTCAGGGTGTCGAATTCGCGCAGCAGATCCTTTTGCTTGTCCGTGAGCTTGACCGGGGTTTCGACCAGCACATGGCAGAACAGATCGCCGGGGAAGCCCGAACGCACACCCTTGATGCCCTTGCCGCGCAAGCGGAAGGTCTTGCCGGTTTGTGTGCCCTCGGGCACGCTGAACGATACCTTGCCGGACAAGGTGGGCACCTCGATGTCGCCGCCGAGTGCTGCCTTCGCAAACGAGATCGGCATTTCGCAGTGCAGGTCATCGCCATCACGCTGGAACACCGCGTGCTGCTTGATATGGATTTCCACATACAGGTCGCCGGGCGGACCGCCGTTCATGCCGGGCTCGCCATTGCCGGTCGAACGAATCCGCATGCCGTCATCAATACCGGCCGGGATCTTCACTTCCAGTGTCTTGTTGCGCTTGGTACGACCTGAACCGCCGCAGCTGGTGCAGGGATCAGGAATCACCTTGCCGGTGCCATGGCACTTCGGGCAGGTTTGCTGGATGCTGAAGAAGCCCTGCTGCATGCGGACCTGGCCATGGCCGCCGCAGGTGCCGCAGGTGGTCGGCGAGGTGCCGGGCTTCGCGCCCGAACCATGGCAGGTGTCGCACTCGTCCCAGGACGGCACGCGTATCGTGGTGTCGAAACCATGTGCTGCCTGCTCGAGCGTGATGTCGAGGTTGTAGCGCAGGTCGGCGCCACGATAGACCTGCGGGCCGCCACGCTGGCGCGCACCGCCGCCAAAGATATCGCCAAAGATGTCGCCGAAGGCATCGCCAAAACCACCGCTCGCGAATCCGCCTGCGGCGCCGCCGCCACCCATGTTGGGATCGACGCCCGCGTGCCCGAAACGATCATAGGCTTCGCGCTTTTGCGGGTCGGACAGCATCTCGTAGGCTTCCTTCGCCTCCTTGAATTTGTCTTCAGCCTGTTTGCTGTCCGGGTTGCGGTCCGGATGGAATTTCATCGCCAGCTTGCGATAAGCCTTCTTGATCTCGTCATCGGAGGCATTTTTCGCTACGCCGAGCACTTCGTAAAAATCACGCTTTGCCATCTTCAGGTGTCCTGACTGCTTGCTGCTGTGTGCCGGGAAAACTGCTGGCGGCCTTCCCCTGCTGCCGCGCGCGGCTCACGCCTTGCACGACAACCATGCCGCCTTCCTCAAGCAAAAAACCGGGCAGGAGGGAAAACGCCGCTCCGGCCCGGTAAGTACCGCGCGGCATCGCCGCGCCAAATTACGCAGGCCGGCAACTCATCGATGCAGGCCCGCGCTCCGTCGCTTACTTGTCTTTCACTTCCTTGAAGTCGGCGTCCACCACATCGTCATCGGCCGGCTTGGCCGATGCGTCCGCACCGGCACCGGCGCCGGCCCAGGCACTCGCTCCGGCACCTGCCGCTCCGCCGGCTGCCGCCTGCTGCGCCTGCATGTCGGCATACATCTTCTCGCCGAGCTTTTGTGCAGCGGTCGACAGCGCTTCCACCTTCGCATCGATCGCGGCCTTGTCGGTGCCTTTCAGCGCCTCTTCCAGGTCCTTGATCGCCGCCTCGATCTTTTCCTTCTCGCCGGCCTCGAGCTTGTCGCCGTGCTCGACTAGCGCCTTGCGGGTCGAGTGCACCAGCGCATCGCCCTGATTGTGTGCCTCGGCCAGCTCCTTCAGGCGCGCATCTTCGGCCGCATTGGCCTCGGCGTCGCGCACCATGCGCTGGATCTCTTCTTCGGTCAGGCCCGAATTGGCCTTGATCGTGATCTTGTTTTCCTTGCCGGTGGCCTTGTCCTTCGCGCCCACATGCAGGATGCCGTTGGCGTCGATGTCGAAGGTGACTTCGATCTGCGGCGTGCCACGCGGTGACGGCGGAATGCCTTCGAGGTTGAACTCGCCAAGGCCCTTGTTACCGGCTGCCATTTCGCGCTCACCCTGGAACACCTTGATCGTGACCGCCGGCTGGTTGTCCTCGGCGGTCGAGAACACCTGGCTGAACTTGGTCGGGATAGTGGTGTTCTTCTTGATCATCTTGGTCATCACACCGCCCAGCGTCTCGATGCCGAGCGACAGTGGCGTAACGTCGAGCAGCAGTAAATCTTTGCGATCGCCGGAGAGCACTGAACCCTGAATCGCAGCACCGACGGCGACTGCTTCATCGGGGTTA
>JACCDU010346599.1_pt1 | contig 27625 bp, 20 predicted proteins | sample 7446081 | NCBI WGS metagenome assembly JACCDU01 (sample SAMN15323447, study PRJNA562643) | freshwater metagenome | isolation source: river surface water | place: USA:Blue River Watershed | collected 2017-08-17
GCCCCGAAACCCGCGAGGCTTATCTGGCCGTCATCAACGGCCCGGCGCTGGGCTGAACTGCTGCTTCAAGAAAGCCGCCACCTGGGCCAAGGGTGTGCGCTGCAGCGTCATGAGCAAATCAGCGTTGACTTCACTGCAGTCATGGCGCTTTTCCAGATCGCGCTGCATGCGCGCCAGCAGGTGCGCGGCCACCTCGGCATCGGCCAGTGCCCGGTGGGCGCGGCCGCTCACGGGCAGGTCAAACCACTGCGCCAGCGTGCCCAGCTTGTGGTTGGGCGCGTCGGGGTAGAGGCGGCGCGAGAGCAGCAGCGTGCAGGCAAAGTCGTGCGGTGCCTGCAGCCCGCAATGCGCCAGCTCGCTGCGCCAGAACTGCCGGTCAAACGCCGCGTTGTGCGCCACCATGGTCCGTGATCCGACAAAGGCGGCGGCTTCGCGCATCACCGCCTCCGCTGGCGGCGCAGCGGCCACCATCTCGTTGCTGATGCCGGTGAGCTGCGTGATGAAGGACGGAATCCGCACCCCCGCGTTCATCAGGCTGGCAAAGCGGTCCACGATGCGACCGCCCTCGAGCAGGCAGATGGCCACCTCGGTCGCACGCGCCCCGTGGGCGGGCGTGGCGCCGGTGGTTTCAAAGTCGATGACAGCCAGGCAGGACATGGGGGGCGAGGGTAACACCTTCGTAAACCCAATTTGACAGACCTGGATCGCTCGCCAAGAATCCCCGAATAAAAGGGGAGGTAATCCAGTGGATTACAATCAACAACGTCTCACAGTCGCTGAGTTGCCGGAATACCTGAAGCAGGCCAAGCGACTTCTGGACGAGTCAGAGCGGCAGGACATCGTGCAGTATCTGGCAGCCCACCCACGTGCCGGAGACCTGATTGTCGGGACTGGCGGTGTGCGCAAGCTCCGGTGGGGTAGGCAGTCCACCGGCAAATCAGGCGGGGTGCGGGTCATTTACTACGTGCACAGTGATCTGATGCCACTGTACCTGTTGACTGTTTTTGGAAAGAACGAGCGCGCGAATCTGAGCCATGCCGAGCGCAATGAACTGGCTCAACTGACAGGCCTGCTGGTTCAGCAATGGCTTGATGACTGAAGGACAGAACCATGGGAAAAACATTCGACAGCATCCGCAAGGGGCTTGAACAGGCGCATGCCCATGCGCGCGGGCAAACGCCCAAAGGCATGCGCGTCTACACACCTGAAAGTGTGGACGTTGCGCAACTGCGCGAGCGGCTGGGCCTGACCCAGGAGCAGTTTGCGGCGCGGTTCGGTTTTTCGGTGGCCACGCTGCGGCATTGGGAGCGTGGTGACCGCCGACCTACAGGCGCATCGCTGGTGCTGCTCAATGTGATCGAGCGCAACCCCAAGGCCGTGCTGGCTGCTTTGAGCTGAGCCCGCTGTGCGCCATGTGAACACCGGCCATGCGGAGAAAAACCGTTAGATTCACCGCAAGAAATGCGGCGAATGTCCTTGTATCTGGCGCAGCACAGCGTATGGGCTGTGTGACTGAGATCAGTTCAAGGGTATGCACCCGGCCCGTACCAGTTCACTGGACTATCTTCAATTATCCATAAATGGATAAAATATCCTAATTCAGTATAAACAGGGGTAATTGCATGATCGCGTACCACCGTACCGCACTGGCGCAGCAGCTGGTGCAAGCCTTGCAAGGTAAATCGCTCCTGGGCGATGCGCACAACGGCCTGTTTCTGGCCGCCCCGCGCCGCACCGGAAAAAGCACGTTTTTGCAGGGTGATCTGGCGCCGGCTTTGCGGCAGGCGGGCGTGGAGGTGGTGTACGTGGACCTTTGGGCCGACACCCGTCGAGACCCTGGCGCACTGATTGCCGAGGCCATTGCCCAGGCTTTGCAGGCACACCTTGGGCTGGTGGCCCGCACCGCCAAAAGGGCTGGCGTGAAAAGCGTCAAGGTGGCCGGTGCGCTGGACATCGACACCAGCAAGATCGGCCAGATTGACGGCCTGACGCTTGTGGATGCCTTGCGCAGCCTGCAACAGGCTGCGGCCAGACCGGTGGCGCTGATCATCGACGAAGCCCAGCACGCCCTGACCAGCGAGGCAGGCGAGGTGGCGATGACGGCGCTGAAATCGGCGCGTGACCAGATGAACCAGCCCGGCCGGGTGAATCTGATGCTGGTGATGTCGGGCTCCGACCGCGACAAGCTGCTGAGGCTGGTGGTCAGCGCGGCAGCGCCCTTTTACGGCTCGCAGATCCAGACGCTGCCACCGCTGGACGCCGATTTCATTGCCCATGTGGCTGGACTGGTGGAGGCCCAGCGGTCCGATCTGGTGCCGGTGGACCGGGGGGCTTTGCAGGACGCGTTTGCCGCCTTTGGCCACCGGCCACAATTTTTCATGGCGGCCATGGGCGCGGTGCTCAGCCCGCTGTCGGGCCACACCGGGCGCTTCGAGCCCGCATTGCAACAGGCCGCGAGTGACCAGCAGGCCCAGGACGAGGGGCAGATGGAGTCCGATTACCTGGGCCTCAAGCCGACCGAGCAGGCCGTGCTCTGGCGCATGCTGGAACAGGGACCGCGCTTTCGGCCCTACGATGCCGAAGCGCTGCGGTTCTACCGCGAGAAGCTGGGCCGCCCGGTGAGCGTGCAGCAGGCACAGAAGGCCCTCGAATCGCTCAGGCAGCGCACACCGGCATTGGTGTGGAAGTCGGCGCGCGGGGAGTACGCGGTCGAAGATGCAGCAATGCACCGCTGGTTTCAGGCGCGTCTGGATGCCGGTCGGTGGCCGCCCAGCCCTGCGCAGGGCAGCCTGCCACTGGAGGACGATTGAGTGGATATGACGATGGCAACGCATGGTCAGCGGATAAGCTTTGCCTTGCGCCGATGGTCACATAGGCGTGTACACGCGGGTTCGACAACCCAGGCAAAGCCCTGGTCCCCGCAGTCCGCTAGTGCCAATCACCTTTCAGTTCAGACGCGAGGGCCCTGGCCAGCGACCAGCGCAGGCATGTGCTGCCAAGTCATCAATTCGGTAGCCTGGGCCACATCGGCGCTGAGCCAAGTGTCGTGCAGCTCGGGGGCGATGATCACGGGAGTGCGTTTTTCATCGCCGGGCTTGTGAAACTGCTTCATCACCGGATGCTCGTCGGCATTGACCGTGAGCATGGAGAAGCTCACCACCAGCTCTCCTGAAGCCGGATCCGTCCATCGGTCCCAGAGACAGGCAATACCGAAGGGGTCGCCGCTGGCCAACTCAACCTTCCAGCGCACCGCCTTACCCGATTCGTAACTGGGCTCGTAGAAGTTGTCGACCAGCACCAGGCCAAACTGCCGCTGCCGCCATGCCGTGCGGTAGCTGGGTTTTTCGGACACGGTCTCGCTACGGGCGTTGTAGGTGTGGCGGCTGATTTTGTCGTCCTTGGCCCAGGCAGGGATCAAGCCAAACCGGGCCAGCCCGCAGGCCACGCGGCCCGTCTGGTGGCTTTTGATCACGATGGGGGAGGCAAAGCCCGGGTAAGACTCCTGGGGATAGTCCGCTGGCAAATCAACACCGAGCTTTTCTTTCACCCATTGGGCGCGTTGGGTTAGCGTGAAGTTGGTGCACACGGCAAGATTTATAACTGTCTGTCCATGGTGATGGCTTCTAGATTGTCAATATAAAAAGCTTTACTCGATTGCAAATTTAATTATGATGCGGCGTGACTAATAAAAAATGGTTGATTTCGTGGATCGGCAACGCCGATCATCAAGCATCCGAAGGGGCCTCAGCCTCTGGTGATGGACCGATAGCAACTGCGCTGACCGATGCGCCGAGGTTCGATCGAGTCTGCTTATTGACCAACTACCCACACGAGCGCAGTGAGAGTTATTGCGCGTGGCTGGAGCAGCGTTGCGGCTATGAAAGCACCGCCGTTGATCTCCAGGAAATCAGCCTTCGAAGCCCGATCGACTACGCCTCGATTTATGAGGAAGTCAGCAAGCACCTTAAAGCTCTCGGGCTGCCCCGATCTGACGTTGAACTCACGTTTCACCTTAGCCCCGGCACTCCAGCTATGGCGGCCATCTGGATCATGCTGGCGAAGACGCGCTTCCCGGCCAAGTTGATCCAGACGTCGAAGGAAAACGGCCTGGAGTCAATCGATTTCCCTTTCGATCTGGCCAATGATTTCCTTCCCGAGTTCCTGCAGCGTAGCGGAGAGCGTATTGATCGCCTCGTAAAAGGACCCACGGAAAACGCGCCGCAATTCAACAAAATATTGCATCAAAGCGACGCAGTACGTCGTCAAGTACAGCTGGCACGGCGAATCGCAGCTCATGATGTACCCGTCCTGATCCTTGGTGAAACCGGCACCGGTAAAGAGCTGTTTGCAGAAGCCATCTGTGAGGCCAGCGAACGTGTCGGCAAGCCCTTCATCGCCGTCAATTGCGGCGCCATCGCCCCAGAACTGGCGAACTCAGAACTCTTCGGCCACGTGAGGGGAGCATTCACCGGTGCAGTCGGTGCACGGAAGGGACATTTCCAGGAAGCCAGCGGCGGCACTCTCTTCTTGGACGAGGTAGGGGACCTGCCACTGGACACCCAGGTGCGGCTGCTTCGCGCCCTGCAAGCGAAAGAGGTAACCCCCCTAGGGGATTCCAAACCCGTCAAGGTGGATGTTCGAATCATTGCCGCAACGCACCGCGACTTGGCTGCGGACGTCGCCGCAGGCCGCTTCCGGGAAGACTTGTTTCACCGCCTAGCCGTAGGGATCCTTCGCCTCCCGCCACTTCGTGAGCGCGCTGGCGACATCGACCTGCTCGCAGAAGCTTTCATGGCTCAGATCAACGCCGACGCCCACGGGAAACCAGAGGCTCAAGAGAAGAAAATTTCCGAAAATGCAAAAATTCTTCTCAAACAACATCCTTGGCCAGGAAATATCAGAGAGCTGTATCACACGCTCCTGCGCGCCGCGATCTGGTCGTCAGGCCCAGTTATTGAAGGCGAGGACCTCAGCGCAGCCTTGCTTGAGGTTCAGCCAGCAAATCACAATCCGTTTAACAGGCCAATGACGCAAGGCTTTGATTTGCAAGGACTTTTAGATGAAATCGCACGTGACTACATCACGAGAGCAATCAATCAATCAGGTGCCCGAAAGACAGCCGCAGCCAAAATGTTGGGGTTTGCAAATCACCAGACGCTGGGTAATTGGATGAAACGCTTGGGTCTGCAAGCAAGGGAAATAAACGACTAAGAAAGGCTGGCACGGCTTTCGCAAGACCAAAGGCATGAATGCCCCGAAAGCCAGCCAGATGTCGATGCAAGACATCAAATCGCTGAACTTTGAGCCGCTCCGAGCGGCCTATCCTGAGCTCGCCAATATGGGCGGGTATGCGGAGCACTACGCGCACACCGACCCGGAGAGTGCGCTGGTGAAGTTGCGCAACTTTGCTGAGCGTCTCGTTGACCGGCTTTATCTGAAGCTCAAACTCGAGCGTGTCCCGCAATCCAACTTTGTGGACTTGCTGCACAACGCTGGCTTCAGGGCGATCGCCCAACCGCTGGTACTGGACAAGTTACACCTGCTGCGTCGCTTGGGTAACAGGGGCGCGCACGGCGAAGATGTCGAGGCGGCGGACGCCGTGCGTTGTGTTCAGGAAGCTTGGCAGCTCGCCCGATGGGTCCATGTGACCTTCTTGTACGGGAAGGTCGAAGACTTCTCTGAGTTCAAGCAGCCCCCGGTCGAAGGCATCGACAGCAAGGCAGAGTTCAAACGTAAGGCCAAAGCGCTGGCCGAGGAAAACAGCCTTAAAGAAGAGCGACTGAAGCAAGCACTGGAAGAGCTGGCAGCCTTGCGCGCCGCAGACCGGCTAACCGGTTCTACAGCTGCCGCCAGCACGCCACCATCTTCTGAGGCGCTGCAGCAGGTCAGCCAGGCTTCGGCGCAGGTGGTGAACCAGCTGCGATTCACAGAGGACAACACACGTAAGTGGTTGATTGACCGCGATCTGAGGATGGCAGGCTGGGATGTGCCACAAGGAACAGCCAGCAACGACTCGGTTGGCCAGGAGGTCGAAGTTCCCCATCAACCCACAGCGACTGGCAAGGGCTACTGCGACTACGTGCTCTGGGACGACAACGGCAAGCCGCTGGCAGTCGTTGAAGCCAAAAAGACCCTGGTTGATGCCCGCGCTGGGCAGGAGCAGGCCAAGCTCTATGCCGACGCCCTGGAGAAGGTGCACGGTCAGCGGCCCATGATCTTCTACACCAACGGCCACGACATCTGGGTTTGGGATGACGCTGGCGGCTACCCGCCCCGCTCGGTATTTGGCTTCTTTTCTAAAGACACACTTCAGTACCGAGTGGGCTTCCAGCGCAAAGAGAAGCTGGACCTTCTGAAAGATGTTCGCCCGGATGCAAAAATTGCCGGCTACCTGCATCAACTCGAAAGCATCACGCGCGTCTCTGAGCGCTTCATGCAGCGGCACCGCCGCGCCCTGATCGTTCAAGCCACCGGCACGGGCAAGACCCGTGTCGCGATTGCCTTGGCCAAGCTGCTGATCGACGCTCGCTGGGTCAAGCGCGTGCTCTTTCTGTGCGACCGCAAGGAACTCAGAAAACAGGCCAAGAACGCATTCAATGACTTCGTCCAGGAGCCCATCTACGTCATCGGCCAAGCCAACGACGTGGGCAAGATGGACGCGCGCATCTACATCGGCATCTACCAGGGCTTGATCAACGACTACGAGTCGTTCGACGTTGGATTCTTCGACCTGATCATTGCTGACGAATCCCATCGCTCCATCTACAACTTGTACGGCGACCTCTTCAAATACTTCGATGCCATACAAGTGGGCCTGACCGCAACGCCGGTCGAGATGGTTAGCCGCAGCACCTGTCGACTGTTCGGATGCGACTATAAGCTGCCCACGGCGAACTACCCGCTGGAGCAGGCTATTGCTGACCGAAAACTGGTGCCGTTTCGCGTCGTCGCTCACACCACCAAGTTCCTGCGTGAAGGCATCAAGGCCGCGCACCTCACGGACGAACAGATTGCCCAGCTTGAGGATCAAGGCATCGACCCCAATACCCTGGAGTTCGACGCAGGGGAAATTGACGACGTCGTGTTCAACAAGGACACCAACCGCGTCATCCTGCGAAACCTGATGGACAACGGCCTGCGAGACGCAGACGGCCAGTTGCCCGGCAAGAGCATTGTCTTCGCCCGCAACATCGACCACGCCCGACTGCTCGCTGAACTGTTCGATGAGATGTACCCGCAGTTCGCCGGCAAATTCTGCCGTGTGATCCACTCCAAGGAGCCACGGGCCGAGGAGCTGATCGATCAGTTCAAGGAGCCGAAAGGTGACCTGCGCATAGCTGTCTCGGTAGACATGCTGGACACGGGCATTGATGTACCCGAGGTGGTGAATCTTGTCTTCGCCAAGCCGGTGAAGAGCAAGGTCAAGTTCTGGCAAATGATCGGGCGCGGCACGCGTCTCTGCAAAGACCTGTTTGGTCCAGGTCAGGACAAGAGCGAGTTCCTGATCTTCGATCACTGGGGCAATTTCGCATTCCACGACTTGAACGCAGATGAGGTCGAGCCCACCATTCCCAAACCGCTAACCCAGCGGCGGTATGAGGCCCGTATCGAGCTGGCGGCCCTTGCGTTGGCACGTTCCGATCTGCAGGCCTTTGATCTGTTGGTCCAGCAACTACAGCAAGACGCAGCCGCTCTGCCCGATGGAGCAATTGCTGTTCGCGAGAACTGGCAGGCCGTGCAGCAAGCGCGCGACGCCAAACTCATCCACCAATTCGCACCTGTGACGCGGCAGCTGCTGACCGAGACGGTGGCACCCCTGATGAGCGCCCTGGACGTGCGTGGTCAGGGCGATGCCTTGCGCTGGGATTTGCTGTTTTGCAAGGCCCAAGCTGCGGCGATTGCCGAGCCGGGTAAGCCCAACCCGGAGCGCGAGGCAATCATGGAGTGGCTGGGCCGATTGCCGCCGCACCTGAACCCCGTGCGTGCAAAGGCCAACGAACTCAAGACCATGCGCTCCGAAGCCTTCTGGCAGCAACCGACCTTTGGCCAGCTGGACGCGATGCGCGAGGCACTGCGCAGCATCGTTGACCTCGCTGATGCGCCGATCAAGCCACCCCCCCCGCCAACGCCCGTGCTGGACGTACGGGAAGATGCCGCGGAATACCGGGTTGAGCACCGCTCCACCAACGTCAAGTCGGTCGACTTCATCATCTACCGCAAGGCCGTTCAAGCCGCATTGGAGCCGTTGTTTGCGACCGAACCTATTCTGCAGAAGGTGCGCCGCGGCGAGCCCGTCACGCCCGAGGAGCTGAATCAGCTCAATAGCTTGCTGCACACCCGTAACCCCAATGTGGACCTGGCCACGCTGCGGGAGTTCTACCCAGATACTGCCGTTCCACTGGCTAACATCCTGCGCGCTATCGTAGGTCTGGACCATGAAGCGGTGGATGCTAAGTTCACAGCCTTTGCGCAAAACCATGCACTGACCAGCCAGCAGCTGCGCTTCCTGGCCATGTTGAAAGACCATATACGCCAGTTTGGCGCGATTGCGGTGGCACAGCTGTTCGACGCGCCGTTTAACACCCTTCATGCCGAGGGGTTGGGCGGTGTCTTCCCCAACTCAACCCAACTCGATGAGCTGGTGGCGCTGGTGCGCGGCTTCGGCGAACCGCTTCAACCGCCTGCCGCCAACTAACTCATTTTTTAAGAACAACAAGGACACCTCATGATCACAGGGCCTCTCAAGAGCCGCATCGACAGCCTCTGGACCGATTTCTGGACCGGTGGTATCACCAACCCTTTGACGGTGATCGAGCAGATCACCTTTCTGATGTACAGCCGCCTGCTGGATATGAAGGAACGTGCTGACGAAAAGCGGGCTTCGCTGACCGGTCAACCCTTCGCACGGCGCTTCGGTGACGATGAGCAAGATTGCCGCTGGGAAACCTGGCGCCACTACGGCAGCGAGAAGATGCTGCCGCATGTGCGTGATCGCGTGTTCCCTCACTTCCGCCGCCTTGCCGAACGCAGCACCGGTGCCAACAGCATGTTCGCGTCCTTCATGAAGGACGCGCAGCTGATGATCCAGAAGGAGACCCTGCTCTCGAAGGCAGTGGCTGCGGTGCAGGACCTGCCTCTGGAGCGTGGTGACACCAAGGGCGACCTTTACGAGTACCTGCTCAGCAAGCTGACCACCGCCGGCATCAACGGCCAGTTCCGCACGCCGCGGCACATCATCCGCCTGATGGTGGAGTTGATGCAGCCCCAGCCCAACGACCGCATCTGCGACCCATCCTGCGGCACCGCCGGTTTCTTGGTCGAGGCCTACGATTACCTACTGCGCGAATACACCAGCGAAGCTGGCAAGCATGTGGAGCTGGTAGATGGCGAGGAGCACATCACCTACAGCGGTGACCTGCTCTCGCAGCAGGGACATCGTACGCATGTCGACAGTGACATGTTCCACGCCTACGACTTCGACGCCACCATGCTGCGCATCGCAAGCATGAACCTGGTGATGCACGGGGTGGGCGAGCCTGATGTTCACTACCAGGACACGTTGAGCCAGAGCTTCGAGGAGCGCCATCCCGAGGGTTCCAAGGGCGCTTTCGACCTCATCTTGGCCAATCCTCCGTTCAAGGGCAGTTTGGATGAACAGGACGTAGCCTCTGATCTACTGCGCGTCGTCAAGACGAAGAAGACCGAGCTGCTGTTCATCGCGCTCATCCTTCGTATGCTGAAGGTTGGCGGCCGCAGCGCCACTATCGTGCCGGACGGCGTGCTCTTCGGCTCCAGCAAGGCTCATGTGCAGCTGCGTCAGCACCTGATTGAGAACAACCAGCTGGAAGCAGTGATATCACTGCCCTCGGGTGTGTTCAAACCGTATGCCAGCGTATCCACCGCCATCATCATCTTCGCCAAGGGCGGCAAGACGGAGAACGTGTTTTTCTACGACGTACAGTCGGACGGGTTCACGCTGGATGACAAGCGGACGCCGATCGGTGATGGCAAAGGGGATTTGCCGGATGTATTGGCGAAGTATCGTCAATGGTGCGATGGTGCAATTGGGCTTGAAGATAGGACGGCGAACGCCTTCGAGGTGTCAATCGACGAAATCCGTTCTAACAACTTTGACCTAGCCTTGAACCGGTACAAGGAGCTTGTTCATGTCGACAATAAAGTCGGAAACGCGATAGACCTACTGGCCAACCTTGAGGCTTTGGAGCGCTCGATGCTGGAAGACATAACCGAACTCCGGAACCTGATTGGATGAGTGCTGCCATGAAGATCAAAGTCAAGATTGGTGACATCGCGAGACCGATAGGTCTTCGAGCCACCTCCGAATGCGCTTTGCCGGTATATTCAGTCACGAAGCACGACGGCATGGTGCCTTCTTCGGAATACTTTAAGAAGCAGGTCTATAGCCGCGATATCGAGGGATACAAGGTTGTCGCCAGAGGACAATTTGCTTATGCGACGATCCACCTTGATGAAGGTTCCATCGGCGTACTTGATACGGCAGACGCATGCGTCATTAGTCCCATGTACACCGTCTTTGAGGTGGACAAATCCCGGGTTCACGCACCCTACCTGCTTCGTCTACTCAAGTCGCCGCGGGCCCTAAAAGAGTACACGCTACTCGGCAACGGCTCGGTGCATCGACGCCGCTCAATTCCATTTGAGGCATTGGCTCGACTGGAGGTATCCCTGCCCTCAATCTCAGAGCAACAACGAGACTCAAAAATCCTCGAAAAGGCCGACAGCCTGCGCAGCAAGCGCCAGGAGGCCATTCATCTGGCGCATGATTTTCTAAGGGCAGTGTTCATCGACATGTTTGGTGGGTTGGATATCGCATCCAATCCTACGGTGAGGCTTGCTGATGTCGTGGCTCTGGATGCGCCGATGGTGGATCCGACCCATGAAGATTTCGCGGACTTGCTGCATGTCGGCCCCGATCGAATTGAGAAAGGTAACGGCCAACTAATGGAGTGCGAGACTGCGCGGGCAGAGGGGCTCATCAGTAAGAAGTTTCTTTTCGACGAACGTTATGTCTTGTATTCAAAGATCCGTCCGACATTGAAAAAATGCGCGCTCGCCGAGTTCCGTGGGCTGTGTTCTGCTGATATGTATCCGGTTCGTCCCTCTCGAGACGATATGACGCGCGAGTTCATTTGGGGACTTCTTCTATCCGATGTCTTTGATCGATACGTCAGTACGTTGGCTGACCGCGCCAATATCCCAAAGCTGAATCGCGTGGAGTTGAATGCTTTCGAGTTCCGACTCCCCCCAGTTGAACTGCAGCGCAAATACTCAGCCATAGTACGACGTACGATGAACATGAAGCGCCGGCACAACACTTTCTTGCAGCAGGCAAATTCGCTCCCAGCAGCGTTAGGCTTTTTCGACTGAACACACTGAGATGTCTTCACTGATTCGGTCCATAGTGATTGGGAACTTCAAGGGCTTCTCCGAAGAGGTTCGCATCGATTTGCGCCCTATTACTTTACTTTTCGGCGCCAACAGTGCCGGCAAGAGTAGCGTATTGCAGGCCCTGCAGTACGTTCGTGAGATCCTGGAGAGGGAGAACGTCAACGCCGATCGGACCTTGCAGGGTGGCGAGGCTGTAGACCTAGGTGGATTTTTGAATCTCGTGAATGGTCACGATGCACGGAAGCAGATAGAGATTGCAATCGAGATGGAGTTGGGGGCGAGTTCTGTCCCAGAACTGGTACCCGATGCTTTCGAAGATTGGCAGACGAGCGACGAACAAGTCTGGTGGATGTATGACACTCTACAGACCATTCGACGCGCAGTGAAGACGGTCGCCATCCGGCTGACCATCGGATGGAACGAGCAACGTGAGCAGCCGATCGTCCAAGGCTACGAGATCGCCACGAACGGAGAGTGGTGTCTCAGCATCGCTTCGAGCCTTGACGGCCGTGATGCCCAGATGCGCATCAACCACGCCAACCCGATTTTCTTGGTCGATACACCAGATGACGATGAGACATCGTTCCTGGGATTCGACGACTTTGTGTCTCCAGCAGATTTGGGCATTCAACCTACGCCCGACGACACAGTTTTGAGCACTGCCGATTTGTCGGCGCAGCTGCAAAAGCAGGCATCAGAAGCGGATGAGTTGCTGGAAAAACTCAAGACACAACTCGACCTTATCCAAAAGTCTGAGGAGACATCAGAGAACCCTCCGGTCGGAAACAAAACGGTGTCGATCCTCCCATCATTGTTTTCGGCGGTTCGAGAAGCTGGTATGGAGCGACCTGGGGATGGCTTGCGTGCGTGGCTCACGGGCTTTCGTGGGGCGCTACCAAAGATGGACCAAATGTTGTTCATTCCGGCTCCAGGTGCGAAGGGCGCAGAAAACGTCTACATGGTTCGCGAGTTCACCGCATTTCTGTCCTGGCTGACTGTCGGCCCAGCACTACTGCTGCGCGATCAGTTGCGCCAGATGCGTTACATCGGGCCATTACGCCGGATTCCGCCGCGTGGCTTTGACGTGTCGCTCACCAAGAGCGACTCGGCTTGGTCGGATGGCATGGCGGCGTGGGAGACTTTAGTTACCGGCAGCCAAGACTTGGTGGATCGTGTGAGCGATTGGATGCAGTCATCCGCCAAGCTGGGTACAGGCTACACCGTCGCCCGCAAGGCCTACCAGGAATTCGACCCCAATCAGCCCGTGCCTCAGCCAATTGGCCCCGTCCGCAGGCGGGCACAACTGGTGGATAGGGCTGGACTCACCTTGCATCCGCAAGACGTGGGTGTTGGCATTTCCCAGGTTTTACCGGTGGTCGTGGCGGCCCAAGATGGTTCAGCCAGCGTGGTGTGTATCGAGCAGCCTGAACTGCACATCCACCCTTCGGTCCAGGTTGGGCTCGGAGACCTATTCATCGATGGAGCGGTGAACCACGGGCTGTCGTTTCTCATTGAGACGCACAGCGAACACCTCGTTATGAGGTTGCAACGCCGTCTTCGCGAGGCAGCTTCGGGAGAGGCCCCGGATGCAGTGCCCGGCATATCCGCCTCGCTGGTCAGCATGATCTACCTCGGGCGCAGTGAGTCGGGTGCGGTCCAACTGACGCCCATCGGCTTCACCGATCAAGGTAAGTTTGACGCGCCGTGGCCTGATGGTTTTTTCCCCGAACGGACCGTAGAGGTTCTGCCAGCAAAAGCACGTGAAAAACTGGAGCTTGTGCGCAAGGAGCGCAAGCCATGATCTACGAGTACGCGGTGGAGCCCGCGCTGGTCGCACGTTGGGCCAAGGAGGGTGTTGTTGGGCTTGCTGGTCAGTTCGGCCTTGATCATCGTCGCGTTGTCTCCGACTTGCCGACAGACTGGGAGGGCGAAGTTGTCGCGGCACTTTTGGAGGAGTTCGACTACGACGCCGGAGATCCGGACTACCTCCAGGCAAGCGCATTTTTGAGCGCGTTGTTGGCCTTCATGAACACCAATGTGGTGAACCGTGGCCTCAAATTCCAGGCAGATCGGCCATGGCTTGATCAAGCCATCGAGGTACACGCGCAAGAGCCGTTTTGCGCGATCTTGGCTCGGTCGCCACGAGCCGGGAATGTAGACGTGATTACTGAACGTGTCGTCGACCAGTTACAGGATCAACGCTGGTACTTGCCGACCGTCAAACCTACTCCAAAGACAAGCACTGATCTCGCCGCTGTTCTGGCGCCGCTTCTCAGGGGTGCCAAGAGAATCGTCGTGGTTGATCCTTACTTCAATCCGCGTGACCAAGCCTATCGAGAGGTGCTTGCCGAGCTGCTTGTTAGTGCTGCACGCTTGCGCGGACCTGGTAGAGGGATGCCATCTATCGAGCTGATCGTCGGGGTGGGAGAAGAGCGACCAAACGGAGGTACTACGCCCCTCGAGAAGCAGATTGAAAACGCGGCAGGAAACCTCTGTGTGTGGGCTTGTCAGTACCTTCCTTCTTGCGTTCCCAGGGGCATGCAATTGACTTTCCGGTGTGTCATGAACTTCCCTGATGGAGACAGACTGCACAACCGATTCGTGCTCACCGACTTCGCCGGTGTGTCACTCCCTTACGGAACTCAAGCACTTGGCGCCATGGTGTTCGACGACTTGTCAGTGCTCTACCGCGGGCAGTATGAAGAGAGATGGCGCCAGTTCACGCGGCCTGACCGGCTCAAGACTGTTGGCATTGCACAGGAAATCATCGGCACCGCTTGAATACGCGATGCTCGTAAAATAATTTACAAGCACAGAAATCTTTTTGCACGCCGAGGTCCGTCATCGATCCTAAGTTATTGATTTGATTCACAACACGTGGTGGCACGTGGAATGCATCAGAGTTTGCATGGAGGTCCAATGGCGGCTCTCCAGGGCGTTGCCGACGCGGCTGCGTCCATTACCAACTGAACTCGGAGATTGAAATGGCCAGACGCGTTTTCTACAGCTTCCACTACGTGCCCGACAACTGGCGCGCTTCACAGGTGCGCAATATCGGCGCCATCGAGGGTAACCAGCCTGCGAAGGACAACGACTGGGAAACCATCACCAAAGGGGGCGACAAAGCGATCGAAAAGTGGATCGCAGACCAGATGAGCGGCCGCAGCTGCGTGGTGGTTCTAATCGGCGCGGGTACCGCCAACCGGAAATGGATTAACCACGAGATCGTCAAGGGCTGGAACGATGGCAAGGCTGTGCTGGGCATTCATGTCCACAACCTGAAGAACAGCGAGGGTAAGACCAGCGCGAAGGGTTCAAACCCCTTCGACCACGTAACGCTTAACTCAACGGGTGCGAAGTTGTCGACGGTCGTGAAGGTCTATGACCCCCCGGGCCTCACCAGCACGGATGTTTACGCCCACATCAAGAACAACCTGGAGGCCTGGATCGAGACCGCAATCGCGATCAGGGCGAAGCATTGAGCGGTAGCGAAAGCTAAGGAGAAAGAAAAGATGGCCATCGTACCGATCGACAAGTTCATTGACGATTTCACAGAAGAACTGCGCGAAGGGAACGTGACCATCTTTGCTGGCGCTGGCATGTCTATTGACGCCGGATTCGTCGACTGGAAGGGCCTCTTGAAGCCCCTGGCTGATGAGCTCAACCTGGACGTTGAAAAGGAGCACGACCTGGTAAAGGTTGCGCAGTACCACGTCAACCATCACGGGAACAACCGAGACGACCTCACCAAGGCCATCTTGAATGGTTTCTCCAGCAGGCAAGCGAGGGTTACGGACAACCATCGAATCTTGGCGCGACTGCCAATTGAAACGTATTGGACGACCAATTACGACACGACCATCGAAGATGCCTTGCGTGCGACGGGGAAGAGTCCCGATGTGAAGCACGATGTAAAGCAGTTGCTGCATACGCTCCGTGGAAGAAATGCCGTCGTCTACAAGATGCACGGCGATGTGGCACATGCGAGCGACGCCGTACTGTGCAAAGCCGATTACGAGACCTATCACATCGAGAGAGCAGACTTCCTAACGGCACTGGCCGGCGACCTGCTTTCCAAGACGTTCTTGTTCATTGGGTTCAGCTTCTCTGATCCAAACATGGACTACGTTCTTGGTCGTCTGCACACGCGGCATGGAAGTCATTTGCGAAAACACTATTGCTTCGTCAAGAAGGAGCAGAAGGAAGTCACTGACAAAGAAGGTGACTTTGAATACCGCAAAGCAAGGCAGGAGCACTTCATCAAAGACCTGCAGCGTTACAACATCAGAGCGGTGTTGGTAGACGCCTACCCGGAGATCACGGCCACCCTCAGGCGTGTGGAAGCTCGGTACAAGTCCAAGACGATTTTTGTTTCGGGCGCAGCCCACACTTACGGCGACCAGCTCAGCAGCGAGCAGGCCCTTAGCTTCGTCCACAAGCTAAGTAAAAAACTCATCAAGGGGAAATTCCGGCTTGTGACAGGCCTTGGCCTCGGGATTGGCAGTACCGTGGTCGATGGCGCGCTCCAACAAATCTACTGGGAAGAACGGCGAACGGTTACCGATGAGCTGGTGATACGTCCGTTCCCCCAATCGAGCGAAGGACAGTTGCTGTGGCGCGCCTATCGGGAAGACTTGCTCGAGTTTGCCGGTGTCGCGTTGTTTATGTTCGGTAACAAGCTGGCGGGTAGTCCCCCCGCGGTTGTTCCGTCCAATGGCATGGTGGATGAGTTCAACATCGCAGTGAGCAAAGGCGTAAGGGTGCTGCCGCTCGGTTTCACTGGCTTCGTTGCGAAGGATCTTTGGAGTCAGGTTAAAGCTGACTTTGACACTTTCTACCCCAACGCAGGTGCGAGATTCAAGGCCCTGTTTGAGCAGCTTGGCGACGATAGTTTCGACCTCGATGTTCAGGCTGATGCCGTGATAGAGGCGTTGCAAATCCTTCAGGCACTTTAAGTGTCAGCGCCTCGATTCAGGGGCGTGACGCACTCCTCAGCATCTTTCGGTAGCGAGGTCTATCGGAATCACCTCCCGATAGTTTTCTCAACTTATGGGGTGATTTTTCTCACCTTATGCCTCTGGCTACAAAACGCTGTAGACGTGAGCAAAGAGTTGCCGCTCAGGCCTTGATGGTTCAAGTACTTACGCACCATCTTCCGTCAAAGATTTTCCGAAATTTTGAGCAAAGATTTGCCGAAATCGAGAATCAGAAATCTAAGTATTGCCGGCGCAGTTTTTTGCGTTTTTTTGAACCCCTTCATTGTACAAAGACTTCTGGGAAGTGTCCAGAAATCTGGGGCCCAATGCATGGACTACCTTGGATGCAGAAGTTCTGTAAAGCAGCGGGTGCGGTCTTACACTTTTCGGAGTTTGACGCCCGGAAGCAGTCGCTCAACGTCGGCATTGAACGGCGCCCATGGAGGCACAGAAAGTGCCTTACTAAATGGGCAGTCGTGTCGAACAACTTATCGGGGACTCGCTGATCAAGCACTGGATCGAGCGGTCAACTAGCGACTGAAGCTCGACAAAGGCCGTCGCAGCGCTCAGCCAACCCCTGGGAGGCGAATGTGGCCTAACGACACGTCCCAGGTGGGCACACCCAAAATGCCGTGTTTCAGGCTGTCGATGGGGTTCCGGCGCCCCCCGGATTTGAGTAACCAGTGAGCGTGGAGTCCAATCCCATACGACAGGCGATTAGATGTAAAGAAGCCATTTGCGGAAGAACAGATTATTGGCTTCCTGCACGAAGCCGAGTCGGGTTTGCCGGGGCCGAGCTGTGTTGCCGACAAGGCCTCTCGGAGACCAGCTACTACCTCTGGCGCAACAAGTTCGGTGACATGAGCGTCTCCGACGCCAAGCGGCCCGAGGAGCTTGAGCTGTATAACGAGGTGACAAAGAGGGCTTGAGAAAAAAAGTGGTGAGTGCAGCCTCGACGCCGCCGACTTCCTTCAGCTCCACGCCCACCTGCCCAGGGTAGCCCTGCACTCTTGTAGGGCGCCGTTGCAGTGCCGGCTGGGCCACCCCTAGGGCAGTAGGTATAACGTAGTAGCATTGGAATACATTGCAAAAACCCGCAACAAGGGCGATTTCCAGGGAAATTTGATGAGCAGGTTTGCCGAACTCAAGCGCCTCGACAAGAAAACTCGAAACAAGCTCCGGGCCATACTCAGCGTCCGTGACGGCAACGCGATTCCAAGTCTCGCCGGCCTGCGCGGCACGCTAGGCAAGGACCAATCGGACGCCCTTGACTTTATTCTGAACAGCCCGGCTCGGCCAAGGGCCGCCCGGACCTCCACCCCTTTCCCCAAGAACCCGCCGTTTGTTGACACCCTTCAGCCAGCGCGCGTGATGGGGCTGAGCGAGATGCTGAGTGTCATTGAGGCCTGCGTCGTCAGCCACAAGGAGCGCCTGGCACGCCTGGCCGAGCAGCTACATGAGATCGACCAGCTCTATGCCCAGCGCAACCTTGAAGCCTGTCTGGACGGCATCATTGCCGCCATCCAGTCGGAAGGCTGGAGCCACGCGCTGCTGCGACGCAGCATCCTGATCCGGGAAAACCTGCCCAAAGGCACGGTAGACGACCGCATCGAAAACCTGGTCCACCATGCTGGCATCAAGAACGTGGCGGTCGCGTCCCTGATCCACGCCTACTCGCTGGATCAGAACATCCTGACCATAAAGCGGTCCATCCTGAATATCGCGGACCGCGGCACCATCAACCGCTACACGCGTGCGATTTCCCGGCTCTCGGTGCAGCCGTTCGCGGCATCCGTTCAAGACCTTGCGAACTTTCTGTCGGAAGTCGAGAGATGCTCATTGATCGACGCAGTCATCCTGGCAAAGTTCAACGCCCATCTTTTCGAGTTGGGCGACTACCCTGCCCTGTACGAGATCGCCACGACCTTGGGGCGGACCGAGCTTTTCGAGCCCCTGGTAGCCACCTACGAACTTAACAACGTCGAGAGCGAACACGCTCTGTTCAAACACTCCAGCGCATGGATGGAGTACGACCCCATCAGGCGATATCGCATCCTCATCGACAATTACTACGACGCCTCCCGGGACGAGGCGGCGAAGCTCCCGCCGGAGCTTGCCGCGCAGCTGCGCGCTTGGGTCGGGGAAGCGACGCCACACGACCTGGTCAGCAGCCACCCGTTCACCAAGCACGGCTACCTGGCCTTGGCCCAGCTGGAGCTGTCAGGCACCGCCACGCGATCGGCCCTTTTCAACTACTGGCTCACCGAGTCCGAGGGTCAGATCGGCTTTGAGAAGGAAGACCTGCTGAAGCTGATGGGCGTGACGCGTGACTTGGCTCGCACGGTGCCCATCCGGGCGGTTCGCACTGCCGCGAAGCTGGCCAAGGACAGCTTGGTCCGGTTGATCCTACTACTGCTGTTGGCCAAGCGCAGCAAGAACGAACTCGACAGCTTCCTCCTGCGCAAACTGCTGGAGGAGACTGCGTTCCAGTATCACAACGGCTCGCTCGTAGAGTTGGTCAAATCCTATGAGAAATCTCATCCCTATGTCGCCGAATATATTTACGACATAGCGACTGAAGATTTCCTCGCCAAGCTAACCCGGCTGGCGCAGCATCGTGCCGACATTCCGGAGATTCGCGCCTCCCTGCACGAATGGATGGCCAATTTCACGGGCGATGAGCATTTTCTGCAACGCGCCCGTGCGGTACGCATCGATCATCAGATCAATCGTGTCCGCAACGAAATCGACGACCACCGAATTTACGTCGACCCCTCGCGCTTCGCGTCCTGGATAGAGGACGAGATGATGATCGAATTGAATAGCGCGCTGACGTCTACAGGTTCCGGCAAAAAGGGGGTGGCGGTCACCTGCGACGAAACCATGCTGCATCTGTTGATGATCCAGAGCTACAACGCGTTTTGCTCAAACGCGGTATTCGGCATCGCTTCATACTTGGGCAGACGCATCCGCCACGGCACCTTCCATGGGCACCTTTATTCAAGCGTAATAAACGCGCTGGAGGCAAACCCCAAATTTCTGCCGCTGTTAGAGCATGCGCCTTTCGTGACGAAATGGGACGTCTGGAAGGACACCTACAACAAGGCGGTCCAGACCATCATCGCCGAGCGCCTACACGTACATTCGAAGTCCAAGCCCCATGGCCTGCTGACCCCCGAGGTCTACTGGCCAGCCAAGCAGGAGGTTCTGTTGGCTGCCGTCAAGGCCATCAGCAGCAACTACACCGAGACGACATCCATCGCGGGCATCGATCAAACCATGATCGACTACTGCTGGCGCCTGGCGGAGCTGGACCTAGTCGCCGTGACCCGCTACCTGCGAGCGCAGCAGACGCCACTGAAGAACGATAAGTTCCTTCTGGAGGAGCTGATGCCTGCAGCAGCGCCAGCTAACGCGCGCCTAGCCGACTCGTTCAGGCGCGAACTTCACCTCGCGATCGACCGCAAGCTGGCCGCCATGTTCGACTGGTTCAAACGACCATCCATCGTTGCTCCCATCGCGACGGTGTCGCTGCTCTTCGCTGCCACAGTAGCGGAGGTCAAGGACTCCATCCCCGACTTCGATCCGCAGGCTGGGGCCGACTCCAGCAAGGAAGAAATTGAACTGGTCGGCGATTTCTATCACTTGATCTACGACTCGCTCGCCATAGTCGTGCGCAATGCCGCAAAGTATGCGGACCGCAGCCAGCCGCTCAAGCGCAACTTCGAGATCGTGCGCGACAAGGGCAAGCGGTTGGTGGTTGAGTTAAGCTCATTTATCAAGCCGAGCGACGACCCGGACGCCGTGTCGGCGGTCATTGAGGCGCGCAAGCAGGCGGACTTCCTGGACGCAAATATGTATGAGAACAAGAGCGGAATTTCGAAGCTGCTGCTCTTGGCACACAATCGACCAGAGTTTGTGCTGGACCAGTACGAGGTCGTCGGCAACGAGGTGCGAGTCAGGTTTATCTATGCTCTTGAACACTGATCACGTTAGGTGCTTGATCGTCGAGGATGACCCTTACAAGCTGGACGGCATTCAGGCTTATTTGAGAAGCGTTTTCGCGGGGACGCTCGATATATCAGTATGTCAAGCGTTGGCGTCGGTGACCGCCCTGCTGGGCTCGCAGATATTCGATTTGGCCATCATCGACATGTCGATTCACAGCCACGAACCCGAAGCAGGCAGTGGCTCGCCGTTTCCGCTTTCGTCTGGAGGCCTTGATGTGCTGTTTGAAATCGTCTATTCGGAAAACTGCGCTAATACGACTTGCATTATCCTGACCCAATATCCTGATATTGAAATCGAGAGCCTTCCCATCCCGGTGGAGCAGGCCAAGAAGGAAATACTCGACAAATTCGACATCGATGTGGCCGGCTGTGTGCGCTATCTGGAGAACGACAGCCAGTGGAAGGCCGACTTGTATTCAATTTTGGAGCGACTATGAAGATTCTGATCTTGGAGGACGAAGACTCTAAGTACGACGAAATTGCAACCCACGTCTACTCGGTCATCCCCGACGCCACACTCCAACGCGAGAAGAACTGGCTGGACTACACGCAGGCACTGGCGAACGCCAAGTTCGACCTGATCCTGCTGGATCTGTTGGTACCGAGGTCAGCCAAGGACGGCACCGTCGAGGATCACCACGAACAGCTGGTGGAGGCGACTCGCCACTATCTCAGCAAGTCGTTCAGCACACCGGCGATTGTGCTTACCCGGCACAGTCTGAATGAAGGCGATTTCGTCTACGACCTGAACTTGGTCGATATCAACGTCATCCCGTTTACCGACCACGGCGAATGGCGCGATGCCCTGGCGTTTAAGCTGCTGGCGGCACAGCCCAAGAAGAAGTTTGACGTCGTCATCGTGTGCGCGCTAGAGAAGGAAGCCGAGGCCTTTGAGGAGCTCGGCGAAACCTGGGGGCCCGTGAAAACCATCTCGGGCCTAATCTGCCGCGAGATGCAGGTTGGCCCCTACAGGACCGTCATCGTGCGAGCCCAACGCATGGGTCTAGTGTCTGCAGCGGTGACGGCAGCCCTGGCGCTCGACCGCTTTGAGCCACGGCTGATTTGCATGAGCGGCATCTGCGGCGGCGTTGCCGGCGAGTCTGAGATTTACGACCTGCTGGTGACCCAGATCTGCCACCAGCATGACGCCGGGAAGTGGAGCGCGACGGGCTTCAAGGCCGAGCATTACGACGTCCAGCTAGAAGTCGCTGTGCAGAACAAGTTGGTGGAGGTAGCCTCAGACAACGAGCTACTCGCTTACCTTTTGCGTGGGCTAGACGCCGGCAAGACTGAAGTACCCGAGGGCAAAGAACGGGTCAGCTGCAACATCAAGACCGGCGTACCGACGAGCAGCGGAAGTGCTGTTATCGCCGAGGATGGCAAGACGGCCACATTGGCTGTCGGCCAACGCAAGCTCGCCGGCTTCGATATGGAGGTCTACTCAGTCTTCGAGGCGGCCAGGCACGCCACTACACGCACTGCTTTCTTCGCGGCGAAAGCGGTGGTCGACGACGGCGGGAAGAACAAGGGCGACTCGTTCCATCGCATCGGCTGCCTGCTCTCCGCCAAGTTCGTTGTCGCCGCCATCCGGTCCGGCGTTGCCGACGTCTTCAAGGATTGATCCCCTGCTCGCTGTAAGCAGTGCCGGGCGTCCACAACCCATGGCACGACCTGTTGCTCGCGCTGTCGTAGGGCACATGTGCGCCGCGAGCTGATTGACGGATGGGTCTCTTCATTTCAAATGCTCACAAGGTCGACTGCGCAACAAAGAGCCTTGTTGAGAATCGGTTGCATGAGATTCAATACCTCCACCTGGATCATGATTCCGAGGTGGCATTAACCGACAAGCAATGAACTGCCGTAAAGCGGTCGCTGGCGCCTTCCGCTGCCAGCCTTTACTAGACCATCAATAATGACATCGGCCGCATTTTTGGTGATTGATGCAGATGCAGCGTAAGGAGCAATTCGAGCCTGGCAGCCGAAATACCGCAGTCGGACGGCACCGGCTGCTGGGAGCAGTGCCCCTTCCCGAAGAACTCCAGCTTAAGAGCCTGTAGCACCAGGTGCTATAAGATACGGGTTTCATAGACATAACGCTGGAGGAGGTTGATTGCGATGTGCAAGACGAGGTCACCCGTCATTCAAGCCGTGCGCTACACCACCAAAGGCCTTCCGAAAGCGGGTGTGATGGATCAAGTCACGCTGCGCAAAATCGACCCGCTTTTGCTGCCCCCGGTCGAGCCGTTGGAGCCGGCCGAAATCAAACGCATCCGCGAAAGCGCGCATGTCAGCCAGGCGGTTTTTGCACGCCTGCTGAACACAAGTCTCTCGACCATTCAGAAGTGGGAGATCGGGCAGAAGAAGCCCGCGGGCACTGCGCTCAAGCTACTGCACCTCGTTCAGAAGCGCGGCCTGGAGGTCGTCGCATGACTGCGATGCTCCTGCAACAATCGATCCGTACGCAAGTTTTCGGACCAGGCTTTGGCAATGGAATCCAGTCTGTCTGCGTGCTATCTCTCGTCCGATGGCTCGTAAGTAAAGGTGATATCGCATGAACGCTGATATTCTTAAAAGAGTAGTACGAGCCATTGCTGATGGTTCGCAATCAGACTTGAACCGGCTTGCCGGCAAGATCGTCGAAGCAGAACGCAATACAGGCCACGTCAGACTGGCTGAGCAGCTGGAGGCCATCCTCAGGCAGCCTAAGGCGAAACGTGCACTGCCGTCGCCGACTCCGTCTGCTGACATGGAGCGCACGCTCAAAGAGCTCCCCATGAGCCGCCGTCACGGGGAGACGCTGGCCACGCTCATTCCGCACGACCAGCTGGAACACCACATGGTGCTGCCAGAAGCGGTCGAGCAGCGCTTCGCGCGTATCGAAGCCGAGTACGCGGCACGCGATCGACTGCGTACATTCGGACTTAAGCCCCGCAAGACTGTATTGCTTTACGGGCCACCGGGCTGCGGCAAATCGCTGGGCGCTAAGCGGTTGGCTTGGAATACTGGCTTGCCGCTGATGAAAGTGCGCTTCGATGTGCTGATCTCGTCCTTTTTCGGCGAGTCAGCCCAGAACCTTCGATCCATCTTCAGCAGCGCCCGCGAGAAGCCCTGCGTGCTGCTGCTCGACGAATGCGACTTTATTGCCCGGTCACGCACGGCCTCCAAAGACATCGGTGAAGTCTCTCGCATCGTCAACTCCTTACTGCAACTGATGGAGGAGTACGACGCGCCGGGCCTACTGGTGGCGACAACGAATCTGGAGTCCGCATTGGACCCGGCGCTGTTCAGACGCTTTGACGATGTCTTCGCCATCCCATTGCCTGGAAAAGCAGAGATCGAGAAATTGCTGAATTTGACGCTCTCAAGCGTGCGGATGGACAAACCTATCGACTGGGATGCTCTGGTTACCAAACTCGAAGGATCGTCGGCCGCGATGGTCGTGAAGGCCGCTCAGGACGCTGCCAAAGCTGCCGTGCTGGCCGGCCGCCCCTCCTTGTCGCAAGACAAGTTATTTAAGGCCATCGACGAGCTTCAGCGGCACGACGCAGTACAGAAAGCCTAAGCCATGCCGGGTGCGCACAACCTTGAACACCTGCCATTGCTGCTGCGCTATCAAGGCAAAGCGCGCCTGCGCGGAGGCGGCAATCCGTCGCCGCAAACCCTCGCCAATAAGGGAGCGCGACGTCAAGCGCACAGCGTCGCCCTGGACACCGCGGCGCAGGCGCTCAGTCAGAGCTGGCAGGCCCGCAAGGCGCAGCGCCAGGCGGCAGGTCTGGCCTTGCCCGACATCCCGGCGGGCATTCCCATCCTGCTGCAGATCGACACCGGCCTCGACCTAGATGCGCTGCGCGCTAAGTTCCAATTCGAGATCGTGGCGGAACAGGAAGACGGCTATGTGATCGTGGCGTCTGAGGACATTCAGCTGACGGCGTTCCGCAACATGGCCCAGGGATTTGCTGTCACCGTGCAAGGCTCGGCGACCATCGCCGAGGTACACACGCTGTTCGACGATCCCAACCAGACAGACCGGTTAGGCCGCATCCTTTCAGATCAGCTGATGGCTTCGTGGGGCTACATCGACGAAGACCAGCTCTACATCGTTGACGTTGGCGTCGCCTGTGCCGGCACCCAGGAAATTCCGCCGCGCCCAGTGCGCGGCAAGCGCGCGTCTGACGCCCAGTGGGCGGCCAAGGAGTACGAATGGTCTGAGCGGCGGGCAAGTGCGTACAACGAGTGGGACGACATCAAGATGGAACGCGAGACTTCCATCCGGAAGTTCACAGAGTTCTACCAAGCCGAAATCCTGCACATGCGGGATAGCGCCGACTTCGACGCAGGCGTCTTGCCGGATAGCTTTACGGTTAGGCTAAAAATCTCGGGTAAGGGGCTGAAGGACTTCGTCCTGAACTATCCCTACATCTTCGAAGTCGTCGAACCAGAAGACATAGCGCTGCCCCAGCACCTGGGCCAGAAGGGCGTACAAGCGGTAACCGCCGTCGCGCCGGTCGCACCCGCTGCTGATGCACCCGCCGTCTGCATCATCGACAGCGGCATCCAAGAAGCGCACGCTCTGCTAGAGCCGGGCATCGACCAAGCCACCTCGCATTGCTTCCTGCCGGGCCATGCCGCGACGGCGGTCGCCGATGAAGTTGCGCCAGGTGGCCACGGCACGCGAGTCGCCGGCGCAGTGCTTTATGGCGAAGATGTTCCACTTTACGGTGCACCGCAATTGCCGTTCTGGATTCAAAACGCTCGCGTGCTCGACTCTCATAACGCGATGCCGGTCGAGTTGTTCCCGCCCGAGGCGCTGCGCAAGGCGGTCGAACGCTTCAACGACAGCCCGCGCCAGACCCGCATCTTTAACCATTCAATCAACGCCCGCAGTTACTGCCGCACGCGCTACATGTCGTCGTGGGCGGCGGAGATTGACCAGTTGTGCAATGAACGGGATGTGCTTATCGTGCAAAGCGCCGGCAACCTGCCGCTGCAAGGCACTCCGCCATTCCTGGGCATCGCCGACCATCTGATCGCTGGCCGCGACTACCCAGCTTACCTGGGGGAAAGCTCAGCGCGCATCGCTAACCCCGGTCAAAGCTTGCAGGCTTTGACCGTTGGCTCAATCGCCTATGACGCGGCAGAGCAAGGGTCATGGCGGGCCTTCGCCACGCAGCCTGGAGGTCCATCTGCATTTTCGCGGACGGGCCCCGGCATATGGAATGTCATCAAGCCCGAGGTTGTTGAGTATGGCGGCGATGCCGCACGCTCAAACAACGCACCACCCGACCTACAGGCCGGCGGCGTTATCCCTGCCGCTTGCCCCAATCTCGTCCGCTCGACCCTGTACGGTCCCGGACCAGCGGCGGACCGTGACACTGCAGGTACCTCTTATGCTGCCCCAAAGGTTGCGCGCATTGCAGCCGAAGTTCAGCGTGTCTTGCCAGCTGAGCCGGCGCTGTTATACCGAGCACTCGTCGTGCAATCGGCACAGTGGCCGGCCTGGGCAGAAGACCTGCTGACACGTTTGCGCAATCCGCCGCCCGACATGACGCCACCGGAGAAGCAGACCCTATTCGCCTCGGCGTCCACTGCTTTCCGTAGCTTGGGTTTCGGTGTACCGGATACGGCACGAGCTACCACCAACACCGATCATCGAACGACACTCATCACAAGCGGGGAAACCGGAATACACGCCGGGGAGTGTCACATCTATCAGGTACCCATCCCCGCCGAACTGCGTCAGCAGGCCGATGAATTCGACATCCGCATTGACGTCACCTTGTCCTACGTCGCCCAGCCGCGGCGCACGCGCCGCAACCTGCGCCGATATCTCTCAACCTGGGTCGATTGGAAAGCCAGCAGGCTGGGCGAGGGGCTGCATGATTTCCGAGTGCGTGCCATGAAAGATGCTGCGAATAGCGAAACGCCGCTGCCAGGCACCACCCTGCCCTGGGTGCTACATGACAAGCCACAGGACGGCCTGATCCACGACTTCAAGCGTAACAGCGGGACGGTGCAGAAAGACTGGGCGGTCGTCCGCTCGAACAGCCTTCCCGACCACTTCTGCATTGCCGTGGTCGGCCATCAGGGTTGGAGTTATGACCCGGACTCGACGGCTCGCTATGTGCTCGCGGTGACCTTTGAAATCCTTGGTGGCGAGATCACGATCTACGAACCGCTGCGCGCAGCGATCGCCGAACTTCAGGCTCAGACCGAAACCGAAATCGAGGGCAACGAGGTCGAAGTGGAAGTCGAAGCGACTAATTGACCTGCGGGCAGAGAGCCAATAAATTGGAGCCAGAGTTGGTTGACTTCAAGCAGCAACTGACCTGCAAAAAAGCTCAACGCTCGACCGATCCGGTCAAGCTGTTGACACCTTGGACCTATGGCCCGCATCTAAAACTACATTTAATGGCCGCTCCGCGCTCATGAGAGCGAAACCCTGAATATCTGCTCCGGGGCCCGTTGCTGACTATGGACGGCCGTAGCTTTTTTGGCTGCTTCCATCCTGTTGCTGACCTGTTCCAATAATTGCAGCGGGACTGCAATGCTTTTACTCATCAGGAATATTGAATTTGAAGTCAAGCGTAGCAAAGCACTATTTTAATTTGGGCAGTACATCGCGCCAGCCACCCACCTTCGGCTCAGAAAATCCCATGCTCCTTAATAGGTGTATTGCCGGGACGATGTCTTTCACAGCGTAACCCTGAACATCAAGATCCGGGACGCCGATCTCTGGCGGCAGAGCGGTCTCCCAACCCGGAAAAGCTGGCCAAGGCACGAGCTTTTGAGATCCGTCTTGGTGCTGCACGCGAACCCATACCTTGCCATCTGGTGCAGTGAATACACCTATGGAGGTGTTACGAGACGATTGCCAAGGCCAAGGTGAATTGGTCGGTCTGTGGATTGGCGTGCGCTGCGTAGGGGTGGTCGCTTGTTTGTATCTTGCAAGCTGTAGCTGAGCCTCGCGCTCGGCAATGGCTTTTTGTTCTGCGAGGCGCAGCATCTCTTTGGCGAGCCGGGCTTGTTCTTCTTGTTCAAACTGGGCGATCAGGGCGGCTGTATTGGATTCAAGCAGGGCGCGCTCAGCATCAGTGAGTTTTCTCGGAATCCCGCCTCCATACCCAGCACTCCCTAGTGCCATGAGGCCTCCGTATAGTTCTGCGAAGCAAGAAGACCCCAAGACTAGATACCGACCATCATCTTGAACGA